>LFCJ01002449.1_pt1 | contig 13386 bp, 7 predicted proteins | sample 643141 | NCBI WGS metagenome assembly LFCJ01 (sample SAMN03766243, study PRJNA286221) | soda lake metagenome | biome: soda lake; feature: Kulunda steppe; material: water; isolation source: sample B1-Br-g2 brine of Lake Bitter-1 | place: Russia: Kulunda steppe | collected 2010-07 | reverse complement strand
GAGGGGTCGGGGGGTGCCAAAGGGCTTCTGTAAGGCATGGGCTTCCATGCTTTGCACAGCATGTGGCGTGCTGGGCGACTTATGTGCATGCTTGCCAGCTGGGGGGTGCAGCTGGGGTGCCTGCCTGGCAGGCGAGCTCATGATCTTTCCTATGGGCGTGGTCCACGCCACCTTTGCTCCTGCTGTCTGTCTGTCTCTGGTTATACAGAGGTTATACAGAGGGCAACCATGCATGCTTGCAGGGTATGAGGCATGCACTGCCTTGAGTTGCTTATCATCACCGCTGGCACTCTTGCCTACACGCACATTCACACAAATTTGCATAAACACATGCATACGCACGCACACGTGTACACGCATTCATGTGCACATACACGTGCACAGCTCTCATGACCACCAGGCTCTAGCAAAATCACTCTCAGGCCCTCCAGTGCAAACCCAAGCTTCAGAGCCCACAGTCTGTGTGCGTGATGGAGTGAGTAATTGGCAACCTTGGAGATGACACATCTTGCAGTCAAGCTGCAGCTCGCGCGCGGGCAGGTGCAGCGTGACAAGCAGCTCGCCCGCCCGCCCAGTTTTGAGCAAGCAGGCAGAGTAAACCCCAGTTTGTTTGAGGGTGCCAGTGCAGCCTCCACTAACATTCCTATCTCAGGCTCACCTGCTGAAGTTGACGACCAAGGAAGGATTAGAGCCCGAGGAGGCTGAGGGCCGTGCAAGGTGAGAAGCGGCACCAGCTGAGGCGTCCATGTGCATGTCAGGGTGCATGGCACTGGGCCCTGGGTTTGTAAGAGGAAACACATGGTGGGGTGTGGTATTGTCGGGGCCACCTCCGCCGCTGCCGCTGCCGCTGCTGCTGCTCTGCACATCGACAGGCCGCGAGCCCTTGCACCTGTACACAATCAACTCCTGCAGGGCTGCCCCAAAGCAAACCTGCGCCAGAGAACCCCAAATACGTCAGCAAATGCGCTTCCAGCAAGTGAGTGGGCTGCCTAGTAAAAGAATTTGGGCAGGTCTCACAACAGCCAGCCCTTACTGCAGCATTTCAAAGCTAAGCTGCAAGCAGCTTGCAGAAAAAGTTCCAAGGTCAGGCACGCACTTCTCACTGCAGTGTAAGTGTGAAAAGCGAGGATGGTCCGGCACCTTAGTCGTGCTCGCGTGCAGTGATAATATTGCACCTAACCCGCCTTCAACCACTGAAGCCCGCTCAGGTTCGTGAGGTATACATTATTTGAACATGCACATGCTCAAAGGTACATTAATGATTGAAATGTTGATTGATATTCCCAAGATTGCAGCAAGGGATGCTGCTAGTGCAGGCGCATGATGATGTGACACCTGCGGTCAACACATCACTGACTCTTTCTTGGGTCCGGTTTCAAGGAGACATCTTGAAACATGCATGATTATCACAGGAGCCGAAAATGCACCCTTTAAGAAAATTCCAGGTAGGTCCTGCGCACACACCAGGTAGCAGCCACAAGGACTGAAGCGTGCTATGTGGATGTCAGGCTCCACTTCCACATGTGCCTGTGCAGGAGCACATCAGGGGAAAACTTTGTTCTCAAACTTTCCTCAGTACTGGAAGACAGATACAGAGCAATGAGTATGAAAGCCATCTCATGAGAGGAGCCCCAGTGGCAAGCCCTGCGGCCGAAGAGCAAGCAAGCCCCCTGTGGTCACAACAACACTCACTGCAAGGTTAGGGGCAAGACTCCTGTACAGTTGCCGTGATTGGTTAGCCTGTGCACCTGGCTTGCTTGTGCAGCCTGTCTCTCTGAGGGCGAGTTGCTTGTGGAGGGGTTTTGGCTGTGAAGGCATCAGGCCTAGAGATCATTGCGCTGTGGTAAATTTTAATGGTTTCATTGATTAGTTATGAAAACGCCTTTGCATTATAACTGGTGGCAAAACGCTAGTTTGGTTAACGGATCAATTATCTGTTTGACACAAATCTTTTATTCTGTTTGTGTGTAATGGTAATTCTGAAAATTTAATGTCGATATGGAGTTTTCCTGGGGAACTCTTTCATTCCCGCTGTCTTTCATTCCCCCTGTCTTTCTTTCGGTGCCTTTTTAAAGACAAGCTACAGTCAACCAATGACTTAACGGTGAGAATGCAATGAATAGGTCTGTCACGCTGCTGCGGACAAAGTGGCCTCCGAGGCTATGGCAGCATGAGTCATGGCAACAGGATAACAATGGTGGCTGGTAGTGCCTAGTGCGGGGCGAAGCTGGTCACCTCCATACATTTTCCTTCGAAAAAGGAAATTTTAGAGGGGAGTCTTTTGCTGCCTGAATAATTCTCTTTTCTCATACAGGGTTACTCTGTACGCAGTACGCAGGTTGCTCCTGAAGCCACCTTCATAAATACCCAATCATAATTAATAAACCACAACCAACGGCGCATGCAAATGCACTATGAGTCTGGTGCTGCACTAATCTGGCATGACAGGCCCACTTTCCCTTGACTACTTGGTCTCTTGTGCATGCCCACACAAGCCAGTTGTATTTTGCAGGAAAGTATATTTTGGCTAAGTGACCGTGCTCAGGAGCACATGCCTTCGCATGCTTGTGTAGAGATGTAAAAGCAGAATTGAATGGGAACGGTTTTGAATAGGTCGGCTAAAAATATTTTTAATTGCAAAACCACAGGTATAGCCAAAATTGTGCCTTCCCACAAAGGTCACCTTTCACGATCACGGTGATCTGATAAGTGTTCAAGATTTTGTCCACGAACAAAAGTAAATCGCATAAAAAAGAAGACATCAAACTTTAAACTTTGAAAGCATCAAATAAGAATAGAAGGCATGGCCTTCTGAGCGCTGGCAAGCACCAAAGAAAATCGATTGGTTAATAAAAGTAATGCATAAATAAGAACTCGGCTTCTCCTCATGCAAATGCGCTTCAGAGTTCGCAGTCTATTGAGCTACATTTAGAGGAAAACAAAGTACCCATGAATAACACATGGAATGGCAAGCCAATCTTGACTAATCCAACTTGTATGCGGGCAGAAATTGTGAGCACCATAACGAATCTATGACTCATTGAATGCACAATAAGTCACCAATGGTAAAATGTTGTGTAAACAAGGGAGCGAATCATGCCTTCCACAATTTGAAGTGAGTGAGTAATCGCTTACTGCCAACTTTATGCAAGCATCTTTAGTAATGTTTACTGCCAAGCCCATGGCTTATACACCTAGGCTGAAGGTAGTGGGCACACCCTGTTTGGTTGTAGGATCCTCCTGCTAAGCTTATTTATGACATCATTTCGGAAATAACAAACATAGATAATATTTCCTACGAGTCTAAAGGAAGTGAAGCATGGAACCTACAAGGGTCACAAATAGCGCCCAACCAGCTCTCACAATGACCAACTTGGTAGCCATCAGACCCTGGGAATACACAAGTACAATACTGTGGTTACACAAGAGTACATGCACTTGCCTTCTAGCTTGTGTGTATCTATGTACGTGTGCGTATGTGTGTGATTGTGTGTGTGTGTGTGGTTGTGTGCGTGCATGCGTTTACTTATTGTGTACATGTGTAAATATGTGCGTGTACGTGCGCATGTGTGTGCGTGAATGTGTCTGTGTGAGCACATGGGCGCTGATTTGTACAAAGACCTGGTCAATTGCATGGATGCCTAGAAGCTTAGGCCCACTCACTTCAACAAATTCTGAGGGCAGGCAGTCAATGCATCGGAGGGCGCTTCTAGCAGTTGCTCCTAGCTGCTGTTAAAACAAAGCTATTAAGAACAAAACCATATCATCACGGCATGCAGCATTCATCCAATTTCCTTTGTCACCCCTGCTGGCGCACTCACTGTGCCTTCTCAACACGCACCCTCAAAATTGAAGAGATGAACACGCCACACACAGCAGCAAGAGCAAGCAGAAACAAAGAGAATGGTGTTACGCCTGTGGCGCCCGAGGTACTGAAGGCAGCAGTCCCTGACGCAGCTCGTGCCGCACTAAGCACTGCCTGCTTTTGAGCCTGGAATTGAGGGACAGGGGGGAAAGAGAATGAGATAGAGATATACATATTTAGGGGTCGGCGTATAGACACCTCGAGAAGCCAAAAGTCCTGCAAGGCTGTAACTTTGTGTTCTCTGCCCCGACCAGCTGTGCTAATGAATTATTAGGCCATGGAATGGCGCATGCTTGCATTTGCACTCGTACCTGGATATTTTTGGCGGACAACTGACATCACTTAGTGAATAGGGGTCGGCGTATGCTATATTAAAATATATAGCGCTATATTGCGCTATATTTCAGGCGCAATATACGCCGGATCTCCCCCCGCCAGCCTGAATTTCGTCATCAAACTTGAATGTCTGATGGAATATGATGTATGCACCCCTCTTGCAAATTGAGAAAGGAAACTATTCATCTAGGCGCGTTTAATGGCGTCGCAGGCTCCTATATAGCGCTAAATTTGGTGCACCTTGGCTACCAGTAAGGGCCAGGTGCCTCAAGTACACCTACCTCTCTGCACCCCTGCATCCATATTTTGGCTGCTATCTACATGGATGGGTTACCCTCACTCATTACTGATTACACGTGCAAGCACAGCTTGTTTGGGCCCTGTGCTTGTGCCCATAGCACAGCCGCACCAGCGTGTGAAGGCATGCGGAAATACTACGGGTGCGCATGCGTGCATGTGTCCTCGTGTGCAGGCATGCCGGTGTAGTTTGTGTGTTGTGTTTGCTATTTTGCATTCATGGTAAGTAAATGTTGCAATCATACCATTGCATCAAAGGGGCGCGCAGGTGAGTTTGTGCAGCGCGAAGGTCAAGGCCGATATCGATGCAAGCTTGCAAGACAGAGGCTCTTGTGACACTTTGCACCCTCCCAACAACACCAGCCCTGCTTGATGCTGTATCAGTGGTTGGGACCCTTGATATGCAATGACATCGCATACTGCTTGCTCCTTTTGGGTTGTCAGCGCTGCAGCAATGCTGCATGGCTGGCACGTGATGGGTGTGCGCATCCATGCAAGTGCGCACAGCGCATGCGCGAGTCACAGCATGCGCTCCACCCCCTGCCTACACTACTCCCATCTTCTCCCCCCTGGCCATGGGAGGGCGGGGCAGAGGGAGGAAGGGTAAGGTCGGTGTGCGCCATCGAAGATGCGCCACTCATAATGCCATGCCCAAGCTGCACTTTGCTGCTCCTGGCGCTGTTTGCACCCATTTCTTAGCCTTGAGCTCCAGCTCCTGTATCTGGTCAAGGCTTTGTGCGCTGCTTGCCCAGCTTGTTCACCACAGCAGCAGACATGTTTAAGTTGGCACATATAGGGACCGTCTGGGGCAACCCGCCAGACAAAGGTTTTCCCCCATATATAACATTATTTTAATCTGATTCAAAGAATCGATTCAGGCCAACCAGTCACTCGAGGGGCGCCTGAAACGAGCGAATCAGCATGGCACCATTGTGGCATGTTATACTTCAAAAAATCTATAGCGCTATATAGCACTATAGGCCAACGCCGACCCCTATACATACATATAGATAGATAGAATGTGAAAGAGAGAGAGGGAGGAGTAAGAGGACCAGCTGTAAACTGCCTGAGCACAATTGCTGCAGCGGGTAGCAAAGACATGAGATTAGCATTAATGCTAAAATGCATGGGCTTGGACCAGCCAGCTGTCAGCATGCGAGTTGGCACGTGCCTTGTATGAAGCAAATACTCACGCAGCAAGCAAAGGGCTACACTCTTTGTGATACACAGCTTGCTTGAGTCTAAGCCCAGCTTTGGGGTGCATCAATTTACTTTTGATGAAACCTACCTGTTGGCGGGACACAGCCAAAGCTACTCCTGAAGCGCTGGTTGAGAGGCCCTGGTAGTTCACAAAGCCTACCACGGCATTGAGGCTGCGTCAGCCAGCAGCACAGGCAGAAGCACTTCCTTAGAAAGCGACCTGTCTAAAAGCGTATGTAGTAAACAGTGTGCAGTGATGAAAGATACGAGGCTTGATTGCACCATAAAGAGCACAGTACACACAGGTCAGCATGTCAATACATTTCAGCAACTCAGCAACTGCCCTCTGTAAGGATCAACAGTTCTAGCTGCTCCTTCGAGCCAAAGTTTTGACACTGGAACGAACAATTATCAATTCCTCTGCACCATGTTGGATAAGGATGAACGAGGACTGCATATCCAGTTTGATGAATAGGGTCCCCTTGCACTACCTTAATTATTTTCTGTTCATTGACGCTCTAATTGAGCAAAGTGAATGATAAAAGGGGGGGGGTTACCCAGTCAAAGCCAGGGTTGACCCATGTAGGCTTACCGCGTGGTACATGAACTGCCTCATGTAGCTCCTATTACAAGCACTGCTGGAAACATGTAATGAGATCTGTGAAGTTGAAATTTGAGAAGGTGAATGTTCACTCTTACAAAGAACCAGGTCAGTGTCCTGCACGAGCATGTTAACTCTGGTGCTTGCCTCATATCTGACCAGCAAAGCCTTCCTTGCAATCCTTGATAGGTAGGAATGCAGAACTCATAGAGCAGCAGCTCGGTACCCTTATTGTTAAGGTTGGGGGCTTCAGGATTGGGGCAGGGGATGGGGATCCGTGCTAAGTTAGAAACTCTGCATTATCTGCGAAATAAATATGCCTTCAGGCATGGGGATGTGTTTACATAAATCATCTTGCGCACAAATACCAAGCACCGCTGCTGACAGAAATCCTCATCTTGGCTTGCATGCTGGGGCAAAACTGACCTTGTCACAAGCACGGCACCCCAGACGCCCATCAGCAACATAGACATGACATGGTCTACTGCTCGGCTTCCCTCTTCGCGCGGGTCTTCTATGCTTGATTGGCCTTCAGCAGAGTCATGGTCCTTGTGTGAAACTTGCTGACCAGGGTCACCTTTGGATCCTGAGCCTCTGAACAGTGCCACAAAGCAAGGTGGGCACGGCGGCCTGCACAACTAGGAGCTTTTATTGGTTAGGAGAAAGAGTTTGCTAGGGAGCATTGTGGTCACGGCGATTTGAAGGCCTACCTGGCATATTTTGGCTGCCAAAGCTTCGGGATTCCTCCACAATGTTTCGAAAGAGCGCCCTTTTGTGGAGCCCAGCGAGATAATGAATGCAGATTCATTCGAATTAACTTGAATGAAGGATATTTGAAGGATTCTATCAGCAAGTCGGTGAATTTGTGCACTATGCGGCTACATGCCGTATAAAATAAAATTACGCTAGATTTTGTATTAGGCCTTCAGAAACAAGGTTGACAAAATGTGGTGCGCGCATTGGCAGTTGACCAGCATTTGACCGCACCTTTAGGCAAAAGACAAACAAATATGAATTTCTTATAGACTCTTTGTGTTGGATTGGCACGCTCGGTTGAAGGATGATGAGGCCAGCGCTCAATCCAGAGGACCATGACCATTCCTCTATTCTACAGATGATTGCTGACTTGGTGGGTAATATTTCGTTGCCATGCATGCAGTGTTATCAGGATGAGAGTGTTTCAAAATTCATGTCTGATGCAAGCTGATACCATCCTTACGTGCGTGTAGGAGCAGCTGCGTACGCGATACACTGCTTCTTTTCAGGTGAGGGCTGTGCGTCTCTGCGTACGTCTTTACTCCTGGTGCGCTTGTCCTTGCACTTAGGTGTGCCGGTCAAATTGTAAGGCATGCACCTCATGTCACATCACTCCTCGCTGCTCTCTGCAGGCTCCCTCCAGGCGCCGCACACAGCCAGATGCAGGAGGAGATGACGACACGTTGCCCGACCAGAGGCCCAGTCCTGCAATCCCAGTGCCCTCAGCAGATGCCCTAAGGGCATCATCAGCACAGCCGTTGCAGGCCCATCACACGCAAGCAGCTGCTTCCCATACACCCTGGCAGCAAAACCCACCATCTCCAAGTATGGAGGCTATGCAGATTGGGTATGTGCAGCCCCCCTCGCCTCCGCCCACTGCCGCCTCGCCTGCCCTTCCCCCCTCCTCCTCTGCTCTCGCACCCCATCCCTCAACAACCACCCCAGTATTTGGGTCTGCGACCGCGCCCTCGACACCTGTCAGGGGAGCAGCAGGGAGGCACGTGGCCACAGTGGTCCACGATCCACGTGCTGCGCGCATCCGTGCGCACCTCCAGGCAAGTGCTCAAAAGCACCAGGGCGTGCGGCACCCCTCCCAAGCGGTCAACCAGCACTGGCGCCCAAAAACAGGCGGCGGCCCTCAGGCCGGAACCCTCCGCCAGGCTGCATGTGCTGTGCAGCCGTTGCACCTGCGCACAGATGGACGCACGCCAGCACGTGTGTGATCACACACGCACGTGTGCGCAATCTATGTACATCCGAACACATGCACACAAGCAAATGCAGGCACCAAGTATATACAAGCACCTCAGCATTAGCACACACAAACATGCCGCCAGATGGCCGCAGACACACGCATTTGCCCACACGCGGCCCATGTGCAACGCACGCCGGGCATGGGCACACGCACTCACGCACAGGCACGCATTGCATACATGCGCATACACTGCAGGCGTTGACAGGCCAAGGAGATCTGCCCTCTCCTGACGGCACGGACCTTGACGCTGTCACTGCCGTCTTCTGGCAGCCATCAGCGCCCGCCACTGGCACCAGCCGCCGCAGCCGCTCCGTGCAGTCGGGGGCCAGCCGCGGCCGGCGTGCCGCGCAGCCCGTGCAGCTGCACCCCTTCTTGCCAGCTGCTGCTGCTGCTGCGCCCGCCTCCCCCTTGGTCGCCTCCTTGAGGGTGTGTGCCTGATCCCCAGAGCTGGGTGCTGGCTTGTGTGCAGGCGGATGCAAGCCCAATTGACTCCTGGTCCATGAGGGGACTGTGCGCATGTGTGTGTGTGTGTGTGTGTGTGTGTGTGCGCGGGGTAGCCATGAGAGCTGGAGCATGCACTGGTGCATCTGTTGGGCCTGAGGTGTGACGCGCCCCCCCTCCGTTCCACTGATTCGGCCATCCAAACAAAATGGCATGCCAAGATGCCCCTCTTCCTCTCTTACTTTGCTCTGCAGCGTTTTGTCTGTCTGTGGCGATCCTCACAACTGCAGCGCCTGCGCTTGTCTGGGCATGCTGTTTGTCTGGCTGCACTAGTTGCTGCCTCGTTCGGGATGCGTGTGGGGACCAACACAGGGGCCCCCCTTGTGCCTGTGCACGCACTGCAGACTGTTGCGCTCCCCCCTTGTGTGGTAGTTCATGCACGCACCACAACACAGTGGCACACAGGTGATGGGGCAGCAGGTCCCCCCCCCCTTCTTCCCACGCGCGTGCAATGATGGGCAGCGTAACGTCACCTGCATGTTGTGAGGCATGTGTAATGGCCGCAGACATGCTCAGATGGGCTGATCAAGCCCCCACCACACTCACGCACTAACTTGCAGGGCTCATGGGGCAGCAAGGGCGTGGAGGCCCTCCGCCGCAGCCTGCCCCCCCATCCTGCCAACCAAACCGCAGGCGGCGCCACCGCGCCTCTGCCAACGCAGGGCGCCCCCACCCCCGGTGCTGGCACCCGCCCCCCACTGGAGCCTGACGCGGAGCGTGTGGCTGACCAGGAAGCATGGCTGCGCGCAGCCACCGCTGCGGCAGTCACAGCATCGGTGAAGCGCGCGGGGGTGGGCGCGCCTGCGGCGGCGGCGCGACGAGCACCCAGCGCACCGCAGCGCACTCCGCATGAATCCAGCATGCCCCTGCCACAGCCTGCTGTGCTGCTGCCACCGCAGCAGCAGCAGCAGCAGCAGCAGGGCGCAGAGTCACCTGAGCAGGGACCGGACTCAGCCGCTGGTGCACACGCAGGGGCAGCCAGCGGCAGCCCCTCACGTGGGCTGCCAGGGACGGGCCCACCTTCCAGCCCGGGCGTGCCGGCCTTCAGCACCAGCAGCCCCACACGCGGCCGCCCGCCCTCGCGGCTGCGGCCCAGGCCCGTGGTGCGTGTGCACATATTGTTTGTGTGTGTGCGTGTGTGTGTGTGCTTTTTCCGTGCCAGTGCGCGCCTGTGTATGCATTTGTGCTTTCGCATGCACTCGTTATACTGGCTTGCTGCCGTTGCTCGGTTGCTGTGTGATACAAGGCCCATGCCATGTGGGCCTGCGCATATGCGTGTGGCCCACATTCATGCATTTCCCCCTCTTTGGTCCACACAGTCCCGTCTAAAAGGGGGGCAATTCAGCATCAAAAGCCTTGCTCTGTTTCACAAGGCAGAAGGGGCCTGCCGGTGGGTACACATGGCTCCTGGTGAGCAGCGCCATGCTACTTTTTAAGGTGGGGGCGTGCGCAGGTGGCCTGCATCCCTCTCAGCTGCAGTGGCAGCTGCAGGGCGCCGTTTAACATGCCCCACACTCTGCTTTGTCTGGCCAGCAGCAACACACCCTGGGCGGTGGCAGGGGCACGACTGTGCTGCTGAGGCTCGCGAGTGCCAGGCAGCCAATAGCTGGCGCCTGCTCTGGGTTGCTGCACGCGTTGCCCGCTCTTTTTGCTGTGTGAGTGTGCGGCCCTCTGTGCTGGGTCCCCGGGATGTGTGGCTCTGGGGTGTGCCTCATGGTGTGTGCGTGTGCTGCCCTCGTGGTGTGTACGCGTGTGCGCCTGGGTGCATGCCGGCATGGTATGCATGCGCGGCCTCAGGGTGCGCAGTGCAGCCCGCAGCCTCAAAAGAGCAGCTGATGTCACAGACGCTGCGGCAGCTCCAGCTCCAGCAAGTGTGCCAAGGCCACGCGCGCGCACACACACACACACAGCATGCTTACCCGCCCCGCCCCGCCTGGCCGGCTCGACAGGTGCAACGTGGGGTGGGCCTGATGCCTAGCCGATCCGGCGCGGCAGCTGCCAGGTCAGCTGCAGCGGCCGCCGCCAAGCGGTCGCCTCCAACAGCCGGAGAGGCAGCAGGAAGGGCGGCTGGGAGCGCAGCCCCGGGCCCCCTGCGCGCCAGCAGCGTGCAGGCGGAGATAGGTGAGGGTGAGAGGCAAGCAGGGGCGCTGCTGCCGGAGAGCCGCAGCAGCAAGAACCCCAGGAACTCCTTGGTGTCCAGCCCTGGGGGCTCGGGGTCCCTCAGTGAAGGTGCCAGTGGGGGGGCAACCCTGGAGGGACGCATTGGGCGGGCCGCAGGAGGGGGCGGCGGGCTGCGTTTTCCGGCGGCCGGGTGTGCAGACAATGGCGGCGCAGAGGCAGGTGAGCCGCACGTGGCGCGCCGCAGCATTGACTGGAAGGCGGCCGTGGGTGGGCTGTCAGGCGCAGCAGCGGCTGCGGCAGGGCCAGGACCAGCGCACGTGCCCCCGGCGGCTGCGCCTGCAGCGGCGGCAGCAGGGGTGACTGTGAGCTTGCCAGGGCATGTGGCAGTAGCCCCAGCGCCGCAGAGGCAGCCAGTGGTGCAGGCCAGGGGTGTTGCTGCAGGGTCAGACGCATCTCTGTCAGAGGCATCTGTGACAGAGGCGTCTGTGACAGAGGCGTGTGGGTCTGAGGCGTCAGGGTCAGAGGAGCCTGCAGCTTCCATGCCGGCAGGGCCAGTAGCCCCTTGGCCAGTAGCGCCAGCAGGGACAGTTGGGGAGGCAGAGCTCACAGCTCCCTTGGGTGCTGCAACTGCTGCTGCTGACCGCGATGACAGCAGCAAGGCGCAGGGTGGCAGCCCAGTTTTTCACGCCTCTGGCCTCACCGCTCCGCAGCACCTGCAGCCGCCGCCGCCGCCGCCACAGCCGCAACAGCAGGTCCTGTCAGTGCAACAGATCCTGACGCAGGAGCCGCCGCCGTTGCAGTCGCCGCAGCCGCTGCAGCCCTCCGTGCAGCAGGTCCTCTCGCTGCAGCAGGAGCGGCAGCAGCGACACGAGCAGCCGCAGCAGCAGCAGCTGGAACAGCAGCTGGAGCAGCAGCAGCTGGAGCCGCAGGGGGGGCGTGGAGGGCCGCCCAGCCCTGCCCACCGGCCCCTTGAAGTGGCCGTGCATCCCGTCCTGTCGCCTTTCAGCGTCTCGGACGCCGGCTCTCTGCAAGAGGGGCTGCAAGAGGGGGTCGTGGAGGGCCTGGCCACTAAGTACATCAGGCTTAAGCGCCTTCTGCAGGTGGGTCTGGGCTGTCAGGCCCGGCTCGGTGCGTGCACGCGCGTCTTTTCGAGAGCGGCAGTGTGCTTCGTTTCCCAGAGCGTGCACCGTGCATCCATCCCAAGGCGCTCGCACGTGCGCCCATCCAGAAGCGCGACTGAACATGCCCATCCCTGAGAATCGGCGCATTACCTCACATGCCCATCCCTGAGTGTGGGCGTGCCTCTTACATGTGTAGGCCACTGTTTAGCCAGTGGCTGGTAGTTCTTGGACAGCAGCAGACTTCCTACACCTGCTGCAGGCAGGCCAGGGCTTGAGCGTCTACTCCAGGGCATGGGCTTTGCGTGCTCCCTGCAAGCCTTGCGCGCACACCAGGGCAGGTGGAACTTTTGGCCACCAGAGCGGGCTAAGCCCTAAGGCACGGTAACCCAAAGTCAATGCCACCAGAGCGGCCTGCCACACGCCCCCTTTGCGCACGCGTGGCAGGCCCAGCAGGGTGGAGTAGCAGGCGCAGCGCCGGAGCAATCCTGATGATGAGACACCTGCTGCGTGTGCCCTTTGTACGCCCGTGGCAGGCCCAGCTGGATGACTACCAGGCGCTGCAGGAACAGTATGTGCAGGTTGAAAGGAGGGCAGGCGGCGCGGAGGCGGGGCTGCAGAAGGAGCAGCAGCGTGCGCAGCAGGCAGAGGCGCAGCTAGTGCATCTGCAGCAGTGCGTGCGTGAGGTTGAGGCTGGGATCCGTCAGCAGGAGCAGCGTGCGCAGGAGGCAGAGACGCAGCTAGAGCAAGTACGGCAGTGGGCGGAGGAGGGAATGCAGCGTGCGCAGCAGCGTGCGCAGCAGGCAGAGGAGGACTCGCAAATGGAGCAGCAGCGGGCGCAGCTGGCGGAGGAGGCATGCCGGCAAGAGCGCCAGCGCGCGCAGCAGGCAGAGGCGCAGTTGGAACAAGCGCAGCAGCAGGCGGAGGAGGCACAGCAGCAGGAGCGCCGGCGCATGCAGCAAGCAGAGGAGGCACGACAGCAGGAGCAGCTGCACGTACGGCATGCTGAGCAGGAGTGGGAGCATGAGCATGCCCTGGTGCAGCAGGCAAAGGTGGAGCTGGAGGCGCTGCGCGCGCGCACACGTGCAGAGGCGCAGGCACTGGCGGCAGAGCTGCGGGCTGTAAGTGAAGAGCTCGAGGAGGCCAAGGCGCAGGCGGGTCCTAAAGTGGATGCGCTGTCGGCAGAGCTGCAGGCCATGCGCACTGAACTGGAGGTGGGCGTAGGGCTTGAAGGGGGGAAAGGGGGCTGCGTGGTGCCTGTGCTTTGATGAGGGGGCTGCCTGGTGCCTGTGCTTTGATGGGGGGGTGTGCGTGGTGCCTGTGCTTTGATGAGGGG
>LFCJ01002448.1_pt1 | contig 13388 bp, 11 predicted proteins | sample 643141 | NCBI WGS metagenome assembly LFCJ01 (sample SAMN03766243, study PRJNA286221) | soda lake metagenome | biome: soda lake; feature: Kulunda steppe; material: water; isolation source: sample B1-Br-g2 brine of Lake Bitter-1 | place: Russia: Kulunda steppe | collected 2010-07 | reverse complement strand
TAAAGAGTATTAAAAGTACAATAATAATTGCTAAAGCAATTCCGATTTCAGTAATTACTGCCTTTGTATTTATGTATTTTGCTGATTTAAGTATTAACTTAATTACTCTTGGTGGTATAGCATTAGGATTGGGGATGTTAGTTGATAATTCTATTGTTGTCTTAGAAAATATTTATCGCTTTAACCAAGAAGGCTACGGGAGATTAGAAGCTGCAAAAAAAGGAACTGGAGAGGTAGGAACTGCAATTTTAGCTTCTACTTTAACCACTGCTGCAGTATTTTTACCAGTAATTTATATTGAAGGCTTAGCATCACAACTTTTTGGTCCTTTAGCCTTAGCAGTTACCTTTTCTTTATTAGCATCATTAGTAGTTGCTTTTACAGTAATACCGATGCTTTCTTCTAAAATTTTAACGGTAAAAAAGAAAGTAGAAGAAAAAAGTGAAAAGATTAGTTTAACTAAAGTGGAAACTTATTATAGAAGATTATTGCAGGTAGTGATTAGAAGACGGTATTTAACAATGGGTTTAGTTGTTTTGGCAGTAATTTTATTTGGTGCTGGGATAGCATTAAATATTATTCCACTAGAGACTGAGTTTATGCCGCAGGCCGATGAGGGAATGTATCGAGCTAATATTGAGTTGGCCCAAGGTAGACCAGTAGAAGATAGTGATCGAATTGTAAAAGAGGTTGAAGAGATTATCAGTGAAGATGAAGAGGTTGAAAATATCTATAGTAGTGTTGGTGGCAGCAATAGCCATACCTCTGATATTGAAGTGGAACTGATAGATTTAGCTGAAAGAGATCGTTCTACTACTGAAGTAGTCAGTGGAGTAAGAGATAGAGTTGATGATATTGCAGGTGCTGAAATCACAGTTAGAGAGGCTGATGGGATGATGGGCGGAGGTGGTGGAGGTGGTAGAGCTCCAATCGAAGTTACTGTCCAAGGTCCAGATTTAGATCTTTTATCAGAATTAGGAGCAGATATTAAAGCTGAAGTAGAACAAGTAGAAGGTGCAATTGATTCTGAATTAAGCTTGACTGAGAGCAGACCAGAAGTTCAAGTTGATGTAGATCGAGCTAGAGCTACAGATTTAGGTTTTAGTGCTGGAGAAATAGCTAATACAACTCGAACCGCTGTTTCAGGTCAAGTGGTTAGTAGATATAAAGAAGCCGGAGAAGAGTATGATATTAGAATGCAATTAGCAAGAGATAGAATAGAAAATTTAAATCAATTAAAGGATTTAAAACTAACCTCATCTGAAGGTCAGACTTATCCTTTGGGCCAATTGGCTGACATTGAATTAGCAACTGGCTTAAACAGCATAGAAAGACAGGGCCAACAAAGAATTATTAGAGTCTTAACCTTTTTAGAAGGGCGAAGTCTTGGTGCTGTTGAAAGTGATATCAGAGATAGAGTAGAGCAACTAGATTTACCACCTGGATATACTGTAAGTTATGGTGGAGAGGTTGCAGATTTAGAAGAGACTTTTGGTGATTTGACTTTTGCTTTAATTTTAGCAATAGTCTTAGTTTATATGGTAATGGCTTCACAGTTTGAATCTTTGATTCATCCATTTACAATTATTTTCTCTGTTCCATTAGCAATAGTAGGGGCAATTTTTGGTTTAGTTGTTACAGGAACGGAATTGAGTGTGGTTGGTTTTATTGGGATGATAACTTTGGCAGGAATTGTTGTAAATAATGCCATAGTCCTAGTCGATTATATTAATATAAGAAGAGAAGATGAAAGTAGAGATGAGGCTATTTTAAATGCTGGGCCAATTAGGCTGCGACCAATTTTAATGACAGCTTTAACCACAATTTTAGCCTTGGTTCCATTATCTTTAGGGATTGGAGAGGGTGCAGAGATGCAGCAGCCACTTGCTGTTGTAGTTATAGCAGGATTATTATCTGCTACTGTATTAACTTTAGTAATTATCCCAGCCTTATATGCTATACTTGATGATATTGGTAATTTTGTTAAGGGCTTTTTAAAGAAAAGAGTCTTAGGAGAAGAAAAAGATATTAAAGCCTAAAAATAATTTGGAATTCCAGCAAAAATATAATATGATAAACTAAGACAACAGATTATAGATTTATAATCTGTTGTCTTTAGATTATGTGCTCTAATATTTAGTCCTAATTTCTGTTAATAATTATAAATCGAGGAGGGAAAAAAGTCGTTTTTCCAATAAGGTTGCGACTTTTTGTTAAAAATGACAAATAAAATGCTACAGAAAGTAATTATCTTTATAATACTAATAGCTATAGCAATTTTTTTAAATTTTCAATTTGATATAGTTGATAATTATAATCTTGAAAAATTGAGTCAATTTAATCACTGGATTCAAAGCTGGGGCTGGTTAGCACCAGGGCTATTTGTGTCAATCTATGGTTTGGCTCAGATTATATTTTTGCCCAATCCTTTTTTTATGATAGTTGCTGGTTTGGCCTTTGGCCCGATTTTAGGGATGCTAGTCTCTCTTATTGGCTTTAGTTTAGGGGCTAGTCTATCATTTTTAATTGCTCGCTATTTAGCTAAAGATACAGTTGAGTACTGGCTAGAGAAGCGAGATATTGCAACAAATTTTAAGCAATGGTTTGACGAACATGGGTATAGATTATTAATAATGACTCGTTCTATTCCAATAATCCCAGTCAACTTGCAAAATTATACATATGGATTAACTGATATAGGATTTTTAAACTATATTATATTGTCAATAATTGCTACAATGCCTAAGATTATATTTTTGGCGGGAATTAGTGGTCTTTTTATTGAAGTCGAGTTTAAAGGGGTTTTTGAAGAACATATGTTAGCTTTAGTATCAATTTTATCTTTAGTGGGGATTATGTACTTTATTATTTATAAGTTTTTCTGGATTGAAAAGGTTGAATTTAAAAAAGAATAGTAAAGGAATAGATAGTCTAAATTTAGACTATCTATTTTTTTTAGTATATTCTATAATGATTTTATCTAGTTTTTGGCTAATCTGTTGTACTTTTTGACCTAATAAATCTTTATTTCTTACAAAATGTAAACTATGAATTTTTTTTTAGACGATTTGTTTAAAAAACAGAAATTATTATTAATAAGTGGTAAAATTAGTAACGAGATAAGAATTAAAGCGACTATTATTTATCTAGTTAAGTTCTTTTAATTAAGTAAGCCCAGATGATCTTATAAAGTAAATTTCTAACTTTTAGCAAGGGGAGGGGTATTATTGTTTGAGCAGAGATTAAAAAAATTAAGGATAGAAAATAATCTAACACAAAAACAGTTAGGGGATAAAGTCAAGTTAAATGGTTCAACGATATCATTTTATGAAAGAGGAAAGAGGATTCCAGATTATAAAACCTTAAATCAATTAGCTAACTTTTTTAATGTAAGTACTGATTATTTAATAGGTAGAGTAGATACTAGAAATCATAAGACTAAAGAAATTATTGCTCAAATGCCAGATGAAGTTTTAGAAGAAGCAGATTGTAACTCAGAAGTTTTTTTAGAGTTTATAGAAGCTTTGGCTAAAGCTATGAAAATAGGGGTTAAGTTAGAATCTATAACTAAAATAATTGAAGTGATTAATAATATTAAAAGAAAAAATATTGAGTTTTAATTAATAATGCATCTAGTTAAATCTAGGTGTATTATTTTTTTAGTATTATTTCTCTTTTTTAGCTTATACTATGTAGTAAAGTTAAAAAATGAGGTGATTAAAATTCAAGAGATAATAAGTAATACATTAAAAAAATATGAAGCTTATGTCAACTCAGGTCAGGCTAGATTATTTAAGCTAATTGGATTAGATAAGGTAGAATTTAAAGCAACTGGGACAAAGGTCACAGATATTTTAGGGAATGAATACATAGATTGTGTAGGAGGCTATGGAACATTTATTTTAGGACATAAACCAGATGAAGTAATTAAAGCCGTCAAAGACCAGCTTGATTTTATGCCGTTAAGTAGTAAAGTCTTTTTAAATAGCTTTCAAGCTGATTTATCAGAAAAACTAGCAGAAATAACTCCTGCTTCTTTACAGTACTCTTTTATTTGTAATAGTGGCACTGAAGCAGTTGAAGGAGCTTTAAAATTAGCTAGATTAGCAACTGCTAAAAAAGAAATCATTGCTACTAGTAATTCATTTCATGGTAAGAGCTTGGGTTCATTAAGTGTAACTGGGAGGGAAAAATACAAAGAGAAATTTACTCCTTTATTGCCAGAGGTTAAACATGTTCCATTTGGCGATGTTACGGCTTTAGCCGAGCAGATAAGCCATCAAACAGCAGCAGTGATTTTAGAGCCGATTCAGGGTGAAGGAGGAATTATTGTACCGCCTAATAATTATTTAAAGCAAGTTAGAGAGCTTTGTGATGGTTATGATGCATTATTAATCTTTGATGAGATACAGACTGCTTTGGGAAGAACAGGTGAGCTCTTTGCTTGTAATGCTTATGATGTAGTGCCAGATATAATGACTTTAGCAAAGGCTTTAGGTGGTGGGGTAATGCCAATAGGAGCATTTATTGCTAAAAAAGAATTATGGACTAAATTTAATCAATATCCTTTCTTGCATACTTCTACTTTTGGAGGTAATCCACTAGCTTGTAGAGCGGCAATTAAAACTTTAGAAATTTTAACTAGAGATAATTTGGCCCGAAGAAGTAAAAAAATAGGGAAATATTTTAAATATAAACTAAAGAAATTGCAAAATCTTTACCCAGAGATTATTAAAGAGGTAAGAGGTAAAGGATTAATGATAGGAGTTGAACTTAGAGAAAAGGGCCAATCGGCTAGTTTAATTTCTGAATTACTAAAAAAGAAAATTTTAGTTGCTTATACATTAAATCAACAGTCTACTCTACGCTTTGAACCACCATTAATAATAACTCGAGCCGAGGTTCAAAAAGTTATATCTGCTTTAGATAATAGTTTAGACAAAATCAAAAGTAAAATAAGTTAAAATTTAAAACTGAAAGTGGGTGAAAAGATGCCAGAGGTGAAAGAGGAGATATTATTAAGAGCTGAGCTTAATCAGGTCTATAAATTATTGGTTGATATGGAAGAGTATCCAAAATTTATGTCTAATGTTAAAGAAGTCAATATAATAGAGGAGAAAGAAGGATTACAAATTACTGATTGGAAAACAGAAATTGAGGGTAGAGATATTAATTGGAGAGAAAAAGATATCTTTCATCCTGAAAGTCATAGAATAGACTTTAATCAAATTGATGGTGATTTAAAAGAATTTTCTGGATATTGGCAATTAAGGGATGAGCCTGAGGGAGTAGTTGTTATCTTTAAGGTGAACTTTGATTTAGGAATTCCGGGTTTAGCTGCCTTTATCAATCCAATTATAAAGCGAAAGCTTGCTGCTAATGCACAAGAAATGCTCTTAGCTTTCAAAGAAAAAATTGAGTCTCAAGTAATAAATTATTAATTTTAGCTTTGTTTTTTGCTTAGAAAAGATTATAATTAAAATAAATGTAAATAAATTAAAAACTTAAGTGTTGGTAATTAATTTAAGTAAAATATTAAGCTAAAAGGGGGAGTTTTTTTGCAAACTGGACTTAAAGCTCAAATAAGTGAAGTTGTAAGCGAGGATAATCTGGCAAAAAGTTGTGGTAGTGGAGAGGTGGCAGTCTATGGGACACCTTTTATGCTTGCCTTAATGGAAGGGGCTGCTAATAAAGCAGTTAAAGCAGAGTTAGAAGCAAATCAGAGTACTGTGGGAATTAATGTTGAGATTTCTCATTTAGCTCCGACTCCAGTGGGGGTAGAAGTTAAAGCAGAAGCAGAATTGATTGCTGTAGATGGTAAAAAGCTTAGCTTTAAAATAGCAGCCTATGATGAGAAAGAAAAAATAGGCGAGGGTGAACACCAAAGATATATTATTGATAAGGATAGCTTTGAGATGAGAGCAAGAGAAAAAAATAATTAAAGCTTTAAAGTAGATGCCTAGGCATCTACTTTTTTATTTGTGAATTTTTAACTGCATTTAGACATAACATTTAGAAATAGAAAGGGGGTTAAGCTAATTAGAAAAAAGGTGCAGGATAGAATTGATAGGCTGAAAGTATCTCAGTTAAGAACAATCATCGTCGGTGGCAATAAAATTGCCATTGATTTAGCAGAAAAATTATTACAGTTTAATCATGATATTGTATTGATAGAATCAAATTATCAAATAGTTAAAAAGATTGAGAATCAAGTTGATATAATGGTAATTGAAGGTGAAGGAATAGATAATCAAGTCTTAAAAAAGGCTAAAATTAATAAGACAGATCTCTTAATAGCAATTACAGATGATGATAAATATAACCTCTTAGTTGGCATTTATGCTAAGAATTTTGGAGTTGAGCATGTAATCATTAAAATTAATAATCAAAATTATTTGCCAAAGGATTCTAAGCATAGTAAATTAATAGATTTGGTAATTAATCCCCGTTGGAGAATTATAAAAAGGATTAAGGATATCTTAAAACCTGATTTAGAGTTGCAAAGATTGATTGCCTCAGAGTTTAAAATCTCTCAATTAAAAGTAGTTCATAATAGTAAATTCTCATATCGACAAGTATCTAACTTATCTTTACCAAAAAATTCTCTCTTAATTACTATTATTAAAGGAGATAAAGCTATAATACCTAATGGAAAGACTAAAATATATCCTGGAGATAAATTATTTTTTTTATTTAAAAAAGGAATTAGATATAAGATTAATAGCTTATTAAATCCGAATCAACTTGAGCCTGCTAAGGCGATTTTTATTGGGGCTAATGAAATTAGTTATAATCTAGCCAGATTAAATAACTTAAAAAGTAATATTACTATTATAGAAAGCGATTTTAAAAAATGTAAAGAGTTTTCTCATAAATTAGAAAATGCTTTAATCTTAGAGGGAGATGGAACTGATATTGAACTATTAAAGGAGGAGGGTGTTGAGGATAGTGATCTCTTTTTTGCTGTAAGTGATTATGATGAAAAAAATTTATTAATGGGCCAACTAGCCAGTCGACTAGGAGCAAAATTTTCTGGTGTAATAGTTAATAAATTAGCCTATCAAAATTTGATTAATTATTTTGGGGTAGATGAGGTAATTAATCCTTCGGTAAAGATTATAGATTTAATAATGGATTATCTTTTACGGGGAGAAATTAGTAATAATACTCTTTTTTCAGAACAGCTAAAGCTTGAAACAGTTAAATTTAAGCGAAGTAAAAGTATTAAGCTAAAAAAAATATCACTTTCAACTGATGCCTTAGTTATTTATATCATTCGAAAAAATAAAAAAATGATACCTGATGGTGAGACAATGATAATCAAAGGAGACCAACTAAAGGTATTGCATTCTTGTGCAAAGATAGATGACTTTTTTAATTTAATTTAGGAGTGTTATGATTAATGAGATTAAAAATAGTTTTTAATACTTTAGGAACTTTATTAATTTTTACTGCTTTAAGCATGTTGATTCCTATTTTAGCAGCTATTTATTATGGAGAGGTAGATGGGGTAGCTTTTTTAGTAACAATGGGCTTTACTTTTAGTGCAGGAAAATTATTAAAGAGTTTTACTATGGAAACAAAGCGGATTAGACATCGAGAGGGATTTGCAATTGTGACTTTAGGCTGGCTAGCTGTTTCTATTTTTGGAGCTATTCCTTTTTTGCTAACTGATGTTTTTGATAGTTTTATTGATGCTTTTTTTGAAAGTGTCAGTGGTTTTACTACAACTGGAGCTACAGTTATTATGTCACTAGAGAGTTTATCTAATACGGTACTTTTATGGCGTAGTCTAATGCATTGGTTGGGTGGAATGGGAATCATTGTGATGTCAATTGCTATTTTACCAGAATTAGCTGGTTCAATGCAGCTATTTAAAGCCGAAGCTCCTGGGCCAGTTCATGAACGATTAAAACCTAGAATTAAAGAAACAGCTAAGACATTATGGGGAATATATATATTATTAACTTTGCTACAAATCATATTGTTGAGTTTAAGTGATATGCCTTTTTTTGAAGCAATAATTCATTCTTTTGGTACGATATCTACTGGAGGATTTTCTTCACGGACTCTAAGTGTGAAAGCTTATGATAGTCTGTTAATTGAAATAATTATGGCTGGATTTATGTTTTTAGCAGGTGTGAATTTGACTCTTTATTATAAATTATTTACTGGTAATTTAAAGAAGGTATTTAAGAACAGAGAGTTAAAATTTTATACTGGCTTAGTCTTAGGTGCGATAGTTTTAATCACCTTAAATCTTCGTTTACAAGTATATAAAAGTCTAGTAGAGGCTTTTCGCTATGCTGCCTTTCAAGTAACATCTATTATTAGTACTGCAGGATTTGCTACTGTTGATTATGATATTTGGCCACCTTTTTCACGTGGGATATTATTAGTCTTGATGTTTATTGGAGGTTGTGCTGGCTCTACAGCTGGTGGGATAAAGGTGGTTAGAGTCTATGCTTTGATGAAAAAAGGGTTTCAAGAGTTATATAAATTAATTTATCCTCGGGCAGTAACTTCATTAAAGATTGGTGATAGGGCTATTTCAAATGAAGTCTCGACTAGTATTTTAGGATTCTTTTTTATGTATATTATTGTATTTGTGATTTCTACTATTACCCTCACTTTTTTTGGGATTGATTTAATCAGCTCTATTTCTGCAGTGGCTGCTAGCTTAGGTAATATTGGCCCAGGCTTTGGTCTGATTGGCCCGTTAAACACTTATATGCCACTTCCGGTTACGGGAAAATTACTCTTAAGCTTCTGTATGATATTAGGTAGATTAGAAATTTATACGGTGCTAGTGTTTATCTTCTCTGGTTTTTGGAGAAAATAAAGCTAATCTAAGTCTTAAATATTAAATTCCTTTTGCTAAATCAAAAGCAGCTTTATATAATTAAAATAGATTAACAAACTTAGTTTGAAGTTGGAGGTAATCTAATGAAAGAAAAGATTTTAGTAGTTGATGATGATAATAATTTATGTCGCTTGCTTGAGATTTATCTTAAAAAAGAGGGCTATCAAGTTTTTGTAGCTAATAACGGTGCTGATGCTGTGGATAAGTTTCATGAGTTAAACCCTAATTTAGTAGTTTTAGATATCATGTTACCAAAATTAGATGGTTGGGAAGTCTGTGAGGAGATTAGAAGCTCTTCTAGTACTCCGGTTTTGATGTTGACTGCTAAAGGTGAAAAAAATGATAAGCTAAAGGGTCTTGATATTGGGGCTGATGACTATGTAACTAAGCCTTTTGATCCTGATGAGTTAGTGGCTCGGGTTAAGGCTATTTTAAGACGGACAACAGAGCAGGATAAAGAGTTTTTATCTTTTCCTAATTTAACAATTGATCATAAAAAGCATAAGGTGGAGTTGAAAGGAAAAGAGTTAAATCTTGCCCCTAAGGAGTATGATTTGCTCTATTTTTTAGCTAAGAATGAAAAGCGGGTATTCAGTCGTGAACAATTACTAGACCAAGTTTGGGGTTTTGATTTTATTGGTGATATTAGAACTGTAGATAGCCATATTAAACGATTAAGAAATAAAGTTGATCAAAAAATTATAGATTATAATTATTTGCATACTGTATGGGGAGTGGGATATAAATTTGAAATCCAACAAGATATTTAATACTATCCGCAGTAAATTAATGGCCCGCTTTGTTATTATAATTATTTTTACTTTGATAATTATTGCTCTTTCTTTATCATATTTGTTTAAGGATTATCATTTTAATAATAAAGAAGAGAGTTTTATTGAGCAAGGAGAGAAGATTGCAGCTTTATTAGAAGAGTCTTTTTATGAAAGTAATTACTCAGAAACTTTTAATTTTTTACAGGAGACTAAAGATTTTTTTGAGGGTAATGTCTGGATTGTAGATTCTAAAGGAATTGTTGTAGTAACTACACAGCAAGAAGAGCTTGAAGGGGTTAGATTAAATAAAGAGGAAGTTGAGCAGGTATACCAAGGTAATGTAATTAGTAAGCGAGGCTTTTCAGAGTATTTTGAAGAACCAGTATTATTTACTGCTGTGCCAATATCCTTTGCTGATGAGGTAATAGGTGCTGTTTTTGTTTATTCACCATTATCAGGTGTTTCTAGAGCTTTAACTGAGATGCAAAGATTAATTATTTATGCTGCTTTACTTGCTATTGTGTTAGCATTTATTTTAAGTTTTACTCTATCAGAAAATTTTTCAAGACCGCTAAAGCAGATGAAAAAGATTGCTGTAAATATGGCACATGGTGATTTTGAGCAGAGAGTAGATATTGAATCTAATGATGAGATTGCCCATTTGGCCCATTCTTTTAATTATTTAGCTGATGAATTAGAAGAAAAGATTGCTTCTTTAAAAAAGAAAGAGCAGCAACAGCGTCGTTTTGTAGTTGATGTCTCTCATGAATTAAGAACTCCTTTAACTTCAATTCAAGGTTTTGTCAAAGCATTGCGTGATGAAGTCTATGAAACTGAAGCAGATAAAGAAGAGTATTATTATATTATATTAGATGAGGTAAAAAGATTAATTAGATTAGTTAATGATTTGCTGGATTTATCACAGATTGAATTAGGACAGGTAAGAACAAAGTTTGAAGCAGTCAACTTAAATCAATTAATTGAGAGTACTATTAAAAATTTAGGGCCAAGCATTAGAGATAAGGACTTAACTATAATTAAAGAGCTAGCTAATGATTTAGCAGATGTTAAAGCTGACCGAGATAGGATTGGACAGGTCTTAATTAATCTACTCAGTAATGCAATTGATTTTACTCCTAAAGGTGAAACGGTTATAATTAAGACTAGAGAAGAGTCAGATTATGTAACAGTGCTAATTCAAGATAATGGTCCAGGAATCCCCGAATCTGAGCAAGAAGATATCTGGAATAGATTTCATAAAGTTGATAAGTCACGAACTAGAAAGGACTGCAAAAGTGGTACTGGATTAGGTCTTTCAATTGCTCGTGAGATAATTAAGCTACATCAAGGAAGAATATGGGTTGAAGCTACTGAAGATGAAGGCTCTATTTTTGCTTTTAAATTAAAAAAAGAATAAATTTTCTTCTGTTAAATTAATTATAATTAAGTTAGGAGGGATTTTTATGTTTGGTAAAGAGAAAAGAATCATTATATTATCTGTATTAATACTTACTATTGCTGTATCTATTTCAGCAACAGATGCAGGGAATATTGATTATCAGCAGGAAGACTTATTAGAAGATAATCAAACTAGGGTTGTTGTGCCACAAGAAGAGGCTGTGACTAAGGTCAATAGAGAGGTTGGCCCGGCTGTAGTGAGTATTATTACTAAAGATATCACTATGAGAAGGGATTTCTTTTTTGAGCCAATGCCACAAGAAAGAGAAGGAATTGGTTCAGGAGTGATCTTTGATGAGAGTGGTTATATTTTAACTAATAATCATGTAGTAGATAATGTTGATGAATTGTGGGTTTTATATGAGGATGAAAGAGTTGAAGCTGAAATTATAGGTAATGATCCACAAAGCGATTTAGCTGTGTTAAAAATTGATGAGAATGATTTGCCAACAGCTGACTTTGGTGATTCTGACAATCTAGAACCTGGTCAACTTGCAATAGCAATCGGTAGTCCTTTTGGAGCTGAATTTGATAATACTGTAACAACTGGTGTAGTAAGTGCTTTAGAAAGAGAAATTAGAGCTGGTGATAGATCAGGTAGGAGTGTTATCTTAGATGGCTTGATTCAGACGGATGCTTCTATAAACCCAGGTAATAGTGGTGGTCCTTTACTTGATAGTCAAGGTGAGGTGATTGGGATTAATACTGCAATGATAAGTGGAGCAGAAGGTATTGGTTTTGCAATTCCAATCAATAGAGCTCAGCAAGTAATTGATGATTTAATTGAGTATGGACGTGTAAAAAGACCATGGCTAGGCATTTATGGAGCTAAGTTAACTCCAGATTTAGGAGAATATTATAATTTGTCTGTTGATAGTGGAGTAATAATTTTAAGAGTAGCATCAGATAGTCCTGCTACAGAGACAGGCTTATCTGATGGAGATGTTATTGTAGAAGCAAATCAAGAAGAAGTAAATAATATGGATGAGTTAAAGAATGTTATTGAATCAGTAGGAATTGATAATGAATTACAACTTCTAGTTCTATCAGATGGTGATTTAAGTCCAGTTACTGTTGAATTAGAAGAAATGCCAGAAAGAGAATAATAAAGCTAAATTTAAAATAATAAAATCAAATAATAAAAAGAGTCCTGATCAGGACTCTTTTTATTATTCAATAAATTTGGGTTCGGTTTCAAGTTTGATTGAAAATTTATCATAAACTTCAGTTTGGATTTTTCTAACTAATTTTTTAACATCTTCAGCTTGAGCCTGATTTTGATTAATGATAAATCCAGCATGCTTTTCTGATACTTTTGCCCCATTAATTTCATAACCTTTAAGGCCAGCTTTTTCAATTAGTGCTCCTGGATAATGGCCTGCTTTTCTTTTAAACATACTACCAGCACTCGGTGAATCCATTGGCTGTTTGGCCCATCTTTTTTCAGTTAACTCTTTTATTTTTGCTTTAATCTCTTTTAAACTACCTTTTGCTAAAGAGAAGGTTGCTTTTGTAGCTACTAAATTTTTATGCTGTAGAATACTATCTCTATACGATAACTTTAATTCTTTTTTTGGTAGTAGAATTTTTTGGCCAGAATGATCAATAAACTCTGCTTCTTTGATAATATCTTTGATTTCACCACCATAAGCACCTGCATTCATATATAATGCACCACCTATACTACCGGGAATACCACTAGCAAATTCAAGTCCAGTTAAAGAAGCATTGGCTGCTTTCTTACTTACTTCTATTAAAGAGGCACCACTTTCAGCAGTGATTAGATTATTTGTAATGCTAATCTTATTTAATTCACCGGTGTAAACTACGACTCTTGAAATACCTTGCTTATTGACAATGATATTACTACCAGAGCCTAAAATAAAAGTCTCTTCTTGCTTAAAAGTAGTTAAAACTTTTTTTAGGGCGTTAATAGTTTTGGGAATAATGAAAAATTCTGTTGGCCCGCCTGTTTTAAAGGAAGTATATTCTTTAAGCATTTGATTATATTTAATCTCAATGTCGGAATTATTTTTGAATTTTTTTATTATTGTTTTCTTCATTTATATCGTCCTTTCTGAATTATAGAAATATTGTTTCACAATATTTCTATAGTTGATAGTTTAAAGTTGATAGTTGATAGTTAAAATCAAAATCTTACAAGCAAAGTCAAGACTCTGTTCGTTGACTAGGTTATTAAGCTTTTGACCTTAGATGCTCTTGAACTTAACTTTACACTATCAACTATCAACTATCAACTGATATAAAGTGGCAAAGTGCCACTTTATATCTAT
>LFCJ01002447.1_pt1 | contig 13388 bp, 16 predicted proteins | sample 643141 | NCBI WGS metagenome assembly LFCJ01 (sample SAMN03766243, study PRJNA286221) | soda lake metagenome | biome: soda lake; feature: Kulunda steppe; material: water; isolation source: sample B1-Br-g2 brine of Lake Bitter-1 | place: Russia: Kulunda steppe | collected 2010-07 | reverse complement strand
CATCCATGACTCGAGCTCAGTGTCTTTATCCTCCATAATTATATTGATATTATAATATATTGCATGCCGACAACTACGGAAAGGGCCCGCGGGCCCAATTAAGTTGGCAGCCACTTAAAATGGCCAACGTCACACATGTTATATTTTTATAAATCTATAGCGCTATATAGCGCTATTTAGCACTATACGCTATATGGCTATTTAGCGCTATACGCTATATAGCGCTATAGGCCAACGCCGACCCCTACAAAAAAGTAGTGTTGCAGTGTTCAGTTGGGCAGGACATTTATTTTTCAGGGGGGGTGGGGGGAATTGGCAACAAAGCTTGCATGGGAAGCTCTATGGGAAGCCAGGGACGGAAAGGAAGGGGGGAAGGCTGGAAGGCATGGATCGGGGGCGCTTTCGGGCATTGCGGCAGTGGCGATGAGCACAGCGGCAAGCACGCTGAGTGAGATTGGGCAAGCAGGCAGAGTGAGATTGGGCTGCGGCAAGCACTCAGAGTGAGATTGGGCAAGCAGGCAGAGTGAGATTGGGCAAGCACGCAGAGTGAGAATCGGGCATTGCGGCGGCGGCAAAAGCTTGCAGAGTGAGGTTGGGCAGATGAGAAGAAGGGGGGGGGGACGGCCAAGCAACAACCGATGGCTGGGAGATCCAATGAGATAGCTGAGACATATGACCGCGCATGCACCACACGGCTGCACATGACCGCGCATGCACCACATGACCGCGCATGCACCACATGACCGCGCATGCACCACACGGCTGTGGAGCTCGTGAACAGGAGCATAGTCCAGCAGGGACGAGGAGGCGATGATAAGCCATGGGGCAGAGGAGGCAGACGTCCCAACCAGAGTGATGTGACTTGATGACTGCAAGGGGATGAGTCGAGACTGGGCTCGCAGGAAAGGGGCTGGGGAGCATTCATGTGCTACGTGGGTGTGCACAAACCCTCCCTGAAGGCATTCTGCGGTCATCAGTCGGTGCTCCATTGCCGTACGTCAGTCATGGAAAGCCTTCAGGGAGGCATGGTGAAGGGCCAACAGCCGGTCGTGGAGAGTGCTTTGCAGCCAACAGCCAGTGCTCCAAAAGTACCTTGCCCCAATCATGCAGCGCTCCCAGAGGCCGCGGGGCAGCAGACGCGCGGGTGCAGCCAGCACGTTGCAGCATAGGGCGGCAGGTGCTGCGATGGGGATGTGGGTTGCAGGCGGACGCAGGCAGTGCAGGCAACGCAGGCAGTGCAGCTCAGGCTTCAGTGGTGGCATGGCGCCACCAACGTGGGCCTGTGGCCCCCTCCCCGATCCTGGCATGCACACACGGCTCTGACATGCGCACACAGCTCTGGCATGCACACACGGCTCTGGTATGCACACACGGCTCTGGCATGTGCACATGGCTCTGGCTCTAGCATCTCTCAAGATACTGCGGCAAAAGCAGGCACGCAAATAAGGTGCGGCACAAGGCAAAGATGACACGCAAACAAGGCGCAGCACGTGCACACACGTACACGCGCACACATACACACACGAGGAATGACACACTCAGGGCATGCGCACGTCAGCCATCATCGGCATGCAAACACGCGGCAGGGCCCCACACATGCGCTGCGCCTCACGCATCCCCCTGATCCCACAGCGAGTCCTGCACGCCTCTCACTCACCACCCTAAGCGCGCAGGGCGCCCTGCCCTTTCTACAGGAGCAACACCACGCATCAGGCACGCGAATGCACAGGGGCCACCACACCGCCACGCAGCAGGTGTGCCTGCCCGCCGCACCTTTGTCTGCCTTGGCGCAGCCGTCCTGGCTGCCTTGTAGCGCTGACGCGGCCACAGAGGACTCGAGGGGGCGGGGGATAAGGTGCCGCAAGTATGCCCGCAGGAGGCTGTAGTAGGGGTGGGTGTGAAGGGGCGTGCCGTGCGCACCATGGTGCAGACCTGGAGGCAAGTAGGGGGCGCAGCAAGTCTGCAGCAAGTGCGGGAGTGGGGATGGCTGCAGCGGGGCATGCACAGGCGTGGGCGCGTATGAGATCTAACGTGCTGTATCGTACGGACTACACTTTGGCTGGCGATGACCAGCAATGAGCCACAGTCAGCCGAGCGACCAGGCTGGCGGTCAACCCCTCTGACGGCCGGGTTGAACGCCTCCTTAACAAGCCATGAGCGCAGAGCCCATGCGCTTGTTGTCAGACACGAGCTGGTCTGCAGGTGCTGGCTTCCAACATACCAGTGATGAGCGTGGCGCCCATGCGCTTGCCGTCGGGCATGCGCGTAACAGCATGCTCACGCATCCATGCATGCGCCGGCGATGCATGTGGCCCCCACACGCCCGTGGTGTCGAGCGCTCTTGAACCAGCATGCTTGCCCATGCATGCACGCACCCGTGATGAGTGTGGAGCCCATGCGCTTGATGTCGGACACAAGCTGGTCTGCAGATGGCAAGCCCCCCCAGTGGGCCGCCTGCCCCAGCAGCCCTAAGCCGCCCCCACCCGCGCTGCGGCCCCCTCCTGCGCCCACGCCTGAGGCCGCGCTTTCGCGTATGCTGCGCCCGCCACGCAGCACGTAGAAGGCTGTCCAGAACATGAAGTACTCAAACACGCTCAGGTATGTCTGCACGGCAGGGGAGCGTACGGCAGCGCACCAAAACAGGTCAGACAGTCGAGCAACTCTGGGTTGAAGTGGGGAGCAAAGCCGCAGGGGGTCATGCAGTCATGGACTGCAAAGCACGAGGGCAACCAAGGAGCAGAGGAGTGCAATTTAGAGAGACCTTGCCCCCACGTCCAGAATTGGCCCGTGCTCAGAGGGTGGGGATGATCCTGTGCACATTGTTGCTGAGGCGATCGTCGACATCTCTGATCCATGTGAGGCTGAAATCGTCATTGATCCATGTGAGGCTGAAATCGTCATTGATCCATGTGAGGCTGAAATCGTCATTGATCCTTGTGAGGCTGAAATCGTCAGTGATCCATGTGAGGCTGAAATCGTCATTGAAACACCTCAAAACAGGCACTCATGGCTGACTTGTACTTGACTGAGAGGACCAATCAGAGCCATGATCTAGTAAACCTACTCAGATGGCTTTTAAAGACACGTAACAAGACACCTCTTTTAAGAAGGGGTCATTGCATTATTTACTATAGGAGGTATGACTGGTGCAGTTTTAGCTAATGCTGGCGTAGATTTATAAGTACATGATACCTACTACGTCATTGCTCTTGTAACACACACACACACATGCAGACACAGACGATCATATACCTGGGGGTTACCAATTGCATTAAGTACCAGGTGGCCCCGGTACTGAGGCCATTGCTCGAGCTCGCATCTGCCAGCGTGCGTCTTCAGCAGCTCCTGCAACAGCAGCCGCGGAAGCAGCAGCAGCAGCAGCAGAGAGGAGTGGACGTGAGGATGCAGCGGAAGCGGCTGATGAAGCTGAGACTTTGCAGGGTCCAAGGCAAGGGCCTGGCATGCAAGGCCGCGCTCAGCGCCAGCAGCAGCACGGGGTGCAGCCTGCGTACGCTTAACGAGATCAGCAGGTGCGGAGCAGCAGGAGCTCCGGCCGGAGCCAACGCCACAGCCCACGCTCCCCAGATGATGGGCAGCATGTGTTCAAAGGAGAGGCTCACCAGTCCAGCTGCGGCGGGCACTGCAACAAAGGCCGTGCGCCTGCACCGCCAAGGGTCGGCTTGTAGCACATGGGCGTTGTGCAGGCACATGCTGCAGGCCCCCACTCGCACGGAGCTGGCTCTGTCTGGCGGTGCAGGAGCCATGCCGTGCTCACAAGAGCCCGACAGCCGTGTGGGCGCTATGCACGAACATGCTGCAGGCCCCCTCGGGCACGGAGCTGGCTCTGTCTGTTAGTAGCACAGGAGCCATGCCGTGCTCTGCCAGGGTAGGGATGGACAGAGCTGCCAATGCCTTTTCGGCAAGAAGCGAGGGTCTTGGCTAGGACAAGCATGCTTGTGACTGGGGTGCTGCTGCATGCGCAGGTAGGGCCCGCTGGGATTGGCGCTACAGGTGTAGCCTGCAAAGGCTAAATTAGCATGCGGACACAATGAGGGCACGTGTCTTTTTTTGCAGTGCACCCAGGCTCTGCACAGATGCATGGATCTGCGCGGCTGAAGCGTCTGTTTGCCTGCTTGATGTGAGCTCAGGGGAACATGAATGGGAGACGGACATGTGCACGCACGCGCGCACGCAGTGTTGGGCGCAGGCAGAGTTTGCAGGCTGAGGGGTGTCGATCGGTCACGCACCTGTGTGTGGGCAGGCAACCGCTCCAGGGGGAAGATGTACTTGATGAGTTGGTCCGCGTCCGCGCTGAACATGGCGCTCATCAGCCTCCCTACACCACAGGCAGGGTAAAAAGCGGTGCCCATCAGTCACACATCAAGTGCCAGGTCAGCCATGAGTCGCACATCAAGAGCTGGGTCAGCCTCCCTGCACTGCAGACAGATCAAAGTGGTACTCGTGACCCTCGCTGCACTGTAGGTAGAGCATAGTGGCACTCGTGACCCTCCCTGCACTGCAGACAGTGTAAGTGAGTGCATAACACAAGCTGGCTTGCATCACGCTCAGGGTGAGTGAGAGGGAGTCCATGGCGGGCGTGCAGCATTGGCTGACTGCTCGAAAGCGCATCAGTGGCGGGCTCGCAGCTCTGGCAGAGTGAGTGAGAGCGAGCAGGGCGCCGCGCAAAGCCTGTCTATGTATCCTTGCCAGCTGCAGGGAACCTGCGCACGACCACAGCATGCACCTGCAGGTGCTGCGCGGCACATGCATCTTGCTTGGGCACCCGCAGGTGCTGCACGGCACATGCATCTTTTGCTTTGGCACCCGCAGGTGCTGCACGACAGGCCTGCGGCTTGAGCACCCACCTCAGGTCGAACAGGCCCTGGCTGCCGCCTCATGCCACATCCAGAAGGCTAGAGGGATTTTGATTCAAGCAGGGAAAGGGGTGATAGGGTGCTGGCAGGTTGTCTTGGCAAGGCAGTAGCTTACCTGTGGGGGACAGGAGGCTGACCAGGGCCCGGGCATCTTCTTCTTTTCCAGCCTACAGCCATGCATGCAGCATCCAAGCCAGGCAATTTGTACCCAAAATTTCTCCAAAATGAGTAACAGGCAGTGGTACCTTGAGGTGGGAGCTGCCTGAATGGGTGAAAATGCAGGGCCAAGGCCCCATTGACATCCTGACTGGTCAACACGGCTCTCGGACGCAGGCCTGGGCCTGACCCGGCCGTTGGTGAAGAAAGCAAGGCAGATTGAGAGCAGACTTTGATTCCACAGGGATGCTGCGCACACAACGTGCAGCACAGAGCTGCTTACTGCAGCATCTCTTGCGTCTACATCCCCTGATCAGGAGAGGCATGTCCCTACCTTGGTGACAATGTTGAGCCAGCTGGCCTCAAAGTCATCATAACCAAAGATGCGCTTCAGCAGGTTGGGGAAGCATTTGTCAAAGAACCCACGCAAGTTATCCCTGCACGCCAGTGACACGTTGAACACATTGAGGGTAGCTGCGCGACCCATTCCCTCCTGAGCAGAGAACTCGCTGTGTGCATGTTTTGGGAACCCTGTTAAGCATCCTTCTCTACCATTGAAAGACATCAGAAGGCCATCTGCCCACCTGTTGTGCACAATACAATCTTCCACTGCCCAACATGCCTTCCTGACTGCCCCCACTTGCGTGTGAGGCTGATCAAGAATTCTATTCAAGGTAACAAAAGGGTCCCTGCCTCCACCTCCAAACATGCCGCCAATCAGCTGTTGATCATGGGTTGACCCTCCTTCATAACGATTAACGCTAGTTTAAATTTTTAATGAAAGAGGGAAAATACATGAATTGTTGAAAGTCGGTGTGTGTGCAGATGGAGTGAAGGTTTTAATTCAGCTAGCCAGAACGTCCACTCTTATTTCATGCAACAGCCTTATCACTTCGTCTCTTGGTCTTAACCTCGTGCAAGCTTTACTTATCATCAATGGTGCGCCCTCCCTACAAAGAGGGCCCTGGTCACGCGTTTGCCATGGATCCTTCCCAGATACATGTATTTTGAACTGAACTTGACTATCCACATGACGTTATCCACAGCGTGGCATGCTGCAGACTTCGTGCCCACACCCTACGAGTTGAAACATGATCTAGACTCACAATACTTCCCCTACTTGTGACTTGTGCAACGCTTATGACGTGCAAGATGAGCAGTATGTCCTCTTTCACTGCACCCATACACGCGTGGTCTCTCTCCATGTGTTATGGTCTCTATTTCACCTCGCAGGTTTTGACAATGTGTCTGCTTACATGAGCCAGAACGACAATAAGCTGTTTTTCTTCCTTCATGCACTTATTGCTTCTTATGAGCAGGCTAGCAGTCGCACTTCTTGACTGAAGGCCTTTTGTCACACCAGATAAGTGCTGCAGCCAGAAGTGCCACTTCTGTGTGCTGCACTATGTGTTCAGTTGGTTGGAGTTGGTTGGCTGAGTACTTGATCGGTTGGCAGTATAGCTATCGCTGTATTAAAAGCATGAGGTGTTGTTGTTTGGTTATTTCTAGAGGCTATTCTGCATGCTGTCACGCCAGATTAGTGCAGTGCCAGATTTATGCTGCATTATGACCCAGAGGTTGGTTGAGTCAGTTGGAGGAGTATTTGAGCCTGTTGTCAGCTCAGCTACAGCTGTAATTGAGCACGTCAAAGACGAACTCGCATTAATACCTTGCTTTCTCCTAGCGACCTTGTAACATGTATGCCAGGGAGTAGACCCCTCTTGCCCTTAGGGGGCAACAGGCGTGGCAGCGCCCAGTCCAGTTCAGTCCAGTCCAGTCCGTCCAGTGTGAGTGCAACCAACAGCAGCTGCATCCAGCGCTGACTTTGCCTATTTGCAGGCTGAAACAAGAGAGAGAAGACATGTAGGGAAGGATAAGGGTATCTGAGGCTCCTCAGTCTCATTCGCGGGCAACCTGTTGTCTGCTTGGTTGTAGAATGTCGCTGTCCGCAGCCAGTCCACACACCACATTCGCTCAAATACCTTGGTTATGGTCATGCTACGATTCTTGATTGGATGCAGCAGTCTCTCGGCGCAACAATGCAACAGACTCTCAGCCTGACACTTTTCTTGTAAACTCACCGTAAACCCAATCTGGTGCAAGCACGAGGCACCTACAGCTCCATGGGAAAGACAGTGAAGCCGTGTTAATAGATAGGAGACCATCCACCCAACCGCATGGAATGGCTTTAGTGCCTTGGTGGCTTGGTGCGCGCTTATATTTTTGGTTTGGGTTGCAGGCCTTTTAGGCATCAGCTAAGCTGCCTTCGTTCGGCGGATACAGCTATGTAACCTATCCTAAACTTGGTGGCTTGGTGTCGATAAGATATCTTCCGATCTTACATCCAATCAACCAAAATGTCCATGTTCTCAAACCTTCCTTAATTGTATCATTATGCACCATCATGCACCTATGACCATGGCTGGCTCCTTTCCTCACAGACCCTGGGCGGAAAGCAGGGTCTTCAGCTCTCCAGAGGCAGCTTTAGCAGCCTGCAGTCGCACATGTCATCAGGTGTTGACCTTGAGGAGTTTCATGAGAGACCCCTTGACTCGTACACGAAAAGATGAGTCCTTTTGTAGTGACGCAAACACACATTCAGGCTTCTTTCCTTTACCATTAACTTGTAGCGGCAGAAATTGAAATTCTAGCAGATTGCTGCATGCTGTTGGATCCATTATCACGGATGCAAGATAAGCAATCGCTGCCAAAGCTGGGCCAATTGGCGCCCTGCACTCACAGTATCGTCTCCACCGCCAATGAACTTGCCCCCAATGAAAACACGAGGCACAGAGCGCCCTCCGGTAATCTGCAGAATTCATCCAGGGTACACAAGCTTGATCTAAGTAAAGTCAATGTTCTGTGCGTGTAGAGTTTGTTATGTAGCTTGTGGTCCATCGGCACACTGTATGTACTCAGTCCTTTTCGACATAATTCATGCTCTAAGCGCACAACCATTAGTCCTCCCTGAAAATTGGTTGCAAGTATCAAAATGCCGCATCTTACCTCAGCAAGGGCGTCCTGGACCTCATTGCAGTCAGGCCTGTTCTCGAGCTGCAAGCATGAGGCATACTTCTTGTTTCAGCCTGTGCCATTCAACACTAAAAACAAGATTGTACGTCAAGATTCGTACGTCGCAAAAACGACGAGTACGCCTAATGTGTGTGTGTGACGTCTTTACTCACCTCAATACATGTGAATTCTTTGATGAACTGCTTCAGTGCATTCTTGGCCTTGGTGCAGACTGCAGCGTGCAGTGTGCAACCTCAAATCAGGTGATTTCTTAGTGCACCTGTGCTTGAAGATAGGCGCTTCAAAAGATTTGTCAGGCACGGAGATGTGCAGCCAGCTCAAAGAAAGCAATCACGTGCAGGTCGCTTGCTCGCAGTAAACAAGCATGGATACGAGAAGGATTGTTGAAAACCATATGTACGCAGCAGATTTGCCAAATTCTGTGTCAGTTTTGCCAAAGTACACAGTTCTTTGCTGTATTCAGCAACCCTAGCCACGAGGCAGGGCAGGTGAGATATCTCAACACATGCTAGCATTACAAAGCAAGCAGCGTGCTTCCACACCTTCCACAAACAGACTGATCAACCAGATATGTTGTCCACTCACAGGGGCAGTAGGTCTTGGAGAATACGACAACTTTGTTGTCGGCAATGGCCTTCTCCACAAACTGCTTGGCGGCCATACTGATGTGGTGGTCACCTGCAGTGTAGGCAGGGGCAAATCTACTTCACTGCACACCTCAAAGGTACATTGAGGTACCTGTATACTCAAGTGAGGTGCACATGGCATTGATTAAATCGTTTGTTATTGCATGGAGTTGCACAGACCTGCCTGATTTGATGAGTTGAATGCGCATACATGCTTATCCCGACCAGGATGCTTCCTCCCCAATGGTGCTTCAGAGCTACAGGCGCCCAGTTTGAAGTTCACTGATACTCAGCACATGTTTGCTTGCTTAGCAGACAAGGATCAAGTTGTGGGAGAGCACAGGCACCAATCTATGGCAGGAGACCTAAACCAGGAGCGCATGGTCTCAGTGCACCATGGCCAGGCAGTACTAGTTTGTGTGCATGTGCAAGGAGCAGGTCATCAACCACGCATCAGAGGACAGCGCAATTCACAGGCTAATCTGTGAGATGCCTCGGATTCCCTGACGTCGTACCAATATTCCCTCTCTTGTACGTGAACTGAATACGTGAAAAGCATAGCGTGTCCCACGTACCTGGTCGGAATGAGAATGAAAAATCAAAATTAGGTATTCGAGTTTGAGAAAATCGAAGTCGCAAACTGTCAAAATCTAGGACTACCCAGTTACATGATCGGTAGTCCAAATATTAAAGCACAACATGCACCTACGTTCCTTCTGAAAATTGTTGCTTGTATTTCTTTATCAAGCATTGTGGGGTGCAGGCCAGAGCTTGAGCCAAGCTGCCCTGATCGGCAGGTACAGCTATGTAACCTAACTTTGCATATGCCCATATCTCTCTTTGTTTCTTGCCTTGTATAGGCTAGTAAAACACACGTTTAAACCTGCAATCACTTCACTTCTACACCAGGATAATCCGGCATTAATAAGAGTACAGTGGTTCAAACGTAAAACTGGTGCAGCATGCATATGATAGGTACTACAGGTGAGTAGTAATACCTGGGACATATCCGATTTACCACTCATTGCGCCCAGCTTCCTCGTCAGCTGGCTGCAATTGAGCTGAGTAGCCATGGACAGGCTCTTCTAACTTCAGCAAGACTCGCTTCCATCACCTGTGCCTCGCTCATGTCCTGTATTGCGAACAGGGAAAAAAAGTGCTTCTCAGCAACTTTGGTTTTGTTGACAGGGCATTCTCTGAGGGACGGAAATTGTTAAGAGCATGGAGCAATGTAGGTTGTTGGGGGCATACCGATGTGTCAATGACGACAGCATCCTCTGCTGCTTTCAATGGTGCGGTAGTACGCTCCTGGTCCCGCTTGTCGCGCTCTTGCATGTCCTGCATATGATGCGTCCATGATAAGCAGGGGCAACACTGGCTCTGTTACATCAAAGGGCCTGCAGGTTACCATGGCGAGCTGCACACCAGCAGCGCAGAGTACCTCCACATGTGCCTTGAACACTCACGGCAGAAACGGGCTTAGCTATTCTTGTTCACCGTATCAAAGGACCAACTGGACTCTCCTCAGCTGCGTCTGTTAATGAGGGCAATAAATTATTCGTCACAGGCCACATTCACGCAGTGTTGTGCGTGTAGAGTTGCTCCTTGGCAATGGGTCTGAAGCTGTTGAAGCCAGATATGCAGTGATAAAAGAGGCTACCTTCCCAATCTTGGCGCGTGCATGCTGTACGCTGCTGCACACCCGCAACGCTTGTCCCTGTTTCACCGCGCTATGCTGTTGGCAACCAGCACCACACACTGTCAAGCTCAAGAGGAGGGCCAGGCCTGCCCTCTGCCCTCCTCGCACACTCTGGGCAGGGGAAAGATGCAGCTTGGCCAACAACAAAGGGCAGCAAACATGCAGAGCGGCCAATAAGGACCAACGTGTAGGATGACCAGCATGGAGCGCACCTGCAGCACCTTCTCAAATGTGGCCTCCTGTGCCTGGCTCCCGCCCCTGGCTTTGAGCTCCGCCAGCCTCCGTTGCGCACGCACCTGCAACCAGCACACGCAGGAGCACAGACAGCGCTTTACCTGGTGTGCACAGGGCAGCCGCCTTAGCCTAAGACTGCTGTGGTTTGCCAGGTGAGCGCTACAGCACACGGAGAGCGATACAGCACACGGAGGGCGCTACAGCACATGGAGAGCGCTACAGCACATGGAGAGCACCTGTGTGCGAGAAATGGCCTGTCAGAGCGACCTACGTAGGCCAGCAGGGGGCCCATGCGCGCGGGCACAAAGCGCATCCGCACTACGCCCGCACAAGGAATGGCCATGCCAGCCGTGTACCAAGGGCCATCCGCCTCAGGGATGCTTGTGCATGCCCCACTCACACCCATGCCTGACATGCACGCGTGCACCACGCCCGCGCACTAAGTGAGGGCAGTGAGCGCACTCTAAAAGGAACGGCCGCCTGTCCTACGCACACTAACTACGGAGTGTGGCCAGACTCCAGTCATGCACGCCCCACTATGAAGTGTGGGCTCTGCAGCCACCGCCCATCAGGTTTGCCCATGCAAGTCGTGCATGTGCCTGTGCAAGTCATGCGCATGGGCACTAGCATGCGACAAGCACGGCCGAGCCGCATACGCGCCAAGCATGGCCGACGCGCCAGTGGCATGCAGCTTGAAGCTGGCGCCACTGCCGCTGCCCACACCTCATCAGATGCCGTGATGAAGAGTTTGAGGTGGGCGTGCGGCAGCAACACGGTGCCCACATCCCGGCCATCCAGCACAGCACCCGCAGCGCCGTTGGGCGGATTGGAAGCAAAGCTGCGCGGGAACTCGCCCACTGCTGCGCGGACCCGCATGAGCGTCGACACCTGCACCGCGTGTATGTTGAGTACGGCGACGCTTGCACAGCATGCTTCCCCAGTGTTTGTGTGCATGCACATGAGAGAGTGCGTGCGCGTGCATGCGTATCCGCGTGAACGTGCATGTGCGCATGTGCAAGTGAGCGTGCGCCCACACATAAGCATGTCTCCAAGCCTTTGTCTGGTCTACAAAAGATGCAAATGGCGCGCCTTGCACAGACACGCACGCATCTCAGCCAGGAAGGGGCAAAGCGCATGCAGCTGTGCCAAGTCCCCCCAGCAGCCAAGCCCCTCGCTGTCCAAGGTACATGAGGCTGACTTGCTACAGGGGCACAGCAAAGCCCACCTTGGACGCAGCGGCTCCAGTGGCCTCGGCACGCAGTTCTGGGGAGTTCAAGTCAGACGAGTCAATGCTGAGGGCCAGCTGCTCTACCTGGGCCTCATCGTCCAGGGGCACCTTTGCCTTCAGCGCCTGCAACCCAGGGTCAGCACGGCTAGTCTTGCCGCCTGCATTTTGACAGACACACACACACACACGCGCGCGCGCACGCGCGCGCAAACGCATGCTCGCACACACGCACGAACGCATGCACGCACACACACACACACACACGCACACACACACACAAACTGACACACGCACACACACTCACACCACTACAACACAAGCACAGGCCCAGCAAGTGATCGTCTAACCAGCAAACAAACTTTGTACCTGCATGGCTGCACATGCTCAGTGCACGCAGTCACAGGCGCCTAGTGTGCTGTGTCACACCCACTCACATTGCCCTGTCTTTATTGTGTCAGGCGCTGGACCTGATGGCATGCATGCGTGCACATCCCCCTGTCTTTGTACCAACTCTCTCAATCCTGCAATGTTGCCGCATTGTTCAAGAGCATGCATCCCTCAGCTTCACCCGCAGCGCCGCACCTTCAGCCCAACCGCCCGGTACAAAAGGCCTGCATCCATCAAGGTGACCACCCCCTCAGAGCACTGCCCATCGCCATACTCTGGAGGCCACGCAGGCCGCGTGCACAGAGCAGGGCCATATAACAGTGAATGGAGCAGGTGAGCTAGGGCCTGTGCCAGACTGACCTGTATCCAAGTGCGCCAGGCCGCATGCTTTTGCCAAGTTACGGCTCAACGTGCCCTTCCCGGAAGCTGCCGGCCCATCGATAGCAATCTGCACAAGCCTCTGGGCGGAGGCTGCATGGGTGCAGCCGGAGGCCCTCTTGCCTGCGTGTGTGTGTCAAGTGTGTGCACAATTGTGCGTGCAAGTCTGTGTTGTGTGTTTGCGTATGTATGCATGAGTGTGTACATGTGTGTTTTGTGTGCATGCGTGCGTGCGTGCGTGCATGTGTGTGTATGTATGCATGCATGTATTCATGTAAATGTGCGCGCGTGCATACGTGCATGTGCGCGTGGGTGCATGTGTGCATATCTGTGTGCTCTGTGTGAGTTTCGATTCTGTACACATGCGAGCACATGTTTGTGTATTGCATGTGTTTGTGTATGTGTGCGTTTGCAAATTATGTGCGACATGCGATATAACACGTGTGTGTATATGTGTGTGTGTGTGTGTGTGCGTGTGTGTGTGTGTGAGTGCATACGTGCACGGCTGTGTGTGTGAGCGTGTGTGCGTTTATGTAAATGTGTGCGCGTGCGTACTTGCGAGTGCATGTGCGTGCGTGCGCGCGTGCGCATCAGTGCGCTCTGCGCTTGTTACGTTTCTGCATGCATGCGAGGATATGTGTGTGTTCCATGTGTTTGTGTATGTGTGCGCATTTGTGAATTGTGTGCGCAACATGTGATATAACACGTGTGTATGTGTGTTTGTGTGTGTGTGTGTGTGTGTGTGTGTGTGTGTGTGTGTGTGTGTGTGTGTG
>LFCJ01002446.1_pt1 | contig 13389 bp, 14 predicted proteins | sample 643141 | NCBI WGS metagenome assembly LFCJ01 (sample SAMN03766243, study PRJNA286221) | soda lake metagenome | biome: soda lake; feature: Kulunda steppe; material: water; isolation source: sample B1-Br-g2 brine of Lake Bitter-1 | place: Russia: Kulunda steppe | collected 2010-07 | reverse complement strand
TGAGAAGTAAATAAGAAATAGACTGCTTTATACTTCCTTGTTTCTCTTAATTTGCTTACGCTAAGAAAGGTCACCGAGAGGAAATGGGCAGGAACGAAGGAAAGGTCGGCGGAGGGGGGGTCCGCATTTGAACCCGCATTTGAAACCGGGTATTTTCAATTCGCGAATTTTAGCCTTCTTTTTCAATGCGTAAAATGCGATAAAATACGCATGACCCAACCCTGGTATAGTGTAAAGTTTGGTACTTGAATAGCGGGGCTCAACATTCCCCCTCCGACAGGGCTGTGCAGGCAGACTGAAGCCCACACCCAAGCAGGCACACGCCCTCAAAAGACCGCGAAGGCCATTTAATGCAATATCACTACCACCTGAAAGGCCATGTGTATCCCTTGCCTTCGGTGCAGGAGAGTTTGCAACTGTGCAGCTCCTCCCAGGAAGCCAGATAGGGCTCGCAACTGTATGCAGCATTTCCCTCCCGCTCCTGCTGCTGCTGCTGCCAAGTGCTTGGCACCTTGCCTCAAAGGAAGCAGCATGGGCCCGTTACCGTTCCTACCCCTGTTTGCTATCCTTCATCAGACGAATCTAAATAAGGTTTTTTGATTGTACACTTCGGGTTTGGGGCCTTGTCAAGTCTGTTTTGGGGCCGGACAAAATCTGTACCCGTATTTTTACTATTTAAACTGTACCAAACTGACCACCAAACCCAAGCATTGGCCTCAATTGTGAAAGTACAGGGTTTGAATTTAGACGAATAAGCAGCGCGCCAACAAAACCTCAGCTGGTGCGCTGGCGCGTGGAACTCTAGGTTGAGACATCTTGGGCTACATACTTTCCTCTCGCCTTGCACGCGAGCCACAAACTCTAGAAAAAGCTTACAATGTCCATCCTTGAACTATTTTCTATACTGTTGTCAAAGAACATGGCGTTGGGGAGGGTGCACTTTGGCCAGGTGCGGGGGGGTAATAAGATTTAGCTTACTGATCTAGGTAACAAATCTTTTGCTCGTTGTGGGTGTCATAGTAGCACAATCATATGTCTGGTCGACAGTCCTGTATTTTGACGGGTTATGTCGACCATAATAATAATAGGCCCGGAGATATGGTGTTACAGATTATAAAAATTTGTGTGTAGGTGTAAAAATTTGTATTTACACCTACAGCACATACCGTAGGTATGCAGGAGGAGGCGAATTAGATAACCCAGAAGTCGGTCATGAGTATTTCATCAGACTTAGCGCATTGCTAAAAATTTCCAAAATTCGCGCATTGAAAACCCACCCCTCCCAGCGTTTCCCGTGTTCCAGCTCAGCCTCGCATAGCGGAGCACTCCCCTGCATTCCTTGGCAGTGGCAAGGCGTTGCTTGCAGTTGCTGCTGTACTTCTGTCGAGCTGGCGCTTCGCTGCCGCTGCTGCTGCTGCCTTGCTCTGAGCATCAACGGGCCCGGGCTCTCATTCCATCCAGGACAGGCTGCAGGACTGCTTCACCTGCTGTGCAAATTACTGCCCCACAAGCTACTAATAAAATGTGCAGGAAGCACCAGCTACAAAGACAAGCTTACAGTACTCGTGTTAGTATGACTTGACTTTCAGCTCAATGATCTTGACATGAAGCCAACCATTCCCCTTTCTCTTGACATTTTGAATACAAATGTACATGTAAGAATGCATTGTTCATATTATATGCGCGTTGGTCTGGGCAAACGGACGCATGACCCAACCCTGATATAACCTGTACAACCAAACCATATATCGTTGTTCTACACATATGGTGGTAAACTGTACATATACAGGATTATAATTGAAAAAACGAGTGGTTCTGGCGAAGCCTGCACCGTTTCTGAGTGACTTTCCTCACAGAACGAATTACTAGCAACTTTATCATGAACATTCAATGAGGAGGGTAGTGTGGGGGATAGAGGGGGATTGTAGCAGAGAGGTGTCAGGATTGTAGCAGCAGCAGTAGCAGCAGGCTTGACAGCACCTGCATGCGAGCAGCAGACTATGGAGGAGATAGAGAAGGAGGCAGTGAAGTGGGAAGCTTATGCGAGCAAGCCCCAGTTGGATGAATCGCGCATAAGCGGCAAGCAGTGTGCGCCCTACTGGAAAATGCCGGTGCCTCTGTGCTTGTGCCAGTGCTTGACAGGTTGAAGTACATGGTCACATGCCAAGGTAGTGAAGGTGCCTGCGGCAAGCTGTTGAGTATTAAACCCTATGTGGCGTCAAGGAATGTGTGTTCTTCCTTTTCTTACACATTGAGGTGAAACACAATCATGGGGTGGTTGGATAATTAGTGGTGAAACGTCTTCAAACCCAGGTATCTGGAGTTATAAAGGTGCTGCAGCTTCATGTATTGTTCCTTGCTTCAGTTTGGCACTGGGTTTACTGGGATTTAGAATTATTCTCTTTAAAAGAAAATTGCAAAAAATACTTGTGGCCTTTTAGTGGGCCAAGAAGCTGGCCTATAACCACAGCAACAGGGACGAAGGGGGTGCAGGGGAGGAAGAGGAGTTGCTCTGTCCGTCGCAGGCAAAGTGTTTGAGGATATGCAAGAGGCGGAGGAGTGAGGGGAGGGAAAGAGAGAGGGTGTTGGTGACTAGCAGGGACAGGGAGTAAGATGAGACCCTTAGTACACCTGTCTGCGTGCAGCAGCACTTACAGATAAGCAACCGAACATGAGCTGATGCTGCGCTTCATTCTTTTCTGACTTTGACAGGCCACAAATTTCTGGATGGACTTTTACATTGAATCAGTAATAAGTTGTGCGCTCTCTGCTCTTCAAGAGCTACGCAATGACCCCCTTTGGGTCTGATTGTGGGGTTTGGGATTTCTGGTATGTACGGTTCCTAAAGTAAATTTGGGGTGTATACAGGGCACATAAACGGTATTATAATCAAAAGATGTAAAAAATTATATACAAGGTTTCCAAAAATTACCTAGTGCGTATGCAAAGATCTTTGTTTCAATACAGTAATCATCATACTCGTTGAATTTCTGTACAGGAAGCCGCGCTTTTCATTAAGTCAAGAAGAAGATAAAGGACTTTTAATTGTAAAACTGTCAAACCATAGGTTTTGTCAAAAAGTACCGGTGCACGCCTGGAAAAAGCTGTCGGTAGTAGTACCCTAGGTACTCTAGGGTTCCAATATACTCTGGGCAATATACTCTAGGCATGACATCCTTGATCAGGCAATAGCAAATCTGGGATGAATCTTGCAAGAAGTGGGAGCATGTTGGCGAGGGCCTTTAGTGCAACAAAGTCGTAGTCCACATCTCCCAGCACGCACAACATACAAGGATATACTGACCTGCAGAGGCCTACGTGCAGAGGAACTCGTCAGGATGTCCTTGGTAAGCTTGTATTTTTGCACGATGTAGCTACAAAGGTCAATGGCGCCTTCCCACAGCTTGAATCCACCCTCATTCACTCCCGGGACCTGAGCGATTGCAAGGGTGGCAGACATCTACGTTGCCTGCTTAAGTGCTCTGCTACCAAGGGCCTTGCCAGTTGGTGCTTCTTGCTCTAAGGCATGCAAGCTTGAGTGCGCTTTTGCATTACAGGATAACAGGCAAGCTTCATGATGCGGGCTCAGTTAAGGTGGGAGTGCAGGTGATGGCAAGAGACTTGCATTTCATCATTGAAGGTGTAAATCAAGATGTGCTATGACGTTGTCCAAAGCCCATGCAGGTGGTCACACGCAACTATATTGGAGAAGGTTGTCTTCCCATGTGGAGTTCATTCGCACGGCAAATCCCACACTGTGCAAATCCCACCTCTCAGCACCTTGGGAGCAACACATACGCATTTGCATGTGTATCAGAAGTTGCTCTGGTGAGATATTCTGCTCTGGCAAATACATGTGCTCTGGCAAAATACATGTGGTCTGGCGATCATGCCGTCGTGTTTGCATCACTCTCCAAGCCACGTACCAAGTCGCTCTCCAGCACGCGCTCGTCCTGAAGCAGCTCCGCCGCTTCTCTACTGTGGACGCGCCCTTTCAGAAGCGTCAGGCCCTCAGGCAAGTGCACCAATTCTGCCTCAGACATGTTTTCTCTTGAGTCGGGCCTGAGCTCCTTAGCCGGCATATACAGCTGCAGTTGATCTCCATCTTCATCTTGGATCGTGTCAGGCTCCTGTGTCTTGCCTCCCTCCGACACTGATTGCGACATGAACGCGAATCTGAAACCCCCCTCCATCAAATCTAATTGAATATGATCAACTATTCAAACTACTATCCATTTATAATGAAAAATAAATAATCGTCACCTCACCTCACCTCACCTAATCCTCACTGCATTGCACTCCCGCGCACAAATACACACGCAATCTCTCTCTGAAACTTGCATGCTCAGGTCATTTGGCATCTACGATGCCAAATATGTATTTTGAGAACTGTGTGCAAGATGCCAAATGACCTGGAATTATGAGCACGGTGTGCAAGATGAAGAGCATGTTCTCCAGACAATCTCTTTTGAGCTCTAGCTGATCACCTCAACACATCAGGCAGACATGTAGGTCCTAGGGAAAACTTTTAAGTGCATGCACCAATGTGCCAAGCCCCTGGCTGTTCCTTAAGCCACCCTCCTCACGCTGTTACCATAATTGGCCTTCCTGTCCTCAGACTGTGCCTCCTGCTGGCTGCAGCTGCATGCAAGGTCACACTGTTTGTCCGCTCCATAGCCGCCCCCTAAACCACTTAGTTTCAAAAGGCAGAAGGGAGGCAAGCCACTATGGAGGTGCAAAACAACAAGCAATACAGGTAAAACAAGCCCAGCTCACCCAGCTCACAAACTCAACCAAATTGACAGGCAAATGCAGCAATATGCTGACGCTGCCCTGGTCTGCATTGTCCCTAAAAATGAAGTCTCTTCCGCTCAAGGGGATATTCGCACCATGCACAGTGTAAAGAGATGAGGAAAACGATGAAGGCAGTGAAAACACTCCCTACATCAATTAAGGAAAATAGTTCACCTAGGGTCCTGCAAGAAAACAGAAAAGAAGTCAATGGGGTTCAGGAAGGTGGCCAGCAGTGCCCCACTCCTGACCTTGATGACGGGAGGTGGCAAATGTCTTCTCATGAGTGCGTGTACTGACCGGTTTATAAGCACACTGAACCAAATGAGCGTGAAACTTTAAAGCAAGCTTGGTAATCTCTTGAGAATTGAGACCAAGGGCCGCCAAAAGTTCCAAACTGTGCAGGATGTTAATGGTTCCGCATACTCCCAGAAGGATGTTGTGGAGGCTAACTTCGCCAGCGGACACCTACGAGGAGCCCTGACGCCGCCGAGGAGCCCTGAGTTGTGAGCTGTGAGCTGAGTCGTGAGTTCTGTGCTGCTGAGCACTGCTGGCGCTGGCACTGAGAGCAACCCATCCCCTCAGCACCCTGCCCTGCTTCTTAATGCGCACCTAGGGTGGTCAGCGGGTGCTTGCTTGTTCTTATTAAGCATTTCCGCTCATCTGCTAGCAGTGAATCTTTGCTTGGTAGGGAAACGTCAGGGGACAGCCATTCAGGGACGGTTCTGTTGAATGATCCTTCAGGGATCTGTAACTTATGTAGCGCCAGATGGTCTTTGCTTCTAACATCCTGAGACGTGTACCTTTTTGAATCAAGTATTGTGAATCACAATTTGTGATGACATGCGCCCTGATGCACAACTTCAGAATGCAAGAGAATGACATTCACAGCTTAAACAGCTGCTTAGAGTGCACGTATGCTACAGTAGGCATGACAGAGCGGAAATGCAGCTGTACAGATCTTTGACTTAAGCAATAGCTCCACTGCTAGAAAGATTTTGCAAGCTGACATACAACTCAGGTGCGACATTTGCTGGCCATCCAACGTTCTATCTGCCATGGATGGTCAGACACAATCCTACATGTTCAAAGAAAGGCTGCTGAAGTGTGAGCCCTTCAATTGAAGTCTAATCTCAGTCGTCTTGTCGTGGACCTCAGGGAGAGGCACTTGGAATGTTAGGAACCTTATTCTGACATGCATCCACAGAGAGCGCAACAGCAAGCGCTCCACTTCTCGTCAATGGTGCGCCCTCTCTACAAAGAGGACCCTGATCGCGCATTCGCTATACATCCTTCTCAAATACATGTCCCTAGACCTTTCTCGTTACATTATCACAACGTGGCACGCCTCAGACTCCGTGCCCACACCCCACAAGTTGAAACAGTGACCTGGAACCACAACACCTCCCCTACCTGTGACCTGTGCTATCATTGACGTTAATGCTATACAAGATGAACAACATGTCCTCTTCCACTGCACCCATCCCTATGTGGTTTCTCTCCGCAGAACTTATGCGTCTCTATTTCTTCCCACAGGTTCACATCATGTGTCTTTTTCTGAGCCAGAACATAAGCAGTAATTCTTGTAAATTTAACGTAAATCCCCTCGAAAGCATAACAGACTGTGCATCATACTTTTTGGGGGTTAAATCACTTGCAGGTCCTCCTGACATTCAATGCAACCAAACAGTCTGATTGCTGTGTTAAAAAAAGAAAAGTAAAGTCATCAATTAAGGAAAAGGGGCCACTTGGGAAGAGAAGCCTCTTCACCAGAAAAGAAAAGGGTGGTCAGTGAGGATCAGGAGGGTTGCGGGCAGACAAGCCAGCAGGCCTCCCCTGGTTGGTTTTGAAGGTGAGGAGAATGCTCAAGAGAACGTCTGGTCTGAACAAGCTTATGAGCATAGCGCATAGAATGAGCAAGGAGCTTGAGAGCAAGCTCTTGACTCTTTGTGAATCAAGGCCGAGACTCTTCAGAGGAACTGAAGTGTGAGGAATGTAAACAACACCCCCTACACCTAAGAGAATGACATGAAGAACATGGTCTCCTGCACTACTGCGTCTAAGATGACCATGTTGAGCATGGGCAGCTTGGAGCTGCTGCTCAGGGCGAGTGTTTTCGCAGTACTTGATCTCGATGAGATGGGTGGTACGATGCTGCCAAGGGAGGCTCGCGGGGCGAGTCTGTCTAGGCCGGTAAGCTGTGGCTGGTGATGGGGGTCTGCCTCCAGCTGTGGTGGCTGCCACTAAAGGACCTTGCCCCCTACCAAAAACCACCCTCCTTCCACTCCTTAAAGTAAGGCCTTGATCATTGGGATGGTTCTGTTGATTTTGGGAATTGATATTGCATGTTTTCTTTGGAGTCATGTTAAGTTTCCGGTGATATGTCACGACAAGGTACTTAAACGAGTCAGAGCACTTTAAGCAGCGCTGGCTAACATGAAAGTGGGCACCTGAGCACTGCGCTTTGAGTTGAAATGGACCACCTTTGATTTTGCAGTGTTGGTGGTCAGGTGCTTGGAGCGTGCATAGACCACAAGCCTGTTTAGCATGGTTTGCATGGCATCAGGGGCATCAACTAGCAGAGTCAGGTCATCCGCATACAACATGTGCGCTGTTCGCAGATCCTCTGACCCAGTGACTGCACCTTGCACTCCCTCAGCATCATACCATTGATGTACTACGAAAAGAGTAGTGGGGACAAAGGGTAGGTAGGCTTAACCCTCGCAGCTTTATGCTTGTCTTGTAGGAGGCACCGGTCGCCAGCATACAGGCTTTGAAGAGCAGAAAGGAGAAATGCAGGCATGCGTATGCGGCGGAAATGAGACTAAAGAGCCTGCCTGGGGATTGTGTTGTGGGCCTGTTTAAAGTCAATGAAGGCGGTATGCAGCCTGGAAGAGTTGCTTGGCTTAATGGTGGGGGCGGCGTGCTGCAGGTGCCTAAGGTTGAACATGGGCTGTAGAGTGTTCCGGTCTGGTTAGAAACCGAACTGTGTGTCCGGTACCTTGCTTGCTGGCACACTCAAAAGACAGCAGGAAGGGCTGGGCCAGAAGGGGCAAAAAAACATGCCCCATTAAAACCACAACCCTCAGACCTTGGTACTCATCGCTACTGCGTACTTCAGAAAAGGTGTGGGCACCATATCCAAACCAGAGGAGGCGCTATCCTTCAACCGCTTAAAGTGGTCAGCAAGGAGAGAGTGCATGGCCTCTTAATCTGGATCAGGCATTGAGTCAGGTGGGGGGGTCCAGCTCAAGAGTTGACCGCTTGCCAGGACATCAGTTAACAAGTTAGGGTTAACCGCCAGAATGGTTGTTAGGCTAATTGATTTTTTGCTGGTCTTCGCCAGCCAAAGAAAAGGACATGAGGCAAGATATGGTGACATAGCTGTACCTGCTGAACGTGAGCAGCTTAGATGAAGCCTATCAGTCCTGTAAACAGAACCTTTCACTGGAAAGCTGTCTAATCTCGCCGGCAGACACCGACGAGGAGCCCAGTTACACAGGCAGTACGCGCATATCAAACTCTGGAAACAAATTGCTTCCATGGTTGAGCTTCTTCCTTTTGGGAATGAACACATGGCCTTAGCATAAGTTGACACCGGTGTGTACAGTACAAAGCACTAACTTACTGGTGATTAGAGTGAGCCCTTCCGAACCTTGCATGATGGTGAGCAGCAGCAGCAGCAGCTGTCTAGTGGTCTTCCTGCCATGCAAATGGGTGTTCGGCATGAAATGGATGGTGCATCTTTGAAACCTTAGATTGGCACGAGCATTGCAACTAAATGCAGATCATTTTTCAAAGCGAATGCCCTAAATGAGGTGTGCTGTCTGTGCCTCTGACAGCGGTCTGACCTAGCTACCTTTCCGGGCCACAAGAACTTTTTAGGAATCTCAAAGCAGCCAGTGTTAGCAATGACAGATAAGTTCAGTGTCAAGAGTTTAAAAGGCGCGACTTGTATGAATTTGGCCATCGTCGGTTTCACGTAGGTCCTTTGGTGGAAAGCGATTGTGTAATCTAAAAAAAAAGTGCATGAGTTTTCATGTGGAGCTGACATCTTTCGAGGAGGGGGGCGCCTTGCCCCCTTGTCTTCTTGACACAGCGATCGATGCCTTGGATGCCGACTTTGCTGACCATGAGCACCCCCGCGTTGCGATCTTGGGCTTTAATGAGCTGGTTCCAGCAGGGGGCCAGTTCAGCAATCAACAGCTCCCTACATTGATTGTGGATGACTTGGCAGTGCAGCAGCCTATCGAAGGGGACCCCTCAGCTGTGGCTTGCCCCCGCCAGCACCTGAGGTTGTCCCCGGTGCTGCAGCTCAGGCACTACTGCGTGGACAGCAGGTGAGGCCCAGGTGGCCAGAGAGTCCCCACGTGACCATGACTGCAGCTGTCAGCCCCTCGTAGTACACGAGGGTGCACGGGAAATCATGCACGTCCCTGCTGGTCTGCCTGCCCCACGTGCCTATCTGTGTATCACTGGCTGCTTCACACAGCGCCCTGCACACGTTCCCATGTGGGGAGCCTTGGGCACCCATGCTGCAGAGCGCATGCCATGCTCTCGCAGCTTCACGCCTGGTCGATCCTGTCGCCAATGAATGCTTGCAGGCGTTGCGTGCCGTACAGGCTCGATACTATCAGGAAAGCCAAAGCCGCCTCCACAGCTGTCTCGCCCTCCCAAGCTCTACAGCAGATCACAGGGTCGCGGGGCCTGGGGCTGAGCATAGCTGCCATAAGCCGGAAAGGCTATGCTCCTGGGTACAAGGAGGACAATCAAGACCGCTGCATGGTGGTGCAGGTGTGTGGTCAGGGTTGGGCGCGTGTGCAGGAGGTGCATAGGTCGGGGCCATGGCTGGTGGTGTAGGTGTGCGAGAAGCAGGCGAGGCAAAACCCCATTGCACTGCAGCTGCACACCTGCAGTGTTTGGGCATGCACCTCTTTGTGTTAAGGAGGGTCACTGAGCAGCGCTGCTTGGTTGGGAAGAAGCGCGGCAGCCGATGCTCGCCCACCCAGGGGCTGGCAAGCCTTGTGAAGATGACGCGCAGATAGGGTCAACGCCCCGGTAACTTTGAGATACATGCTACTCACAGCATTGTGCGCACGTGCACATCTGGATGTGGGTAAGAGCAGGGCAAGGCTGCTCATGAGGGTCAAAGGGTATGACCGTCGGTCTACTGCGTGTCGAGCAGGGGGATGGATGTCCTACCAAACATCATCATGTGATTCGTGTGCAGCACAGGCCTGACAAAGGCTTGTAGTTCCGAAGTCTTTCAACCCAATGTGGGTGTGCGGCAATGTGCCATGCGTCCCTGCAGCCTTTTGATGATGCTAACCAAGTCCTGTTTGGAGTGATGGACGGACATGGAGTCGAGGGCCACCGCGTCTCAGAGTACATCAAGAGCAGGTGCGTTCTTTTGCCGCAAATGGTCTCACATGCATGTGCATCAAGGATCAATTCCTATCACCAAACTTTTCTGTGGGGGGCATCAGTAGCAGCATGGTAGGCCACAAGTCTGTGGCTGCACAACGTGGTCCAGCTGCATAATAGTCTTGCCAGCAGATGCTCCCTTCTGGGTCCTGCCATTGCACAGGGACCGCATGAGGAGTGGTGAATTCGAGCTTGCCAAGAATTGGCGAGGGAATGCGACATGCATTGGATGCGATGGGACATGCAAATGGGACATGCAAATGGGACATGCATGGGATGCAATGGGAAATGCATTCGGACATGCAAATGGGACATGCAAATGGGAAGTGCGGATGGGACATGCAAATGAGATGCAACGGGACATGCGAATGGGACATGCAAATGGGAAGTGCGGATGGGACATGCAAATGGGATGCAACGGGACATGCGAATGGGACATGCAAATGGGAAGTGCGGATGGGACATGCATGGGACATGCAAATGGGACATGCAAATGGGTCATGCGAATGGGATATGCACTGGATGCTAAGTGCGCATGCGTGCCTGTGCCAGTGTGTTTCTTCTCAAGCTGCATACCCAAAAATCACGCAACTCATGCCTCTACCGCATGCTGTGTGCCCCTGATGATGCCTGTGCTTATGCTGATGACGGTCAGACGCGCGCCTGTGCACATCCATTGATATAAAAGCATGGTCATCTCCTCTTACCCATTCCGGCTTGTGTGTGCCCCCTGCTCAACCCTCTTGTGCCTCCGCAGCTTGCCAGGCGTGCTGCGGAGTCACCTGCTGTCCAGGAGCCAAACCCCCCGCAAAGCCTACGTCAACGCCTTCCACGAGGTCAAAGCGGATCGCTGTCGCACGCACCCATAAACCTCATGCACGCATGCCCTCTCATGCAGCGGCTGCTGCATCAAGGCACACTGCCGACGCTCATTGCCCCGCTCAAGCTGTCTTCACACAAGCGCTCACCTACCACATGCATGTACTCATTAACGCATGTTCACACACATACCCACACCCATGCACAAACATGAACGTATATATGCACGCGCACTCGCACGCACGCACACACGCACACACGCACACACAGATGTGAGCGTGCACACACAAACCCACAATCGTCCTCAGTGCGAGCATGCACGGCGCCTGCGCAGGTTGACTCCCTCATGGCTAGCTCCAGCGGAATCGATGCTGAGAACAGCGGCAGCACTGCCGTGATGGGCCTGCTGCAGGGCAAGCAGCTGACCACGGCGTGGGTGGGGGACTCGCGCGGCGTGCTGGGCTACTTCAAGTGCGTGCGCGCAAGCGGGCGTGCCCATGCATATGTCTGTGCGGCTCTGTTTTCATTTGCGTGTGGTGCCGGCACGCGCACGTGTGCACGCGCGCATTGCATGCAAGCAAGCGTGCGTGGATATGTGTGCCTGGGTTGTGTGCTTGTGTGTGTACTTGCGCCTGCATGCAGATGCGCTCCGGTTTGAGCAGTCATACTCCTCCATGTGTGTGTGTGTGTGTGTATGCTGCGTGCGCATGCTGCAAGAGTGCATTCGCACAGGCATGAGTGCTTGGAACGTGCACTTGGATGAGCATGTGCTGTGCGCTTGGCATGAGCGTGTGCTGTGCACTTGGATGTGCTGCGCGCTTGGCTGCGCTTGTGCTGTGTGCTTGGCATGAGCGTGTGCTCTGTGTACGCCGTGCGTCCCAGGTCATCAGGCCAGGGGGGTAAGCCTGGAGGCTGGAGGGCAAAGGATCTCAGCGTTGACCACAAGCCTGAGCAGGAAAACGAGCGGCGCCGCATCCTCATGTGCAAGGGGCGTGTGGAGCGGACCAGGTGAATGAGGGAGGGGCTGGTGGGATCAGGTTCGTATCCAAGAATGGATATGGACAGGAGGGTGGGCGTGGGTAGTGAGGGGAGGGGAGGGAGAATGCTGTGGGTGTGGTTGCTTGGGAACATGCAGGCATTGATTAGGGCTAGCCACGTGTTCAGGCCACCAATTTGATGCTTGGTGGCTTGCGCAGCTCAGGGCAAGCTTTGTGCGCGTTTCAGGGTGTCACCCTGCAGTTGATGGGTTGCTCTCAAAATAAGAAGCCCCTCTGTTTCTCCCGTCGGGCCCAACCTGTGCGGCTGCTTTGTCCAGCACAGAGCTCAACAGTAGGGTGCTGCTCTGTCTAACGCAGGGCTCCAACAGTAGGGTGGCGCGTGCTTCTGAGCTAAGATGCCTGAGCAGCCGCTTTCTCGCATGCACGCGCACTAACGCACGCGCGCGACGCACACACGGACATATGCACACAGAAACCCACCCAAAGACACACAGACATGCACACATACACACATAACGCACACACGGACACATACACACATGAACCCACCCACAACACAGACACGCACAGGCATGCATGCATGCATGCCTTAATGTACTTTCATGCAGCCCAGAGAGTGTTAGATGCCCGGATGCATCTGCACATGCGTGTGCCCGCATGCCGCCTTGGTGAATGCAGGAATAGGCAAGGCCAATGCACGGGCTGCCATAGGGTCTGGCTGCCCCACGCAAACTACCCGGGCTTAGCCATGAGCAGGTGTGTGGGGCTGAGTGGTGCAGCCAAAAGGGAAAAGGTGTCCAGGGTTGTGTGACGCCGCAAAGAGGGCAGGTGTGTGGGGCTGAGTGGTGCAGCCAAAAGGGAGAAGGTGTCCAGGGTTGTGTGACGCCGCAAAGAGGGCAGGTGTGTGGGGCTGTGTGGTGCAGTAAAGGGGGCAGGTGTGTGTTGCTATGTGGTGAAGGGGGCAGGTGCATTTAACTGTGGTCTGGGTTTGGAGTCCATATGCCCAGGTGACCCCACTCGCCTGCTCTTTCAAGCACAGGTGCCAAGTGTTGGCAGACCTGCCCTGGCTGCGCCCCTCCGTCCTGTCGCTGCGTGCGCGCACGGCTTCCAGCTCGCTGAAAGGAGCATATGGGTATAGAGCGCCTGCGCTGTGCTGTGCAGGGCCATTGGAGACACGGTGGTGCGGCCCTTTGGAGTGACATGCACCCCTGAGGTCACCACGCACAAGGTGCGTGGGTGTGCGCGTGTGTTTGTGTGTGTGGGGGGGGGTGCTGCTCTGGCTGTGCGTGTGCATTGCTCTGGCTGAGCGTGTGTTTCTGTGTGTGTGTGTGTGTGTGTGTGTGTGTGTGTGTGTGTG
>LFCJ01002445.1_pt1 | contig 13390 bp, 13 predicted proteins | sample 643141 | NCBI WGS metagenome assembly LFCJ01 (sample SAMN03766243, study PRJNA286221) | soda lake metagenome | biome: soda lake; feature: Kulunda steppe; material: water; isolation source: sample B1-Br-g2 brine of Lake Bitter-1 | place: Russia: Kulunda steppe | collected 2010-07 | reverse complement strand
TTCATTCATTGTAATCAAAGTAGCCGACTTTGTAAATTACTCAGGTTAAACTTGATGAAGGATACACATGCAGAAGCCTTCAAGAGCTAAGTGAGAGATCACGTCTTCCGAGAGGATTTGTGGTTCAGCCTTTTGAATAGAGACACGCGCGGCAACTACAATCGTAATCATTGCCACATCTAAACACTGGTTGAGTATGCCTTACAACCCGTGTTTGGATGTACTCAAAACACCAGAAGGCTCCGCCCTTACTCGGAATCGTTCGATAGTCGAATGAAATCAAAACCGAGAGCCAAAGTCGTTTTATAAGTGATGTACCGCCGTCTGTCGGATTTGAACCGTTCGGAAAACGAATGGGCGCTGCAGGAACATCATATATAAAATAGTGTTCCGGAACATATTGCCCAAACCCTTAAGTTTAACAAAGAGTTTTGAACACATCTCATAACAAAATTGAGGCGAACTACCTACAATCTCAGAATTGCTATCGGATAAACATTCACACAACCCGATTAGGCTCTGTAGTCAATGATTCCCAATAATCTGACTAATCAATAGCGTTTAGTCTTGAAACATTACATATATCACCTGCTATACATAAAACTGACGCAAACATATATAAGCAAACCCAGTCAACCCATCAAATGGGCGTCGTATCAAAAGCCCAGAACAACAAAAACACAAGACAACACCACCATACAAATCGAAGATCTAAGACGATAAAGAAAAGAAGTACAGCATAGCAATATAAACAACGCCGCCGAGATACATCTACAATGAACGAAATCGAACAAATCTACGCCATAATCACAGCACAGAACGAACGAATCAACCTACGCGTCTTCGCAGACCGCAACAACGCAGCCGAATTCGCAGACCGCAAAGAAGAAAATCCAAACCTAACCGTCTCGCGGAAAATCATCAATCTCCCAGCTGATCTAGAAGAAGAAGACTCGATCGAACACATCCAAGAATTCCTCGACGTCCAAGACTCAGAGTAACATCTAATCAGCCGCTACGAGCCTGCTTCAACTCGTCTTCCTCGATATCAAGGCCTTTAGTCAACTCGACTATCTCGACAAAATGCGGCCACTCTGCATCTGAAACACCAGATATAACATCCAAATCGCCCTTGTACAGTGAAACTAGCAAATCCTCGTACACGTCTATCATCTTGTCTCCATTCTTGGTATCATTATGCTGCCACGCAGATATTTGACGTGTCCCAGCCCTCAAACCCATTTTTATTCCCATAGGAGTATCTTCAACGACAATCCCACGTCCTTCTTGTCCGTCAACTGCATCTACAACTTCCCGCAGCATCTCGGCTTTCTCTTCTGGATTCATATCAAAAACGACTGACCACAATCTCATAAAAATAGGGTTTCTTGAAGCTTATCGCGTGATATCCACACCAGCCACCTCGGTCTTCAACCGACACCGCCTGTTTGAATCATCCCTACACACGTGAATGGACGCCTGATACACGTAGACGTTGTTTCTGAGCGTTCTGTCGTAGAAGGAGAGTGATAGGACACGTAGAGACAGAAACGTCTCTCGTGGACTGTAGGTAGATGTCTGAAAAGTCTGTGGGGAAACAGTCGTCACACCCCTACGTCTTCATTGTCTTCATAAACTGGAGCTGAGAGAAGCTTGTGTGTGTTTGTGTTAACATAACAACTACTTGTTAACATAACACAACAACAAACAACGTTCACCTCAGTCACCGTCGACTTTCTCTCACCAACCGTTGTAACACACCACCAATTTGTTCTGTTAGCGTGTTACAACACGTTGTTCTTTTCCGGCGATGAATGACTGAACAGCGTCCTAAATCCGTCAACCATCGAGCCTTGACGTGATTTTACGAGTTTTGAACTGGAACTGTTTTACACGAAATAGTCGAAATACACGAAACAGACAGTGGTAACACACCCACTTAGTGTTAACACTATTATATATCCCTACCATACTGTTACTTGTAGATGAGCCGAAATTGGGAACAGGAAGGATTTAGACTTCCTGAGCCACAGAAACGAAAGCTAAATAAATACGTCGAGGAAAGCGGGAAATCCAAGCAGCAAGTCTTGTACGAACACTTCACGTCCCTTGTCGAAGAAATCGAACTTGACGATCCACGTCAGGAATTGAAAGAGGTACGATGGAAAAAGAAGGAACTGCGTGAAGATATGAAGGATATCCGCAACCAGATGGACGACATCCGTGATGATATCGACGAACTCTCGAAGAGAGAACGTGAACTGGAAGAGAAAGTAGAAGAACACGACACAATCGGTGCTACATCCTATGATGATGCGGTGGAAGGAATCGCAAATCAGGTTGCTGGTGGTCATATAAAACACGCCACACCTGAAACAGAGGCAGTAAAGCAGGTTGCGCGTGACTGGGCGAAGAATCCCGAAGACGTCGTTCGTAGAGTGTGGGAGAGTGATATGCGTATTAATAACGATGATGTGGCCTTCCTTGGGGGCACGTCGTATCCAGAATCTGATTGGTCACGTGATCTTGGTGTGGATCGTGATGATGCGGTGTTTAAAGTGGGTCACTGGCTGGAACGGCGATTTGAGCAAGCTGAAGAGAGTCGTAAGAAATGGCGCCCGACAAGTGGTATTGTGGGTATTAGTGATGGATCGTATCCATCTGTTGTCGCGGAAAAGCACGGTGTAGATGTTGAGGAGTTGGTCGAGGACGCAATCGATGATGTCGGTGTTGAGTTGGGTGATGTCGATTTGAGTTTTCGTGTAGATTAGAGACTAACCAGACTGGTTTCCTTTTTATTATAGAGTTTAAGTAGAGGTATAAACCCACTTTTCACATTGTAAAGATATTCGAACTGTATTTGTGGTGATATTTTCCCCGATCAAGTAGCAGCCTTTCGAGCCGGCATTTATTACTTATTCTTTTCAATTGTTAGTTGCGTCGTGCTTGGGAATCACGGCGACTACCACCCATTTAAAACATCTCTCGAAACTGTGCCACCGTCTTGGAGAAGGAGGTGGACGGGGTAAGACAAACCGGCTTGGGGCCGGGGTAGCACGGTACTATCCGTGCATTTTGAAAAGACGAGAATCAGAATGAGAAGTCATCTGGACTGATCGTGATCTCGTCGACAGCGTCGATGATTCGACTAAGTTCAGTAATTTTCTGTGAGAGTTCTTCATATTCTTTTTCGTGTTCTGATTCGAGATCATCTACTGTATGTTCGAGCTCGACTAAGCGTTGTTTGACTTGACCATATGTGGTGGTCATCGCACTGACTTTTTTTTCGATACGTGTAACGCGTTCTTCGATTCCGCGTGGTTGTGATTCTTCGATATCTGTTAGTTCTGAGTGGCCTTTTTCAGTTAACCACGCTTGCTTGGGGTTGACTGGGTATTGGCTATCTTCGACTTCTTCGCGTTCGATGAGACCTGTTTCTTCGAGTTTCTGGAGCCGGTAGTTGGTGTCTTTCGTCGAGTTTGACCAGTATAGTGTTTCTGTGATGGTTTTGGAGCGTACGGGTTCGTTTTGTGCGACTATTTGTAGGACTTGTTGATCTTTTTTGTTGATGTTTTTCTGCGCCATATGTATGTTTAATTATATATTCTGGTACTGTAAAAATGTGTTTAGCGAATGGTGCAGGGACTCCTGCTTACGATTCCGTTTACGACTTTCAGTTACGATTTGTAAGTCGAGATGGTGGCGTCAACTATATCCCGGGTGTGTGCCCGGTAAAGGGTGTTCCAGCTTGCGTGTAGCGAGTTTTGGAATGTCGACTTGCTCGAGGATGGTGGATTTTGATTTAGCGATCGCAGTATGGGGTTCAGAATCTACGAGAAGATTGGGGTGTGGACAGCAGTGTCGACCGCGTTCTGTTAAAGGCTTCAGGAACCGTAAGGTTCCTAACAACTTCCGGGCAGCTTCACCTCGTGGGGGTTCCGATACCGAGTAAAAGTGATGTAGATATCCCCACTGGAAACTTAACCGTCGACCTCGAGGAGAATGTGGATTACAGAGATCGCACTATCGGTTCAATTTCGACGTATAAAAGTGAGTGTAGTGCGGGACTCAACTCCCGCACGATGACTCCTCCAAATCCACCGCAGCATAATGCCGCGTTCAAATATGAGTGTGTCGTGGGTGTTAGTATTTTGGGTGCAGTTCTACCGCATTTAGGCTTGTATCAACCATATGCTGGGGTTTAGGATGAATGGTTGCGGATTTACAAGGTGTTGATATCGTTCGAGTCGAAAAAGTCTTGGCGTAAAAGTGTAGGCGTCAGTCATCTTGTCGTTCCGCTAATCCACGCCCCAATCTCGGTACGTCAGTCCAGAGCAATCCATACTCATAGTAGTATCCAGTTCTGGTTCGCCGCATCACCCATTCATTAGAGTGATCCGGAATCTTACAAGCCTCATGTAAGTCGCGAGCTGGAATCCGACAGTGTGCTTTGACCACCCATTCTTTACATCCTGTTAGGCTAATGAATGGCCCTTCGTAAATTCCCAGAATATAATCTCTGTCTTCTTCAAATAGAGCTCTGTGTTGATGATGTCGGAGTATCAAACGCCCCGCTCCTCGGTTTGTTTTCCTTTTTGTCACTTTCATCTCTACAGTTTGACCAGAATCAGGACACCATCCATCGTCGTCGTGTCCAGTTGTTTTCTCTATATTGTGTTTTTGTCGTGCATAGAACTCAAACGCGTATCCAACGTGTCCTTCACGATCACCTGTGTATGTAATTGTGTTTTGGTGGGTTCTGTACGACATACTCATATCTACGAGTTTGGTGAGTTTAGTATTCAGCCGCACGGTGAAAGTGAAAAAAGACTGATATACTAATACTTACGCTTTTAATTGAGTACTTCAGGTTGTCCTTGCAACAATAGGGATGATCGGTATCGTGTTCATCGTCCTACGAAAAACTCGTACCGCCAGTTTCGAACACACTCTCATTCGGAATTCGAATCATTCGTTTGCTGGTCAGTTTTTATACCAAGTGAATGAAGTTCCTCATACAGATCGATTGCAACCCGAAACGCATTTCTATAGGACTTGGCACCGGTGACTATGAATTTTCCAGTCCGGAAAATGAGTACTGTAGCGCCGCGTTCATTACGAAAAATAATCCCCGGAAATTGTTCGGGTTCATACTCACATCGTTCTAACCCTAGACCGATGGAAAGAACATCAAGATCAAGCTCAATTCCTAAATCCCCATTAATAACAGTGTTTTGAATGAGTATCTCATCAGGTGTTGCTTCAATTTCGACACCCAACACCTCCACTTCGTCAAAAAAAGTTTGGACAGCCAGCTTCGTTTGTTCTGGAGATTTAGCACCAACAATGCTTATGAGACCGTTGGTAGGTACCAGTAGAGTAGCACTCTCAATTGGTCGATAAACTAGAAATGGTGAACTTTCGGGATGGTATTCTGCCTCTTTTAGAACATCAGTAAGTACGGGAAGGTCGAACTCTGTTTTTGTCTCAATCGTTCCGACAATGTTTGTCACTCTTAATCCATAGTTTTTGAGATCAGATTGGTCAATTTCCGTGTTAATTTCGTCAACTTCTATCCCGCTAATTGATGTATTCCTCCCTTTCTCGGTCAGCTCCCACGTCTTTTTTTCACCGTTATTTACAAACCCCTTTTTTTCGAGTCGTTTCAAGAGCTGGCCTACATAGGTATGTAGAGTCCGTTCAGGGAATTTCTCCCTAGCCCGGGTAGAAACCTCCTCAACGGTCGCTTGTCCACCCAATTCGTCTAGGAGCCGGCGGACATCCTCCTGAGTCATTCAAATAATGATTCACCGGCTCAATATACATCAGTGTCGGTACCAGAGCACAAGTTATTCCTTTAATGGATGTTTCTTGGATGGTATGACTGCGTTCCGTTCACCTCGAAGACGGTCTGTCCGGCAGCGATCTGGTTTTTCGGTTGCCGAGGATACAAGTGGTGGAGAATGCAAAATAAAACGCTCTGCCCGTCTCAGACCGAACATAAATGAGGTGACGCTTGAGTTCTCTGAACACAATACAGAGATACCGGAGTTGTTTCAGGATACAAAAGGAATAGCAAGCTTCGGTGGATACATCTCTGTCTCCAACGAGTTGACTGCTCAGGTGGAGGTTACGTCTGATGTGAACGACGTGGTTAGTAGTGAGAGTTTGACTAAAGAAATTGAGCCCAAAGAATGGACTCCGATAGGAGTACACCTTGATGTCCCTCTATATCCTGATAATGAACACTTCGGCGATCTAGAAGCAACGATTCAGTTGAAATCAGATTCGGATATTGAGTGGATCGATTTCTTTGGTATCAATCTTAGTGCAATCGCTTGGCAAGACTTCGTCGATGACATCGAATACGAAGACGGCCTCACCATCCAAGACAAATTCAATCAGAGGACTTCTCTGACGGTTCCGTACCTCTACTATTTGAACCACGAAGTTCCCTTTCCCGGTTCACCTGTAAGAAATCCTGATGAGTTCGTTGAAGGGCAGCACGTTCTTCTCAAGAGCTGTAATCGTTGTGCTCGATTTCTCCCAACAGAATATGTTCCCGAGAAAGAACGTAATCTGACTTCATTTGGAAACCACTGTGTGTCGCGTGCACCGTGTAATCACTCGACTTTTGGAACACTGGATATTGTTGAGGAGGAGTCCGATTTAAGCGATCTGCCTGCAGATATCGAGGAAAAAATCACCGGCGATTCAGGTTCGCGCTCCGTTGATCTCCACTACGGGTATCAACTCGAGTGCAAAGCTTGCAAAAAGTTCTACGTAAATGCCGCGTTGAACCACCGACGGAATTCGACACAGCACCGAGAAGACTCTCTGCGACGACGAGCTATCGAAGTCTTGGTACGCAAGCTCCTCGATCAAAAGTGGATTTACCACGAGTTTAGGCAGGAGCGAGACGAGGAATTTGACAAGTACATCTGGGAGAGATTCGGTAAGGAGTGCTTCAAATGCGGTGAATCTCTCCAGTCGCCATCTGAGATGGACTTAGATCACACGATGCCTCTCGCAGCACTCTGGCCGCTTGACGAGCACGCCACCTGTCTCTGTAGCGATTGTAACAGTCGTAAGTCTGACCAGTATCCCGTGGACTTCTACACAAAGAAAGAATTGAATGAGTTAGCAGAACTGGTTGAGTTAAATGTAGATTATTTGCGTGAAAGATCGATAAACAAAGATGCAGTTCGAGAACTTAAATACAATATTGTATGGTTTTTTGACGAATTTCTCAAAAAGGATCAATATCAAAAAGACCGCAACGGCAAGATTGTAGCGGATCTTATTGTTAGCTCGATTCAAGATAGAATAGATGAATCAAGTATCAATTTAGACTTAGTAAATGAATATAAAAACAATGTTGGGGAATATCCTGCTTCAGTCACAATCAATTAATTAATATGAATAAAAGACGAACAAATGTTACGAAGGGATCTGGAAGAACAGTTAATGAAGAGTTCTCTGGCTATGAAGTGTGTTTTAGACATTCAAAAATATTGCCGGAGGCTGTCGATGAATTAAAGTTTGAAAAAGAAGAAGAAATTATTGAGTTATTTAATGACAAAGTTGGGATGCTAGCAATAGGCGGTTACATCCGAACTTCCAAAAAAATTAAAATAACCTCAAATATCGAATGTACTATTCAAGGTCGGAATTTCAGTAACGAAAAATCTCAAGTAACAAAACCAAATGTCTGGCACGGCTTTGGGGCTGATGTTAGGGTGCCAATAGAAAATTCAGAGAAGGGGACAATTAATGCAACTGTAAATATATCCGGGGATGAGTTGGAAACAATAGAAGTGTTTGGTCTGAATTTAGGCTGTATTGATGATGGTGATCGACTCAGAGAAAATATTGTTGTGATTGATGAAGACTCTGACAACGATGATCTTGACACGAAAACGACGCGAGAATGGTTTGAGAATTTCTTGACCACAAATAGAACCAATGTCCCAATTCCAGTATTATATTACTTAAACCATAATCGACCTTTTGTTGTATCTCCTGAAAATATAGATGCGAACAGGTGCCCAGATGGAAGTACGATTGTTTTAAAAGCTTGCAATCGGCCACCGGGAAGATATCTTCCTGTAGAACATATTGAAGAAAGAAAAAGCAATATGAATTTTTCCAATCATATTCGTCACGAGGAACAGAAAATTATATTTTCTGACTCAACGGTGGCTGCTTCAGACCTTCCTGATGAATTAATTGATAGGGCTGAGATACAGCACTCGCTACAGGGAGAACCTGCTGACAAGGCTTCAACAATTCATATTTCAGATGGGTTCCAGCTAGAATGTCGTGCCTGTAAAAATTACGACGCCAATTTATTACTTAATGATCAACGAACAGAAAGTCAGTATCGTGAAGATAGCACTTCAACAGATTCTTATGAAGATCTTGCCAGAGAACTATTAAGTCATCAGGATCCGTACAAGTATTTCCCAAGCAGATATGGTATAGAATTTGATGAATGGGTGAAAAATAAATTTGGCGGAAAATGTTTTGTTGATGGTTGTAATCGTACAGCAGATGATGCTGTTATGGAAATTGACCATACTCTCCCAAAATCGTATTTATATCCTATTGATGAAACTGCTACCTACCTTTGCGGGAGACATAATGGTGAAAAAGGTACAGATTTCCCTACCGAATATTATAATAAAAATGAAATACAACAATTGGCAGACATTACTGGACTTGGAAATGAAATACATATAAAATCAATAAATATTGATGCAGTTAAGGAATTAGAAAAAAATATTAGTTGGTTCTTTGAAAAATATCTTCAGCAAAATAAATTCCAGAAAGGAAAAAGAGCAGCTACCTTCGTATCAAGATTACAGTCTAAATTAGACTCAAAATACTGTGATAGAAACTTGGACTTGGTTAGTTTATATAAACAAAAAAGCGGAAATGAACCCTTTAGTATAGGAGAAGATACATATGATTAGTAGTTGATCCTTTATCTTCTACTCCATGTTTTTCTAAGTGAGCCACACTTTCATCCAATATATCATAATTTTCGAACCACGGCTCCGCAACTTTGCGAATTTCTTCCGCCATATCACACTTATCGCTTTTACCAAGGTGGAACACCAATACTCCTCCTTCTTTCAGACGTTCTCGAGATTGGCGGATGAGTGATTCATACACGTCGAAGGTCTCCTTTTGACGCTTATCAACGAACTCCGAGGGCTTGTTGTCGAAGTCCTCAGGTTCCCAGCCGGCGAACCAAAGCCGCAGCCAATTCTGTGAGTAGAATCGGGTACTGTCGAAGAATGGCGGTGAAGTGATCACCGCATCGAGATCGTCTACTTCTACCGGCCACCATTTCAATGAGTCTGCCTGAAATGCTTCGCCCTCTGTGAAATTGAATGGGATGTCGCAATTGAGTGACCGCTCAACCTTATCTTCTACCCGCGGAATGAGTGGTCTATACTCGAAGTCTCCACTAGGAGCATATGGTGTGATTGGATGTGATCGGCGACTTAGAGCGTACGGCCGGTTCCCATGAAGGACGTGCAGGAGACTGGCCATCACCAGCAACTCTGAAGATGAGAGTTGATTTAGTGGCTTCGACAGGAAGTATTCGCGCGCCAACAAGACCTCTTCGAGAGTGTCATCCTGATAGTACTCTTCGATATCTCCGTTGAGCCCAAACTCGTTAACGGTCTTGTATGCTGCTTCGGAGGGGGTGTTATTTTCGAGGTATTCCTCGAGGTCGCCGATAACATCATTTGTTTTGGTCGCAGAAGTGACCTGCAGTTTCGCTTTCGTTACAACGAACGCGTGGGGACTAAGATCGAAAGCATACGGTGTGTGGCCCTGTAATGACGCCTCGAATGGAATCGTTCCAACGCCACCAAATGGGTCAAGCATCGTCCCTTCGTCAGGCACGAATATGTCCACGAGATGATGTGCAATTGCCGGTTTCAGTTTTCCCGGGAACGAGCAGAGAGAGTGCAGGCCGCTACCCCAATTGCGTTTTGAGTAGGGCTCCTCTTGATGCGGGAGTGTTTTTTTGAATTCTTTCCAATCTTCTGCCCACCAACGTTCAGTCATTTTACCAGAACTCATTCTTTGTACTCGAAAACCAACAGAACTTGCTTCAGATCAGTTCCATCATTTGAATGTCTATCGCGAAGCTTGACCGTATCTATGTGTTCGTAACGCAGCTGTTCAAGCAACTGGACAATCATTTCATCTGCAGGGACGTGAATTCCAGCATAGATTGAATCGCCAATATCGATGGCAACACGAGCCCCATCGGTCAACTGTGATTGAACCTTCTCAAATATCTCTTGCAGCTCCCAACAGTATCCGGCCACCATAAGCGGTAGTCGTCGATCATACCCATGTTCTTCAAGATCATCCACTACCTGCTGTACGAGTTCTACGTCAGGAATTTCGTACTCTCCACTGACCGTGTTGATACCGGCTGTCAACGCCCGCTTCCTGTATGCCGATAGATCATCGGGCTTTTGTAAGCAACCAAGGAACCACAACTCCAATTTCGTGTTTCGGAAGTAGTTGGTACCATTAATATACGGAGGGGAGGTAATTAGACCTTCAATACCTTTCTCCGGGATTTTGTCTATATTATCGGCATTTTCACAGAGCAGAACTGGCTTCTCATCTATGTGCGCATTCTTGTGAGTGAGGTCGTCAGCCATATCTCGTAGGTTTTCAGTCACCTCTTCTCGAAGTGAGGGGGTACCTCTAGCCAATTCATCGTCATTCATAAACCGGACATCTCCCGCTCGTTTCAGGCGCGAACAAGGCACGAGCGAAGCAAGGATAGCTACAGACAGAAGCGATGACAGTAACCGATTATCGTTTTCGAGCTGCAAAACAACGGTCTTTGATGAGACTGTTTCTTCAAGTGTTTCCTTGTCGAAGAACGCACTTCCATCAAAAGAGAGATCATACGCAGCCAGAAGCGAATCGTCTTCCTTCGCCTCATCAATTCGCCCTGCGAATGTGTTGGATAGCTTACAAAGGTCGTCCGCTATTTTTTCCCGTTCATTATCAGGAAGTGTACGTACCTTCGCTTTTGTCTCAGCAACAAATTGGAGGACTGGATTCACTTCACAATAATATGCATCGAGTTCTTTCTCTGCGGCAGTGAACCCCGTTGTGACAGTACCTCCAAACGGATCGAGAATAGAGTCAGCGTCGGTCATATACTCGTGGAGTACCGTCTCAACGAATTTTGTAGCATACCCCTCAAGATATGGATACCATGAGTGGAAGGGTTCCTGTTTCGCATCACGGAACGTTGCGGAGATGGGATCAAATTTCTCGTCAATCTCAATGTCAAGATCTTCGTCAAACTCTCCGAGACGCCGTTGCGTCATCGATTGCCCCTCCAACAAATATGCTCAAGTGGAGTATTCATCTATCCAATAGTGACTCTCGATGGCTTATTAATCTCCGTATTCGACTGCTGCCAGATCGACCACTACAATAGTAAGAAAATTAACGTATCGAATGGTATAACGACGAAAGATATCCCCCAACCTGCTAATGAGCTCATTACGAGGAGAGACAAATTTTTGAAAATGAAACCTACAAAACCAATGATCCACGCCGACAGTTCCGATCACGCACAGACAACTTCGTAGTCGAAACAAACGGCTTACACGCTGTTTGAAGATGATCCGACTGATAGCCCGAAAAACTACTTTTATACAACGCACTTGTTTCTAACCGGTGGCTCTGGAACGCACGAATTAAATCAAACGGTTACTCAGAACCTTGACTGTACTCGTCGTCAAACCAGTCTCGCCGCAACTCCATCTGTTCTTCTTCAGACAGTTCAGCGTAGTGATCATCTAGCACGTCCTCACTAACATCAGCGCGATCCGAAATCAAAGACTTTGGTACCTCGTTCTTAATCTGCCTCGTCAAAGCTCCACTACGAAGAGCGTGCGGGGCCTTACTGCTGGGACACTTGCACGCGTCGTTGTTGTTCTGTGCGGCCTGACACGTCTCCGGTTCGTAATCCTCGTGAGGACAACTTCCAGTCACACACGGACGAGTGACCGCGTAGACAAAGTTTCTCAGCGTATTTTTATGATACCTTCCACCGCCACCGTGAGGTGAAGCCAGCAGCGGCTTACGCCCCTTATCATCCACTGGATCATCAGGACGCTCAGGATTAACGAGATAATCGCTGATGGCCTCACAAACCACATCAGCGAGAGCCACTGTGCGCTGACCACGTTCACCATTTTTCAATGTTGTACCGGTATCAGGACGGTGTCGAAGACGGAGTGCCTTCTTCTCTGGGATGAAATCGTCTTCGTCGAGACTGTGCGCAGCTCCAATACGCATACCAGTGTTCCAAAGAAGTTCAAACAAGACGTGGTGAACGGACGCCCAGCGGTACTGACGTAGGTTATCCTGAATCACTTTGCCGCGCTCAAGTGGCAGGTGGTCACTACGCTGTCCCTCATCACCTTCCAGAGAAGGGGATCGAACGTACTCGTGAATACCAGCACGGATAGCCTCGTAATCTTCCAAATTGCGCAAGAACACACGAACTGTGTCCATATCCGATTTGAGCGTGACCTTATTCACCGACTTTTTGCGGTAGATGCGATAATCTTGTAGATGACGACGATTGATGTCTGTGGTCTCTCCTACACCTTGTTCTTTCAACCAATCGATGAACATTCCCAAACGGGATTCGTGGGCGTAGATCGTCGCGTCTGAGTAGTCATCTGCCTCACAAATGTCAATGTGTTTGTCCAACGCTTCTGTCATCGTTAGCGGGATGGGTTCTTCGTTTCTTTTCATTATGCATATCATTGGGTGAGAATATACGCTTATAAACTCTCATACGGAAGGCTGCTAATGGGATTTTCGAGTTACTTAACCACCTGAAAGGCCAAAATAGTGGTTATAGAAACCCCACCTACTTTACCTATAAATTGTCCTTGTTAGCATTTCGGAGTGATATCTTGGATATACCGTTCTGGTATAAAATCGTCGAGCAGGCGTGATAGGAACAGAAATTGAAGATCAGACGTTGATTTTGTGTCGATATAGTGATAAATAAAGGTTCTTACGGCGGCGAGCGCGCCAGTTATTGTAGTCTTTGTTTTAGATTTATATCCTGAAAACCGCAGTACTGCGTTGAGTCCACATATAACGGGTTGAACTCACTACTCGGGGTTCTGATACCATTTATAAACACCCCTACACCGTCTGCTTGTTTCTAACTAAAATACAAGAGAATGGGCGCTGCAGGATTTGAACCCGCGGCAGCTTGGTCCGAAGCCAAGTACTCTGTCCAGGCTGAGCTAAGCGCCCGCATCCGAACGAATCCGACCTATAATAATAAGAGCGTCGGTCTGGGGTC
>LFCJ01002443.1_pt1 | contig 13395 bp, 9 predicted proteins | sample 643141 | NCBI WGS metagenome assembly LFCJ01 (sample SAMN03766243, study PRJNA286221) | soda lake metagenome | biome: soda lake; feature: Kulunda steppe; material: water; isolation source: sample B1-Br-g2 brine of Lake Bitter-1 | place: Russia: Kulunda steppe | collected 2010-07 | reverse complement strand
GGAAGTGTTTGATAAGGCAATCACGAAAAAAGACTCACCATTCACTGCGATCCCGTGCGATGCTGGCGCTGGTGAATCACACACATTCACCGCAACCACGAAACGAACCAACGGGGCAACCACACCACCTCAGAACAACAACGGAACCAGTAACAACAACCACGACAACGACAGCAATACTGTCACAAACGAGAACAACGACAGTGATACCAACAACACTAACCAGCACGATCTTGACACACCAACCCAAGACAAGCAAACAATCCCAGTCGCAGAAATCGAACGCGTTCGTGACCGGGTTGAGTTTGCCGCTGAAATCGCTTCAAGAGATGCAGCCCTCCAACGACAAGACCAACACCACCCACAGGAGTCCGGGAGCCAAACTAAGCTCCAAACCACGACGGCGAGCACGCCAGCGAGAGCGAGCACTTGGAGAGAAGCATTCGCATTAGAACTCGTCGACGAACTCAACGAAATACTCAACGAAAACACTGCGACCGCGTTACAATAACGCGAAAATAACTAAACACCGTCACGTGAAACACAACCTGTGAGTGTGAATGAAACAGCAGGACAGCTCCTGAGACAGCAACCGCTACAACCACGTGCCTCGGAGGGCCCGGCACGGTGTTCTGTGTTATTGATTTATTGGGCGTCTCGTTGACATGTCGTGCTATTGTTTGTACACACGTGTATTGTGTGTCTGTTCGCTCGCATGCATCGCTGAACTCCGTCAAAATTTGCACGCTATTATATGTGTGCAAAACGTATGTGTAGGACACACGAGAAGCAGTGGAGACCGTGGCTACACACGCTATCTCCGGTTTTGTGAACTCAAGCACAGGACGATGACTTCGTCACACTGCTGCGGTCAGATGCTCGGATCGACGTTCTGGAGCCCGTTCAGAACGTCGAAGCCACTGACAAGAACGGAACGAGACAGATCCGTGATGGACGGATTGAACTTACTGAGACTGGAGAGACGTTTCGTCCCATTGTCTTAGAAACATCAGACGGAGAAGAGATTGAGTACATCACGATACTGATGTCGTCAGTGTACAATCCCATCGACCTGATCAGCATCTACACGCATCGGACAGTGATCGAAATTCTGTTTCGTGAACTGAAGCAGTATCTGAACATCGAGAATTTCTATTTGAAATCGCTGAACGGCGTCTTGTTCGAGATGTTCGCTGCGTTGATCGGGCTGCCGTTAATCTACTGGCTGCGGCAACACCACCCAGTGAAGGGTGGCGTGCCGCGAACCATCCAGAAAGTCCGGACGCACTGGAACAATTCGCTGGACTCGTTCGGCTGATTCTTCTCTGTTGAGTCGGTTAGCCGTTGCTGCCAGCGACGGCTTTAGCCAGAGCAGTCGAAAGACACCGTGTTGACACTGCTGATCGCTCATTCACTTCTCAGAACCAGCCACAACTTTGTCTGATCACGCTGTTCTCAGCCAGACAGCGCAATCATCTTGTTTCTACAAAAATTGTCTTCTCGGTGGCCTTATCAACTACAAACGCGACGTTGCTTAGTCAAATTATGTGAATGGTTAAGAAAGGATGGGTCTGAATTCACTTAGGATTTGGAAGGCCGTGGTGAATCACCATACAGCGTTGGATTTGCCTAGTTCACAGCACGCTTGATGTTATCCACCGTACACATCAGAACGACTTCACGGAATTCTCGATACCAACTTCGCGCACGCACGGCGTCGCCGAGCGAGCGCTTGATCACTGAGAAAACGGTCTCAGACAGTGCTCTTTGGCCGTAGAGAGCCTCATCGATCCGCGCGTTATGCGCGTGATCGATGGGGCGGAACTCACGGTGCTTGATCAGCGGTCTCACGCTCTCTTCCCTCAGCTTGTCGCGTAACCGCTGCCAATCGTAGCCTTTGTCGACGGCGAGGCTGTGCAACTCGTCTGCGTTGCGGCAGGCGAGTAGCCAGCCGAGGTGGGTGTCGTGACACTTCTCGGTCGTACAGTGAACGTCGAGGATGGCTTGAGAACTAGTATCGACGAGAGCAGTTGTTTTGAATGTCTGAACGCGATAATTCGTCCGTCTGCAGTAGTGTTTGCTTGCGTTTTCGCGGTCGAAAAACGTCGCGTCGATGGCGGCACGACCAGAAAGATCGTGCAGCTGCGCCGACAGGCGCAGCAGCACTCGCCAGATCTTCATCTGAAACCTATCAAACGCCTTAACAAGCGTTGAGCGATCAGGGAGATTGCCCTCTTTGAGGCCGATCTCGGCCAAAATATGCGGTATCTCGCTCAGGAGATCGAGTGCGTTGCGGTAGGATTCGTCAAGGTAAATCCGCAGACAGTGGAGCGAAGCAAGTGCGTAGTCGGCAAAGCCGCCACCCCTTCGGGGGCGGCGACTTTGCCTTGTCCACCAACAGCATTTTTAGCCAACGTGAATGCTTTTGTCGTGAAGCAGGAGATTTTGGACATGAATCATCCGCTGTTTCCCGCTTCATCTTCCTAGTTGTGACGAATCATCTCGACGCAGTCTAGCGATTCACCAGAGCCATTTGGAATGATGTTGTGAGTAAGTGCTGGATTAAATTTTAAAAAAGATTAGAACAGCATCAGCGATTATTTGACTATTTCGGATAAATATATACTCTACATCAAAATAGCACATTTGAATTATACCTTGTCGCATTCTTTTCCGAATAAACAGGATTTATGAGTATGGGTGGACATATATCGTCTATGGGAGAAAAGCCAAAAACAACCGCGAAAACTACTGAGACTTCACTTGAGGTGGTCAATGCAATAATTGAATTGAGTGGTGCTACTATTGATGAATTATCCGAATATCTGGGACTATCTACAAGTACTGTTCATAGACATCTATTGACTTTGCAAAACTATTCGTACGTAGTTCGTAATGGCAGCGAATACGAGATTGGACTACAGTTTTTAACTATAGGTGGCTACGCTCGATTTAAGTTCAGAGGTTTTCCGATAATTAAACAAAAAGTGGATCAGCTCGCCAAAGAGAGTGGAGAGCGCGCTCAATTTATTGTTGAGGAACAAGGTGAGCGTATTTATTTGTATACTCAAGTTGGAGAAAGTGCCGTTCAGACGGGTGCATACCCAGGAAAACGTGGACCAATGCACACAAGTGCGGCTGGAAAAGCCATTTTAGCAAATATTAATCGTGAATCAGTTGATAAAATCATCGATGAACACGGACTTTCGGAAACCGGCCCAAATTCGATTGATAATCGAGAAGATCTATTTGACGAGCTGGAACTAATTCGAGATCAAGGCTACGCAACTAACAAACAAGAGACATCCTCAGGTGTTCGTGCTGTTGGATCAGCAGTTGTTAGCGAAAATAATGATGTGATTGGTGCGCTCAGTATTTCAGGCCCAGCGAACCGAATTACTGGAGACCGATTTAATGAGATACTGCCGAATAAAATACTTGGAACTGTGAACGAAATTGAATTACACATAGAACATTCAACATATTCTAGTCAACCCGGGAGATAGAGGCAGTGATTTCAATACAATTCCAAACACATATTAAATTTATTAATATTTAACATATTAAAATATAATTAGCACTTTTATTTTTAATAGTTAGAAACAGTAAATTTAGACGATATGGAATAATATGCACAAATTAAATTGAAAAACACACAAGAATTCGCTATATTGTTGCACTGATGTAAACTCCCCTGTGCGAAAGCTATAAGTAATTAAACTACATTCTTTCGACCGGATGAGTGAACTACATACATTCACCGATGAAGAGTTCACTGTTGCCGCTGTCCAAGCATCACCGGTATATTTGGATAAAGAAGCAACAGTTGAGAAAGCGTGTAGATTAATTAAAGAAGCAGCTGAGAACGGGGCCTGCGTTGTGGGATTTCCTGAGACGTTTATTCCAGGTTACCCTTACTGGAGTTGGGTAAACGCCCCAATCGACGGTTACGATTGGTACAAACGCTTCCGACGTCAGGCAGTTGATGTTCCGAGCCCAACTACAGATCGACTCTGCACAGTAGCTGATAAGACTGATACATATGTTGTCATGGGAATTACAGAACGTGATCCGGTGACAACTGGAACGTTGTATAATACGAACCTTATTATCAGTGATGAAGGAGAACTACTCGGTAAACATCGTAAAATTGTCCCAACGCATGCTGAAAAACTTACTTGGGGTCGTGGCGACGGTTCCACACTGAAAGTATACGACACTCCCTACGGCCAACTTGGGACTCTTGCCTGCGGAGAAAATACAAATCCGTTAGCCCGATTTTCGTTAATGGCACAGGGCGAACAAATTCATGTTTCAAATTACCCAGCGTTTCATTTCAATCAGGAGTACGACATCGGCTTAGCCACTAAAATACGGTCACACACCCACGCTTTTGAGGGGAAAGTATTCAATATTGTTTCAACTGAGTACTTTGACGAAAGCTTCTATGATGTGTGTGAAACTGATCGTGCTGAGGAACTCCTTGGGGGTGAGAATCAAAGCTACTTTACAGCTATTGTCGGTCCAACGGGAGAGATCTTAGCTGGTCCATTAGGTGATGAAGAAGGGATCGTATACGCCGATATAAACCTCGAGGAGACAGTGGAACCAAAGTTGATGCACGACGTAGTCGGGCAGTACAATCGATTCGACATCTTTGAAATGAACTTGGATCAAAGCGAATTGAAACCACTCCACCAAACCAATAAGAAGGAATCAAACGATGCTGAACCAACTGAAGCTAAACTACACGAATTCGACCAACCACTAAAGGAGGTTGAGAGTGATGACTGACAACATTAAATCCGATTCATTAGACGGCAAACCATTTCGATATATACCAAAGACTGGTATCGGAAAAGCTCTATTAATGACGTACTTGATAGCCTTCTTCAGTATAATGCTCATGGTAACCGGATTTGTGTTCGCTGAACCTCAACTGTTTGGGCCTTTAGCTGGACCAGCTGCATGGATGTATATTTGGCTTGCGGTCATGAACGGGGTTCTTATCATCAATTACGTTTATTTATTTAAACCATGGGCCGAATCAGCTGAAGCACTCGTTAAGGAAGAAGCTAAAGATTGGGACTTTCAGGAGAGAAAACAGCAGGCACCTGGTGAAACACTATTTGGGGGAGGTGATGACTAATGGTTATCACACCTACAAACATAGCAATTGGTATCGGAGCTTACTTCCTAGTTGTGCTTGGGATTGCTTATGTCGCATCGAAGCGACTGGATGTGGTACCCAGCGATTATTATCTCGGGGGGCGTGGACTCGGAACCCTCGTACTGACAGGAACCATTCTAGCATCCTGGTTTAGCACATTCGCATTTTTAGGTGGTCCTGGTACCTTCTTCACTGATGGAGTTGGTTGGCTATACTTTGGACTTTTTAATATTACAGGGCCAATTTTAATCTGGGTTATTGGGACACGTTTTTGGCTCCTAGGAAAAAAATACGGTCACGTGACTCCCTCCGATCTTGTCGCTCAGTTCTACGAGGGAGATAATGTAACCCGAATTATGGTGGGAGTGATTGGCATCTTCGCACTAATCCCTTACTCAGTGATACAACTCACCGGTGCTGCCCGTGCACTTGTTGGCGCAACTGGTAATCCCGAATACTTCACCTACGGAGTATTCCTTCTCCTGGGAATGGTAGCATTATATCTGTTCGTTGGTGGATTGCGTGCAGTTGCTTGGATCGATACCTTCCAAGCATTTATTTTCATGCCGCTGTTGATTGTCACGGCTGGGCTAATTGCCTATTGGGCTGGTGGACTAGGCACAGGCTTCGGTGCCGCAGTCTCGAACAATCCAGAGACATGGAGATTTGACCTTAGTGATGCTGGTGCTTGGTACACTGGGGCTTTAGTTTGGACTATGTCTTGGGTGTTTATCCCTCATATGTGGCAACGAATGTTGATGGCCAAAAATCCAAAAGTCATCGCCAAATCTGCTGCGATATCCGGAACAGTAGCACTTTGGGTAATCACCTTTAGTGCCTTGATTATCGGCGGCGTGGCTTCTGGACTCTTTACGGAGCTGCCAGAGGGTATTCCCGCAGATGGATTGATGACATTCGTTTACACAGACTTCTGGCCAGCTGGGGCAATCCTAATCAGTATTGCTGCCTTCGCAGCAGGAATGTCCTCAGTCAGTAGTATGATCCTTACGAGCAGTTCAATATTTGTCCGTGACATCGTTAAGAAACCGTTCAAGCCTAACATGGACAGTGCCGATGAAGGTAAGATTGGACGATACTTCACCATTTTATTTGCTGCGTTCGTGCTAGCGTTCTCTATCAGTCCAGCAGCCGAGGATGCAATTATTCCTCTTGCGAGCGATGGCGTAGCTTTGGCATTGCTGTACATTCCTTGCGTCTTAGGGATGCTGTACTGGGAAGAGGCTTCAACTGCTGGAGCGCGCTGGTCATTGATTATAGGCTTCGTATTTATGCAGATTGCAATTTGGACACCAGTTGGTAGTATATTCCCATACTTCGGTCCACCGGTGTATGGCCTTCTCTTGACGGCATCTATCTACTACACAATTTCGAAGGTTAGTGACCCAGTCCCACGTGACCACCAACGTGAGATGCGCGACATCTTGGTCCGTGGTATGCGAATTGATAGAAAACATGATAGTTCAGACATTCAACCAGCTGATGACTAGCAAATAAAGACATCGAGTGGATGATTGCTGACCACTCCTAAGCTATAGCTGGAAGTCTCAGCATACAAGCGTGACGTGTATCTTTTTTGTTAAGACCCTCAAATAGGTTGCGTAGCGGAAATAAAAATCTTTTCGAGAATTGGCTGTTGCTGGTGTATTTTTCATGTGTCTTGGTTCTGATAAGTGATTAGACTGCGGTCGATTCGTTCATTAGCTCAAATGAGTTGGAGCGGAAGACTGTCGATGCTCATGCCGGAAATCTCTTGCTTCACCATAGGACAGCCACACTAATCAAAATGTTGTTGGTAGACGAGGCGAATTTGTCGTTTCCGCACTTGTTTTCCCCAGCTGTCTTCGCATTTACCTTGACGATTCCTACTGCAGCGCACTCGGTCTGTTGAGCGAGATATCGAATATTTTGTCGAGATGGGCTTCTAAGAGGGCGATCTCTCCGATCACTCTTCACATATAAAGTATATCGAATAGATTCAGATGATGGTCTGGCAAGTGTTGCTGCACCATCTCTCTGATCGTGCCGCCATCGACGCTACATTAATCGACCAGAATTACCGGGCTCGTGAACGAGCTGATGTTTCGAGTGTTGGAAGGGGTTGAGATGAACTGTTCAAAAGCTTGTTCAAATTTTGGTGGTAAGCGGGTAAGATTGAGCACCATAGCACCGAGTTATATCTGAACAGGCAATGATGATTCGCTTTAGCAACAACTGCTCGCTGACTGGTCAGAACTCATATCGAAGAGTTACTAAGCCGAGTGTCTTATTTATAATAGTCGATTTTTGAATTAACAATAGCGGTTTTACTTAATCAGCGTCAGAAAAATCCAAAAATACTCATTGAGAAATTTTATTTTTTTATATTGTAGGCGAACATATTCAACCAATAACCATTAGAAATGATTGGATCTGTGAATTATTAATCCTAATTGTCAATCTTTGTCTTTGATCGAACTACTGTAATGTGGATAATCCATCTGTTTCGCAATTGATTTTCGTGTTTGCTCATCAGTTACGCGTTCACAAAAATAAAGACCAAGATCTATTGCAGATGTAACGCCACGAGCAGAAATGACAGAACCATCGTCGACGACTCTCTGCTCGCTCACTTCACAGTATTTTGACAAATCATCGTAGGCCATTGGGTGTGTCGTAGCACGCGCACCATCAAGTAGCCCAGCGGCTCCACACAGTACTGAACCGGTGCATACAGTGGCAATCAATCGACATCCTGAACCAGTCGCTATCCAATCAATTAGTTCTTCGTTTGCGAGTGTTTCCTCAATATCTACACACCCAGGAACAATAATTGTGTCAAAACTGTTTAATGTACCACCGGTAGCAGAGGCATTCAACGTGACCCCTCCAGTTGCGGTTACTGTCGACTCAAGAGCACAGATTTCCCAAGAAAGATCACTAACAAAGCCCATTGTTTTTAACCGTGTTACTGGATCGTGAACCCCTACGAAGTCAAGTGCGGTCAGTCCGTCGTAAATTATGAAGCCTATTTTCATGTTTTTCATACTTGTCCTCCTAAGTTAAATATTACTATACGAAACAGCTATGCTCACCAAACTTAGTAAGAAATTTCTTCTAATTTCAAAATTTATAATAATATAGTTCTTTATCTAATTCTAAAATATCATTTTTAAACAACCACTAACCCTTCGCTGTTTACACTTACACCAATTTCAACACGTGTTTCAACCAGTTCGGCGTAGTGGTGACCGCTTCTCACATTACGAATTAGGTTTCGCCAGCGACCAGCCGGAGAAACGATAGCGTCCGTTTATTGCGCACACGTGAGTACAGTGTTGCATAGGCGTGGAACGACACGTTCTACGGTTAGCCAGCAAAGAGTATAGATCTTCTGTCTCGTTATCATCGCCGTAGTAGGGATCGAGATGGAGGTCGGCGACGACATCCACCGGGCGATCAGGGAGCGTTACGACAGTATCCTGTTGGAACAGCGTGTTTCCAACCTCTTCTACGGTATCGAGGTCGAACTGATCGGTAGGGTGTCCACCCACGGTATTAGCGTGTGGAGAGTCTTCGGTCGTCTCGTAGATTTGATTGACCGAGGTCCCTCTGGCGTTGGTGCCAGTGAGGACCTCGTAAAGATCCTCTGTCGAAACCTCTACATCTTTTCCGAGATCTATTGGAAGTTCGTCTCCAAGGCTGTTGACGACAAAATTAAGCTGGTACCTTCTTCGATTAGATTGTATGCTTGTGGTTGTTTTACACTATATCCAAGTGGACACTTCTTCTAACCTGACGTGATTGACTGAGTCTTGGAACCCGTCGTCGGCCGCAACAGCTATCAGGTCGTCCGCCGGAATGCGGACGACCTTCGGCCCTGTTTTGTATCATGCTTCCACCGAGCTGAGATATGGATATCCAAACAGCCAGCGACTCTACATCGGTTAGCGTTGTTATCTTCAGTGTCTGTACAGTGTTTCTTAACCGCTAGTCGAAATACGACGACGCACGGCGGCGGCCGAAGAACACTCTGTCGAGTGCGGCGTATTCAGATTGCGGGTGTAGTTGCGCTGAAACGCACAGCAACGCCCGCAATACCCACATTTCAACCGCTCAAACGATTGTGTAGATCAGGTTGTAGTTCGGGAGATCGTCTCGATCTAAGCCAACCATATCTCGTATCTCAGCCATGTACTTCGACCGATTCGGTGTTTCACCCTAGTTATGGTTCTTTTCAAGCTGAATACCGTGCAGAACGACGTGAACCTGTGGGTGAACCTTCCGCTGGCGGGCTCGCCCGCATGTTTCCCAACACTTGTCTGTCAGCCGACGACACTGCTCAACGAGGTTGAGGAGATCGATTTCCATGAGCAGTGCCAAATTCTTCGGCTTCACGCTTCTAACCCGTGATATAAACAGAATAGGTCACTATTCAACAGACCAGGAAAATAAGTCATTAAACATTTTGTTTGAATGTCCAACAGAATCCATTCTTAAGTTAATAGTTGAATTATTCTTGCGTTATGTGCGGGAGGGATTTCAAAGTATGGGAAGCTTTTTATTCAAATAGACAGATATTCAATTGTAGATGAGCCTGAAAACCTCTCCGCCATGGGATAATGTAGAAAATTATATTAACGGTGACTGGTGCAGTCCGTCTGGCGATGGAAAGCCTGTGGTTAACCCTGCGACCTCAGAAAAAATATCATATGTTGGTTTTAGTACAGAAAACGAAATTGATGAGGCTATTCAAGCAGGCCAATTAGCGTTCAAAGAGTGGAGATCTACACCCGTAGAAAAGCGTATTCAACCCTTATTTGAATTTAAACAACTACTCGAAGAACACCATGACGAATTAGCAAAAATACTCGTACAAGAACACGGAAAAACAGTCCAGGAAGCCAAGGGCGAAATCCGTCGGGGTATCGAAAATGTTGAAGTTGCCTGTGGTATTCCGTCAATGATGCAGGCGGGTTATCTCCCAAACGCAGCACCTGGAATTGATGAAATGGCGGTCCGAAAACCACTAGGTGTCTTTACTGCAATTACCCCATTTAATTTTCCGGCAATGATCCCACTATGGTTTCTTCCGTATGCGGTCGCAACTGGTAATGCATTTATTTTGAAACCAAGTGAACAAGATCCAATTGTTGCACGGTATGTTTTTGAACTTATAGATAAGGTTGGTTTTCCTGATGGACTCGTTCAGTTAATTAACGGTAGTGTTGATACTGTAAACACGCTTCTTGATCATGACAAAATTAGCGGTGTGTCATTCGTTGGATCGACGCCCGTCGCAAAAACTGTTTATGAGCGTGCAGCTGCCAATGGAAAACGTGTTCAAGCCCAAGGTGGTGCAAAAAACCATATTATAGTGACTAATACTGCAGATTTAAAGTTTGCTGCAGAAAAAACAGTATCTTCAGCATTTGCTTGCAGTGGGCAACGTTGCTTAGCGAATGATGTGGCACTCGTTGAGCAAAATGTATTAGACGAGTTCACGAAGCATGTTATTAATGTAGCGTCGGATCAAGTCGTTGGGTACGGGTTGGACAAGGAAACAGATATTGGGGCAATCATTACTCCTGAGCATGAAACAAGGGTACGTAACATGATCTCAGAAAGTGTTGATGACGGTGCAGAAATCCTCATCGACGGCCGGGATGTTAGTGTTAACAATTATCCAAATGGGAATTTCATCGGTCCTACAGTATTAAAAAACATTGATTCAGAGAGTACAATTGCTCAAGAGGAGATTTTCGGGCCAGTGTTGGGTCTATTACCAGTGAAAAACGTGGATGAAGCAATAAATATATTGAATCAAAGTGATTTCGGGAATGCTGCTAGCTTATTTACTGGGAGTGGTGCTGATGCACAAAAATTCAGACATGATGCAGATGTCGGAAATCTTGGAGTCAACACTGGGACTGCTGCACCGATGGCTTTCTTTCACTTCGGGGGTCGAAAAGATTCGTTCTTCGGAGATCTTCACGCTCAAGGCGAAGATATGATTCATTTTTATACAGATAAGACAATCTATATTGAACGTTGGCCAGACAATTAAGTACTCAAACCAGTAAAATTTGACATTATAATATAAAACAGCCACAATATAAGGAAATGAACAAATATACTCCTCTCATTCTAGCTTCAGGGATTTGGTTTATTGCAAAATTTTTAAGATATGCCTTTCCACCACTTTTCGAAACATTACAAATTAGCTACAGTTTATCTTCAACCACTATGGGATTAATATATTCTTGTTTATTAACTGTATACGCTTTACTCCAATTTCCATCAGGTTTGCTTGCGGATCGTTTTGGCTCCGTAATTCTGATTGTTACTGGTTCAGGATTGGCCGCAGTTGGCGCACTGCTATTGTCTGTTGACCTTCCATTTATTTTTCTTATTATTTCTGTAGTAATGATAGGAATCGGTACAGGAGTTCATAAGACAGTTGCTGTAGAAATATTATCAAAAATTTATTCAAATAACACTGGTCGGAAATTAGGTATATTTGATACATTTGGTTCGTATGGAGGTTTCGGTGCTTCATTAGCAGTAACGATATTTCTTATTCTACCCCAGCCACTCGAACAATTCATGATATATTTTCCCGGAGAATCTTGGCGTGGTGTGTTCTTTTCTTCTGGAGTGATAGCGCTCGGATTAGCGGCTTTGTTTGCATGGCTGGTTCCAAAATATAGAATGAACACACAACAAAATGATTCTAATGTCTCATACCCCTCAGCCTCGGAGTACTTAATACAATTTACTCATACACGATTTTCTGTGTTTGCGATCATTATACTCCTGTTTTCATTTTCATATAATGGGGTACTCGCATTCTTGCCCCTTTTCCTCTCGCAAGAAGCTGGTGTCAGTACAACTAGTGCAAGTTTTCTCTATTCAATTGTATTTGTAGTTAGTGTTGTACAAATACTGACGGGAGATATTAGTGATCGTGTTGGTCGACTACCAGTGATTTTTTTCACGCTTAGTCTTGCAGGTACAGCATTATTGGCCATCGTTATATTAATTGACTCAGGAACTTTCGTCATTGGCGGAATTATTATATTATTCGCACTTGGATGTCACGGCTTTCGACCAGTCCGAGGTTTGTACATAATTGAGTTACTTCCAGATCATATAGCATCTGGTGGATTTGGGACAATTCGAACTATCTTAATGGGCGCAGGTGCAGTTGCTCCAATTGTTACTGGTTATATTGCTGACAGCACTAGTTTTCGATTCGCATTTTCTATTTTGGCATTATCTATGATTGGTGCTGCTTTCCTCTCAGTAGGCATGTTTATTAGACAAAGTTATAATATTGACTGGAAAAAAGATGTAGGAACAAAAAATAATAATAAATAAATTTATATTGGGTATTAATTGAAACAGGTTGGAACACCCGTCTTTAGTTAGTCACAGAACCATAGTACAGCGGTAGCTTATCGATCTTTCTTTTCTGCAGGAATGAGGAGGCAACAGTGTGTCTAAATAAGCCTCCTCAACTCGTTTTATGCGTCGTCTTACTAGCTTTTCCAGCTGAGTTTCTCGAAGAGCACGCCGAAGAACCCGGCGTGGTCGAACGTGATCGGAAGATCCAGATTCCCGCCTTCGTCTGGGCATTCGTGTTCGGTCTTCGCCTGCGGCGAAGCCGAACACTTGTTGACTTTCGACGCTGTTACAACTCAACGGCCGACAGGACTCTCTCACCAGGTGGCTTCTATCAGCGGTTGACGCCGACTCTCGCAGAGCACTTCAAAAAACTGGGCGGCGACATTTCGGCCGTGCGCCTAGTGGTTCTTCCAACGTGATTTACTATGTTCTTGTTACAGGATGTCTATCGGTTATTTCTAGCGGTTCACAGCTGAAGCTGTACTAGCTCATCTTCTCGAAACTCGGGGAATCCTTAGGATACTCGCCATCCGTTCTAGTTTAGCAGAATCTCATCTAATCAGACATCGTTGTAACTACTTTGTCGGAGAAACCCGGTGGAGAATATGGCTTACACACCACCGGATTCGGTGATTGTGAATAGATACAAAGAGCGTTTCCTTCCGATGAGTTGCGCGAGCGCGCTCGCGCAACGAATCTCGTTGACCGTGAGCGGAAGTTCGATATCGTCGCCCTGTTCTACACACTCTCATTTGGCTTTGCAGCTGGATCTGATCGGTCTCTACAGGCGTTTCTCGAACGGTACGTCGAGATGGCTGACT
>LFCJ01002442.1_pt1 | contig 13401 bp, 21 predicted proteins | sample 643141 | NCBI WGS metagenome assembly LFCJ01 (sample SAMN03766243, study PRJNA286221) | soda lake metagenome | biome: soda lake; feature: Kulunda steppe; material: water; isolation source: sample B1-Br-g2 brine of Lake Bitter-1 | place: Russia: Kulunda steppe | collected 2010-07 | reverse complement strand
TCGATTGCTGCAATCCTACGTTGCTGTTCGATGATCACCGATAGTAAGAGCGCTTGCCATGGATCAGCCGGATTTTGGTAGCCGGCTGCAGCGGCATGTGCCGTTGCATCATCGAATACCTGATCGAAGTACGGTTGATCATCCGTTCTGAGCCCGCGACGGAAGGCTTGCCACTCATTCTCGATTCGTCGGAGACGATCTCGAAACGTTGGGTTTGTTCGCCCCATCGGTTAGTGGCTCCTCGTTGGAGAGAGGGATTTGAGTTTAAAATCGCTCTTGCTACAGTACTGTTCTGCAACGGTGGCCAACGCTTGTGTCCGGAGGATGTCTGCGATATTATGCTGTACGAGTGACTCAAAATCCCCTGTCTCAAATGCATCAACCGCTTCTGCGCTCGTCTCGAATGGATCCAGTTCAGTGAGGGTGCCACCAATCAACGTCTCATACACGTGTTCGAGGGTTGCTTTCTGTTCGTTTTCACCGAGGCCTGCAGTATTAAACCGGGATTTGAAAATCGGCAAAAGATCTGCATACGGGACGTCTGCAAATGGCCACTGAGTTTCGTGTGAGAGAAACCGTGTTCGGAGGAACGGCAGGTCGAAGCCGCTACGCCACAACTCTCCGTTGTATGCAGTGAGGAGGTATTCTCTTGGAGCAATTTTTTCGCGTATCGTCTTCGAGAAGGCATCGAATAGTTGTTGCTCCGAATCGTGTACTGAGAGAACGATCTGTTCATCAAAAATTGCTCTCTGCTGTTGTTGTAGCTTTTCAGTAGTTACTGGCCGCCCCTCTGTATTAACGAATACTCGAACCCCCGCAGGGAATACAAGACCAAGCACGGTCGATTGTGCTGTCGTTTCAAACCCAGTTGTCTCGATATCAAAGGCAACCGGTGTGAGTGAGCTCATGCAGTTGCCCTCCGTTCGGGCGAAAGCTCGCCATCTACTGCATAGAGTGGCTGTCTGGCATCAATAACTGACTGCCAGTATGCGATTGTTGTTTGTACCAAGCCATGGCCAATCGGGTAGACAAGCGTTTCAAACTCATCTCCGACGAATCTTGGACCATGTACGGTATGCTCACAGTTGAGCTCTGCAGTCACTGCAGAAACAACTGGGTGACTCACAGCATCATCGCGAGCAACAGTGAGTAACACCGGACAGTTGTATCTTCGTCTGATTGCCGCCAGACGAGCGACTGCTTGAGCCAATAGCTCGGCCGCATCAATACCTGCCGTGACCTCGCGGTAGAGTCCATCAATCGCAGGGGCGACAATCAACGACGGTGGATCACTCTCAACTTGGCAGAGGAGTGTCTCTGCGATCGAGAAATGCTGGTATGGAGTAAATCCCCTCGCGACATGAATGCGGTCAAGGATACGTGTACTTGGAGCAACAGCAGTTATCGGATCGGTTGCAGCGTAATCCAATGAGTCAATCCAGTAGACTGCCCCCTCGTTTAGCAGCGCATGATCAACGACCAATGATGCGAGGATGGACTGTGTATTTTGATCTGTGTTGAGACGATACATCTCGGCGTCCAGCGTTGGAAGCTCTGGGATCGTCTGTGGTGGTTGCATACAACTGAAATCTACCACTCACCTCATAACCCTAAGAGGGTCTTTTCTGGAATTTCCAAGACCGCTTCTATCGACCCAAAACCAATAGACTACGTTGGCTCTCTTTTGGAAATCGAGACTCTATTGCAACTACTTTGCTATCTTGTAGATCCGGTCGTGGCTCGTGCCTTCTGCAATTATGAGGTTGTACTGTTCCATCTTCGATAGATAATTTCTCACTGTTCTATCGGTCTTTGGGTTGTCGACGGTTGCACTGTACTGCTGATACAATGCACTCGGTGAAATTTCACCGTCTTCTTTTTCGATGATTTCGTAGACGGAGCGCTGATCAGGAGTTAGCCGATCGAGATTCTTTTGATGGATTTCCTGTTTTGCATCTGGAATCGAGTCTGCAACAATGTCACTCGTTATGTCATCTGCTTGCTCATACTGTGCCTTTCGGGCTGCCGTCCGCAGAATACTAATTGCAGCTCTCGCGTCTCCAGCACTCACATCCGCAATCATCTTGAGTTCTCGTTCTTGAATTGCCCTTGGCAGGAGACCACATTCTGCTCGCTTTCTAAGAATCGACCGAATCTCGTTGTCAGTATACCGTGTGAACTTCAGCCGTTCGCTCCCTACGAGCCGACTGTTAAGTCTATCATCAACACGTGCCAACAATTCCTCCTCACGGTTGGCAATGAGGATCATTGAAATGTTATTGAGTTGGTGGAGGTCGTATAGAATCGCTGTATCCTGAAGCTGGTCTGCCTCATCGAGAATCACGACACTGTGTGAATCATCGTACTTACTCAACCGCTCAAGTAGCTCATCGTGCGGTGTCGACTGTCGATGAATATCGATTGTTTTGCCAAGCCCCTCAAGGATCCTGTAGAGCACGCGAAACCGCGAATAGTTCTGCCAGCAATTGATATAGTGAACGTGGAGATCGAGCACTTCCTGCTTGAGCCGGTCGACGGTGAATTGCGACAAGCATGTTTTGCCCGCTCCAGATGGCCCGGTTACGATCAGTGTCTCCGCTGGTTCGCCATTCGTTAGTGGATTAAGAACTCGCGAGAGATGCTGGATTTCTCTATCTCGATGAACGACTTCTGCAGGAATAAAGTCGTCACGTAACACACGAGCATCCTCAATCATATACAATGATTTGGTCTTAGCATAGTAAATCGAACTGTGTTGTTTCCACGTTTCCAGAAGCTGTGACACTCACGGCTATGCTCACTGTACATCTCAACATGCTAACCAACATATGGCCCTCCTATTAGGGCATTTGATGGTTAGTGTTTTCACTCGTTCTTCCGACGTCAGGCCAGACCAACCTGTTCGATGCGTTCGGTCACACGTTCAACTCCGCCAACTGCATCCTTAGCCGACTTCCCTCCCGTAATCACAATTTTCCCACTACCGAAGAGGAGAATCACAACCTCCGGTTCGTCCAATCGATACACTAGTCCTGGAAACTGTTCAGGTTCGTATTCGACATGCTCAAGACCAAGTCCGATCGCCAGCGCGTTGAGATTGAGTGACTGCCCGCGCTGGCGAGGAGATCGTCGACGGCGAACGCTACGAATGCCCGTTCTGCGTTTCTGATTTCCACGGCGAGCCGATTCGTGACGACCTCGATACTGTCCCGACGTTTTTGAACTAACAGGAAATCGATACGCTTGCGCTCGCACTCGAAGCCGGTTCGAGGACGGTATCGACGGCGTCGACGGTCAGATTCTCGTTGAGGTGTTTCGAAAGCTCCCCGATTCGGAATACGGGCGAGACCGACTCCCGGCGTGGATTGTCAAACGTTCCGATGCAACCGCCTTCGACCGTGGGGGCGAAGGCGATGAATAGGAGACTGTCCATGCCGACACCCCGGATGCACCAGATATCCTCCGGCGAGCGATCCGTGAGTGGTCGGACGCGAAAATAGTCATGAGTGGCACGAAAGACACCGCCGACGCCGACGGACTAACCCAGCGCCTCGATTCACTCCAACCGGGTGAGAACGCCGTCTGTGAGATTGTGATAGACGGCGAGACTGTGCTTCGGATTATCGGGGGCGACCAATGAGTAAGCACACCGACCGAATCACGGTTCGCGTTCCAACCGACCAACTCGGCGTGGTCGACGATCTTGTCGACGACGGTGCGTTCGACAGCCGGAGTGACGCCGTCCGGTCGGCGCTCGAAGGACTAACCGACGAACACGGCTGTACGGCCATCGACACAAACGGCCAGCGCGTTCGGTTGGTCGCCGACGGTGGTGACGCCGAATGAGCCCCGTCGAACCCGACATCTCGGCGCTCGAAGCCCGGTTTCAGGCGCTCGGAATCGACATCCGCGAAGCCCTTAGCGTCGATGCAGACACAGAGACGCTCGAACTCCGGGTGGCCGTCGACGCCGTTGCCCTCACTGATCCGTACCACGGCGAGCGCGACTCAGCGGGGATGCTAGACCACCAGAACCGCCGGCACCTCCGATGGGCCTACGAGCATCATGAGACGATCAGCGCGGCCGCTGCTGAGTTCGCCGTTGGCTATCCAACGATTCACTACCAGCTTGTCAAACGCGGGATTCACGACGTAGAGAGCTACAATACCACCGACAAATCCGACAACGCCGACGATACGGGCGAGGGAGCGTCCGCGTGAGCGACAATAGCTACACAGACGGGTATCCAGACGTTCGGCTGCTGGCCGCCGCACTCGGCGTGTTTCTGGTCGGTGCGTTCGTCGATCTTGTCTCAACGGGCGTGGGCTTGCAATTCGGACTCTATGAGCGCAATCCAATCGGCGTGGCGGCGCTCGATGCCGCCGGGTTCACCGGGCTTGTCGGGTTCAAAGCCGGGATTATGGCCGCCACAGGCGTGTGGACGCTCGTTTTGTGGTTCCTTGTCGACCGCCGCGACCTCTTGTTGTTCATCCCCGCAGGCGTCGGCGGTCTGTGGTTTCTGGCGGGCGTGTGGAACGCGACACAGGTTGTTTGGGTGGTGGTTGTATGACCGACAGACGCCGAGTCTCAGTGGCGCACCACGAACTCACCGAGATTGACGCCGACCGACTTGAGGAGTGGATTGACGCCAACTACCCGAATGGCCGGGTGCAGGTTCTCGATCTGGATACGGGAGAGACACTATACGATGAGCTTTAGCGACCTTACGAGAGACGAACAGACCGCCTATCAGACGCTTGTCGACTGTGGAAACCGGCCGTTCACCCCGACCGTGCGCGTTCGGCCTGTCGTCGACGTTATCGTTGGGCGTCGGACCAACGACGACCTCGCCGGCCGTGAGTGGCTCGATGCCCTTGAAGCCAGCGAGGTCGACGTGGCGATTTACCTCCGACTGACCGCCGACCACGAATGGTGGCTGGGCTACGACGACGGGTGGGATGGCGACCGTGGTGAGTACGGGCTCGAAGGGCCATTCGTGCAGTGGTCGACCTATCCTTCCGGGCCGTGGTCGTTACAGCGGCACTCGGGGGCGTTGTTGTCGCACGCTATCGACGACATTGTCGGCCATACGTACAACATCTACCGCTCGCGGGTGGTTCGGGTGGAGGATGCGCCGGAGTTCGTTCGGTACGAGTTAGAATAAGATTTCTTTTAGACGGTTTAGACGTGTTTTCTTCCCGAGTTTGAGCGTATACTCCCTATCGTTTGGAAGCAAAGGCACTCCGAATGAAACGACGAGAAGATAGTCTAAGTCTTGTTCTGGTTTTTTCGTCACCGTTACCCAGTGTGGATTCAGTCTATATCTCAAGGCCAACGCTGCCATCGCAACAATTGCTGACAGAATCAATACGCTCAGTGTGTCAACGATTGCGGCAGCCGTAATGATTATGAACACGAATATTTGTATGCCGTCTCTGATCGCCGTTATCGTACCCTGAACTTCTATTGTGTCGCTCATATCGGGTGGCATAGAGAGAGCAGTAATAAATACTCGCCTAAATTCAACACTGATTTTAGCAGTAGCGCGTTTTACCCGTCAAATTCGTCTAACTTATCTTTGATATCTTTGATGTCTAAACCGTCTAAACTGTCTAATCCAGCTTTGACTAACAGCGGGAAGTAGTGGCGGTTTTTCTCGAAGTCTTCGCCGAACTCATACTCGAACTCGGTTTCGAGCATCCCGAACTGTCGGTTCATCTCGCGCTGCATTGATTCGGGGAGATACATCATCTGCGCTGGGCGATTTTCTTTCACCGACGTCTTTGCAGGTTTGTCAGGCTTATCTGTCTCATCTGTGTTATCTGTCTTTGCTGTCTTAGACAGTTTAGACGGTTTATCCGTACTATCCTGTTTGGCCGTGTTATCCGTCTCAACCGTCTCAGATTGGGCTTTCTGTCGAGTCTTGTTTCGGCGCTCGCGTAGTCGGCTCGCGCGGTCGTCGTCGCTCATGCCGTCGCCTCCTCGCCGTCGACAGCAGCAACCCGTTCAATCTCAGCGGCGATCTCGTCGAAGACCGCGACCATATCGCACTCAGGGTCGAACTGGCTCAGCGAGTTCCCTGATTCGAGGGATTTCTGAATGGCCGCTCGTTCCCGAACCTGCCACGTCGGTTTGCCCTCGAAGGCCGCCTCGATCCACTCGATCATCTCTGTCGCCTGTGTTTTTCGCACGTCGATCCGATTGATGACGACGCCGATGTCCTCGATGTCGATTTCGTAATCCAATTCGAGCGCGTCAATGTGGTCGAACAGCAGCTCGAACGCTCGCTTCGACGTGGTTTCGGCCAGCGCCGGAATGAGGACGTTCTGGGTGGCAAACAGCGCGTTGTCCATGAGGTTGCCCAAGAAAGGCGGACAGTCGACGAGAATCATGTCGTAGTCGTCCTCGATACCATCGAGGAGTAACGCGAGTTGTTCGCCGCTGCGACGGCTCAGTGTGAGCTCTGGTTCGGCGGCCGTCATGTCGATGTTCGACGGGAGAATGTCCATTTCGTCGTGTTCGCAAATGATTTCGCCGATGCGGTCGCGTTCGCTGGCGTCGGTGAGACACGAAAACAGGTTTGGCTCGGGGTCGTCGTACCGTCCCATCATACCCAGGTTCTCGGTGGCGTTGCCCTGTGGGTCAAGATCGACGAACAGCACGTCGTGGCCGCGAGCACCCAACGCGCCCGCAACGTTGATGGCGACGGTCGATTTGCCGACACCGCCTTTCTGATTGCTGACGGCTATCTTGAGTGGATTAGACATACTAACTGTCTTACTCGTCTAAACCGTCTTAACCGTTTGTGCGACAGTCGTCACACTAACCAAATTCGGGGGTTCAAGAGAGTGAAAAATCGTGTTTTTGATTAGTGAGAACAGCCGGCGTTGTTGATCCAGTCAGACTGACCAACAGCGATCCGCGTGAGCAAGACAATGAGAGCGAAGAGCAGGCAACGTTGGCCGACGGTGGATGGTGACTGCTTGGCTATCTGAATGCTGGCGATGCTGGTAAGTCTTCAAATTCCTCTATGTCTCCTTCATCACCAAATTCGACACCAGCTATCTTCGCAAGTTTGTTCGCAAGATCATTGGCAGTCTCAAATCGATCTACATTAACCGAGTTCAATAATGCCGGTTTCTTGTCTTCATCTTCGTATTCCCAGATTACATCCCAAATATTATTTTCGCTGTTGGCTCGTCTGACAGTGTGGCCTAAATAATTATATTCGTTCTTGCAGTCAGGGCCATCGAGCATCATATCCCGACTGTACTTCAAATAGCCAAAGTAATTTTGTATAAATATCTCTTTCAGTTTTGGAGGTTCTTCGTCGTCCATACATACTGATATTTTGGCTACAACTTTGTTCTTTTCAATAAGTTCCTAAGTAGCTGATTGTTGCTCTAAAACGCTTTTTCAGAATCCAGATAGGCCGGTTCGAACGTCTGGCCAATATCCGAATAGAAAATTGCGATGTTAGCTTCGAGATCGGTCTGAAGGTAATGTTCAATAACAGGCTGTAACTCAAGCGCATCACCGTCTACAATCACGCTATCGTCTGCAAGTGCCTCAATGTACGCCGGTCCGAGTTCCTCGCCGAATCGGGCGTTTGTCAGCAAGCTCCCACCCCAGGTTGTCTGGGGAACGGGTAGGCCGTAAGATTCGAGACATTCATCGAGTGAGGGCCACTTTTCATTGGTTCGGTTGCATTGTTCCTCCCGAGGTTCGAAGAGGTCGATATGCGTATCAGGAATCAAGCTGTCTGTGTGGAAGTCATCTTCTCCATTGCGAGCCAATCGTTCTTTGAGGAACCAAACGTCGAACTTGCGGCCTTTGTAAGAAACCAATCCATCAGCATCGAACATATTCAGAGCGCCCAGAGACTGCTTGATGAGTTCGCTCTCGTTGTCGACTGATTGGTTGGTGCGGTGCAGTAACTCGTACTCTGCGTCCTCGCCTGGTGTCCCAGCGTCATGGACACCAACACCGACTGAGACTACCTCTCCCAAGTTTGGCTTGTAGTGGGTTGTTTCAATATCGAGTGTTGCTACGCGGTCGAATTCTGGGTTGGGTATTTCAAACTGCATGAATTATACGATGTAGGTACATTAAAAGAACCTTTGGATTCTAAAGTCTAAAATATAGGGGTCTAAAGACCCCAAACACCTGTTTTGAGTATGAACAAGTATGTACTTGTTCCCACATGTACATACAGTGCCAGACCAACAACGAGACCGGATTATTCACATCTAACTAATGGCGCACTCGTTTTTCAACACGTAGATCATACCCTCCCCCGCAGTCCCGCGTCGGCAACGTGCGGCGTATCGCGTATGTCGAACGAATCGAGGAGGTCGGCTTCCGTGAGGTGCGCCGTGACTGTATCAAGTAGCACCGGACAGGTTCGCGCAAGGATGTACTGACGTTGCTCACGCGGTGTCGGGCCGGCGTCGACGTTCCACAGTCTACATTGCACGCGCCACTGGTGGGCTGGCCCGCGTAGGATCGTCGCGGTGTCGAACTCAAAGGCCGAATCGTGCGGCATGATCGACGGGCTCACCGGTCGGCCTCCGTGAAAGGGTGGTCGGACAAACGAGGTGAGCGTTCCGCTGGCGGTGCTACTCGGCGCTGATTGAGGTAGGAGTGTGCGCACATGGGCTATCGTAGACGATGACGGGGAGAATCCGTCTACTCGATAGGTCTTTGAGTCCGGATAAAAAAGCGATGGGTGACAGGGAATTTGAGAGTGATACGAGTACTTGTCAGACCTACTCAAAACTTGGTGAAGCTCAACTGCTATACTTAGAAAATAAATGCACCAACCCTCGCCCTAACGAACAGACCCATCAAATTATATGAAAATCCTGTATTAGTCAGGATATGGATGAGCAGACACCTGCCGACCGGTTAGCCTTCCGAGAGCAAACCGTGAAGGACTGGATTCGCGTGACGCAACGTGATCTAGATGTCGAGGAGGTACTCGATTATATACTGGCATATGACCTAGAGGCAGAACTGCTAGACGTTTCTCTCTTTGATGACCCAATGTCTGGGCTCGAATCGCTTGCATTCCACATCAAATCAAGAGAAATGATGTACCCCGACGATACGCAAGTACCGCTATTAATGACTGTTGCAGCTGCACGCCCGTATCTCAATATGCTCTTCCGCGACATCGAAAGGTACGGCGAATCAGAGCGTTACCGTCCGTGTATCGACGCGCTAAATACGTTAGATCTTGACCAACTCGATATCCTAGTTGCAGTGATTGACGAATACTGGAGAACGCGAGAGTTCCTATCTGTCGCCCAAAACCATGTCACGTTGACGAATGAATTGTTGGAAGGTGATGAAACGTTCAGCCTTGAAAATTTCTCCGATGCCAAAAAAGGGATAGATATCTACAAGAAGTGTATGGATATTTGTGATAGTGGATTCCCATCGTTGCAGAATATGATGTATGTGTTGGAAGAGAACGATCCGCGGGAGAAGAATTTCATATCAATGGGCTTTGGAGCCATACAGAACTCCTTAGAAGACCACGAAGTATTCGATCCGCTCGTTGATGCTATTGACACTGACCTACGGAACGCAATTTCTCATGGGGATATATGGGTCGATAATGTGGAAAACACAATTGAGACAAACAATCCGGACAAGTCTTACTCGCTCGCCGAGTTCGAAATAGCGGTTACAACTGTAATTCCTCTTGCACGGTTCGTTGCGACGTTGCCTACGGCCATTCGGGCGCAGTGGGCAGCGGATAAATCCGGATTCTCTGAACACGCAATGAGAAAATTTGTCAGTTGAAGGCCAACCGAGTTTCGAGATACGCGCCCGCAGTCTTGCACCGTCTGACTCACGTTTGGGAGATGCTGTCGCCCAAATTTGGGTCAGATGCATGTATTCAGCACACATTTTTAATCAGCACCAAATGTCTCTGCGATAAACTCTTAATTCTCACTAACCAAAAATGGCACCAAAACACCCTTTTTATCTCCGGTTTTGGTTAGTCACATGGAGCCAACCCCACCCGCCAGCGCCCCGAAGTACATTCGTGAGGGGCTTACGAAACAGAACGCAGAGACCCTACGGGAGATCGCCCGGTATGCCGACGCACTCGCCGACTACAAGATCGAGGAAGCTGAGTCGCAGTTGGACGATGAGACGGCCGTCGGCGACGATGAGACGCCGGAGGAGTGGGACGACGCCGAGTGGGAGGAAGTTGTTGAGGACGCCTACGAGGAAGCGGAGATTCCGCGTGGTAAGGGGTCGGTGACGGTCAACCAGATCGACGGCCGTGGGTACTACTACCTCAAGTGGTCGGAAAGTGGTGAGTTCCGCAGTCAGTATCTCGCGCCCGTGAGTCCGAAAAAGCGTGGTCAGTAGTCTGACTAACCAAAAAAGGCTGTTTTGCGTGCGACGAATCGCCGTATTTGGTTAGTGAGACTTACGCCGAGTTGACGCCACCGAGTTCCGTCTGCACCGTCTTCGTTCCCGTTCCGCACTTCGCACACTCGGGCTCGCCGTCTTTGATCTTGAAGTACGTACTCCCACAGTCCGAACACCGCTCGCCATTGCTGTCGTGAATCTCCTGGGCGAAGTGGTCGGTAATCCAGATGTCGCCGTCGAGCCGGTGGTCGGGCGGGTAAAACCGAATCGAGCAGTCGTGCTTGGCAATCTCGTAAACCATCTCGGCTGGAAGTGAGCGCACGTCGCTTTTCTCAGTCCACAGCGTTTCGAGCACCACGACGAACACCGGACGTTTCGCGCCGTTTCCGTTGCCGAGTGTCCCGCTCTGTTCGATGTACGCCGGTCGGAAGCGCGAGCGGTGTGTTTGGGTACACTCGCCCATATGCGTCTGTTCGACACCGCGAGTCGTTCGTGTGAGCGGGCCGCTCGGATAGTTCTGGCTTACGTCGTCGTCGCCAATCACGGTCGGACAGCCGTTGATCGCGTCTCGAACGGCGGCGGCTTTATCCGAGTTCATCGACGTTCACCCAGTTCCAACGTCGTCTGACCGTCTGGCAGTTCCAACCAGTCGTCGAATGGCGTTTCCTCGGTGGGCTTGAGAAAGACGCGGCGTGGTGGATCGCCCTCGCCGTCATCTTGTACGCTGAACAGCGCCTCGAAGTCCTCGCGGTCGTAGTCCTCGATTGATTCGGCCGTCATCCCCAGCACGCGCGGTTCGCGGTGAATCACCTTCGTCTGAATTGAGAGCGCCTGTGGCTCGCCATCGACGATTCGGACGTACCCACGCCCGCCGACAGTGAGCGGGTAGGTATCGGCGACCAGCTCGCCATCGGCGGCATCGAGAATCGCCCATAGTCGTTCGTGGTCGTCGATCTCGTAGTGAACAGCCACCTCGCGGTCGCGGTGGGTGCGGTAGCACGCCTTACACCAGTGGGCTTCGAGCGGGTCGGCCTCGAACTCCGAGCCCGTCCAAAACCCTTTGCGGACGAACACCGCCCAGTCGTCGATGTACTCTCGGCAGTTATTGCATCGGGGGCGGTCGTCTCGAAGCTCGATGGGTGGGTGTGTCGATTCGTCTGTGTGCATCTCAAGAGGCTGCAACCGGGCGTTTGACGCCCACCATCGCGGTGCCGATTGGCGATTGCAGCGCAGTGTCGTGATGAATCCCCCCAACAATCTCAACAACGTGATTGACCAAGACCAACCAAAATCGAAACCCGCCGGAAGCGAACGAAACAAGCAGGCCGAATGGAGCGTCGGCGTGGGGGTTTCCGTAGGGCCAGTGACCCAGTTTGGGGTCTGGCTCGGAAGGCAACTGAGCCCGCCGATTAATCGTTGTCTCGCCGACGTGGTGGCAGTTTGTTGATTGCTGTGGTTGTGAACCCAGTGTGTGCGGATGAGTCATACGTCGGTCGTACAGGTGCGTTCACAGTGGGTCCCGGAATTGCATGGTATCATATCTGGTGAGGAGGTCTTCGTTCGAGTCGACCTGACCCACCAATCACAGTCGATAGCGAACGTTCTGTGTGTAACCTTCCTTCCCCAGTCGTGCGGTAGACGGCCTGTGTAGCCCGACTAACGCAATTGAGACAACACAACGATACTTAATAAGCGGTGTGGTGACAGCGACCACGGTAGTTGGTGAGCGATTTACTTTCGCCGTGCTTTACACACTATTATCTTCAACAGCGCAGTTGGCGATAGACCCCCAGATACAAACACTGGGCGTGAATATCTGTACAGCCCCATTTGGCCTCATAAGCCCCAACACGGGCTCTAGACGCGGTTTCGCTACCGCAATCGTAGCTGTTATGAGGGTGCCGTTAATCTATTCCAACGGCGAAACAGGGCGTGCCAGCCTAGTAAGCCGGTTCCTGTCCTGATTCGCCAGCGAGCGACATCTATGATGTGGCTCAGGAGAGCAGAAACCTGAGTATCAAAATTGAGATTGTGAACGTGACCATCGAGGGTGATGAGTTCGTGCTCATTGATTTGAGCACTGACCTGTTGCCATTCGCTGGTTTCGTTCTCTACACGCTACTGATGAACCAGTAGCTCAGCGGTGTTGAATCGTGGCGCGTTCGACTATCCGTCGGGCGCGCCAGCCTAGTAAGCACATGTAATGTGTTTTTTGGCAAACTTAAACATGATGATTGCCACAAACCATCACCATGATAGTTGTCGTAAACCACGAGAGAACGCTTTGTATCCGCTAATTCGGTCTGTAGGCTATCCGTGGTTTATGGTTATGATACCCACGCTGTGTCATAATCCCTCCATTGCTTCTTCAGTTCGGCGCTGTCTGGCCTGTCGTTCGTGAATCTCGCCAACACGGTCGAACGCAAAGTCGGCCTCTTCGTCGGTGCCCGAACCACTGCGAGTGACCACACCGCGCTTATCGAGTTCCTTCATCGCTTTGCCGATATGGTGTGGCGACTGAATCCCCAGATCGTCGGCGACTGTCTGCCGGCTGACTGGCCCACCACGTTGCAGGATCGCAGCGACCACGCCTTTGACGTACCGGGGTGTGGCGTCGTCTTTTGCCTGCCCGATGGCTTCGCGGACGTACTCATCATCGACGAACTCATCGTATTCATCGGGGGCGACGACTGGCTGGGCGTCGGCCTTTTTGCGCCGCTCACGTTCCTGTTTGGCTTTTCGTCGCCACTTTGCAACGTCCTCGCCGGCGTCAATACCGAGTGCATCCTGTAAGCGTGTGACCGCCTCAGTCGCCTCATCGAGATTGATCGCTTCGAGGGCTTCGAGTTTGGTTTCAAGCGTGTCGACGCGCGACTGGCTGGTTTCGAGTTTCGAGCGCAATTCGTTTCGCTCTTCGATCGGCTCATCGACTTTCGTTTGGCCGACGCCCGATTCGCGTCCGTTGTCGACGCCACCGCCCTGGAACGCTTCGGCCATCTGGCTCGCGAG
>LFCJ01002441.1_pt1 | contig 13404 bp, 16 predicted proteins | sample 643141 | NCBI WGS metagenome assembly LFCJ01 (sample SAMN03766243, study PRJNA286221) | soda lake metagenome | biome: soda lake; feature: Kulunda steppe; material: water; isolation source: sample B1-Br-g2 brine of Lake Bitter-1 | place: Russia: Kulunda steppe | collected 2010-07 | reverse complement strand
TGGCGCGCCTGGCCGCCGCCGCTCGACCTCGCCGCCAGCGCCGACCCCGTCCGCGCATTCTGGCTGCGCTACCGGCTCATCGCCGCCGAGCTCACGGATCTCGGCATCGATGTCGATTGCGCCCCGCTTGCCGATATCGCCGGGCCCAACACGCACCCCTTCCTGCGCAATCGCTGCTACGGCACGGATGCCGCGGCCGTCATTCTGCGCGCGCGCGCCGCCGCCGACGGGCTCGCCGCGGGCGGCGTGCTGCCCGTGCTCAAGCATATCCCCGGCCATGGCCGCGCCGTAGCCGACAGTCACGCGGATCTGCCAATCGTCGAGGCCGATCCCGAGACCCTGCGCGCGACGGATTTCGCCCCGTTTCGCGCGCTCGCCGATCTTCCGATGGCGATGACGGCGCATGTCGTCTATCGCGGGCTCGGCTCCGAGGCCCCGGCAACGACGGACCCAGCGATGATCGCGCTGATCCGCGATGAGCTCGGCTTCGACGGGTTGCTGATGAGCGACGACATCGCGATGGGCGCGCTCGTCGGCGACATGGCCGCGCGCAGCGCCGCGGCGATCGCGGCGGGCTGCGATGTCGTGCTGCACTGCAACGGCGACCGCGCCGAGATGGCGCAGGTGATCGCGGCGGCCGGGACGCTCGGCGGGGCGGGCGAACGCCGTGCCGCGGCCGCGCTTGCCGCCCGCGCGGCCCCCGACGAGCTTGACATCGCGGCGCTCGAGGCCGAACTTTCGGACCTGTGCGGAGGCTGAGCATGCCCGAGGCGACGGACTGGGACGAGGGCGCCGCCCCCACGGTGGCCGACCGGATGGCCGCCGAGGCGCTGATCGTCGATGTGGACGGCTTCGAGGGGCCGCTCGATCTGCTCCTGGCGATGTCGCGCAGCCAGAAGGTCGATCTGCGCCGCGTCTCGGTGCTGCAGCTCGCCGAGCAGTATCTCGATTTCGTCGAGCGCGCGCGCAGCCTGCGCATCGAGCTTGCCGCCGATTACCTCGTGATGGCGGCATGGCTGGCCTATCTCAAGTCGCGGCTGCTGCTGCCGCCCGACCCGGCCGAGGAGGGCCCCTCGGGCGCAGAGATGGCCGCCCATCTCGCCTTTCAGCTCGAGCGGCTGCAGGCGATGCGCGACGCCGCTGGGCGGCTGATGGGGCGCGACCGGCTCGGCCGCGACGTCTTCGCGCGCGGCATGCCCGAGCATGTCGGGCGCAGCCGCGAAGTCCGCCATGACGCCACGCTGCTCGACCTGATGCGCGCCTATGCCCGGCTGCGCACCCGCGACGAGTTTCGTCCCTATGCCTTTGACCGCACCGCGATCTACAGCCCGGAGGCCGCGCTCGAACGCATGCGCGGTCTGCTCGGTGCGCGCCTCGACTGGGCGCGGCTCGAAAGCTACCTGCCCGAGGGCTGGCGCGCCGATCCCCAGCGCCGGCGCTCGGCCACGGCCTCGACCTTCGCCGCCGCGCTCGAACTCGCCAAGTCCGGCGCCATCGAGCTGCGCCAGGTTGGCACCTTCGCCCCCATCGAGCTTCGTCCGCGCCGGTGAGCGGGCCCGAGGATACCCCGCCCGAGACGCTGTTCGGCATTCCCCCCATGGCCGAGCAGGAGCGCATGGTCGAGGCGATGCTGTTCGCCAGCGCCGAGCCGCTGACGGCGGCGCAGATGGGCGCGCGCATGCCCGAGGGCTGTGACGCGGCCGAAGCGGTGCAGCATCTGCGCCGGCGTTACGAGGGGCGCGGCGTGCGGGTCGTGCGCATCGGCGAGGCCTGGGCGATCCGCACCGCTCCGGATCTCGGCTTCCTGATGCATCACGAGGTCGTGGAGACCCGCAAGCTGTCGCGCGCTGCGATTGAGACGCTGGCCATCATCGCATACCATCAACCCGTGACGCGCACCGAGATCGAGGAAATCCGCGGCGTGGCGCTGTCGCGCGGGACGGTCGATCAGCTCCTGGAGCTCGACTGGATCCGCTTCGGCCGGCGCCGCAACACGCCGGGGCGGCCGGTGACATTCGTGGTCACGCAGGCGTTTCTCGACCATTTCGGGCTCGAAAGCGCGCATGACCTGCCCGGGCTCGCGGAGCTGCGCGCGGCCGGGCTGCTGGATCGCCGCCCGCCGCCGGGATCGGTGGCGGTGCGAGACGATGACGACGGCCCGCAGGGCCAGAGCGAACTGTTCGAGGATTGAACCATGAACCGAATGATCAGCATGCTGGTGCGAATCTTCATCTCCCAGGTGATGCGCCAGGGAGTTCGCCGCGGGATGCGCGGCATGGGCGGCGGCGGCCGCCGCGCGGCCCCGCGTCAGCAGCCGCGCCAGCAGCCGCCCCAGACGCGCGACAGCGTGAAGGACCGCCGCGGCCCCGATCCGGACAATGGCCCCGGCCCCGGCAGCGGGCAGAGCGGCGGGCAGGGCGGTCACGGGGGCTGAGTCGGGCTCAGCCGGCCGGGCTGCGGAAATGTTTCGACAGCTTGAGCCCCTGGCCCTGGTAGTTCGAGCCGAGTCCGGCGCCGTAGAGCGCCTCCGGCGGGGCGCTCATGCGCTCATAGACGAGCCGCCCCACGACCTGCCCATGCTCCAGCGCGAAGGGCGCCTCGCGGCAGCGCACCTCGAGCACCCCGCGCGCGCCCGCCCCGCCGGCGGGGGCATGGCCGAAGCCGGGATCGAAGAACCCCGCGTAATGGACCCGGAATTCGCCCACCATGGCGAGATAGGGCGCCATCTCGGCGGCGTAGCCGGGCGGAATATGCACCGCCTCGCGGCTGACGAGGATATAGAAAGCCTCGGGATCGAGGATGACGCGGCCCTGCGCCCCGTGCAGCCTGTCCCAGAATTCCGCCGGATCGTACTGGCCGATCCGGTCGAGATCGATCACCCCGCTATGCGGGCGCGCGCGGTAGCCGACGATGCCGCCCACGGCGGGCCGCAGATCGACGGAGAAGCCGAGCCCGTCATCGATCACGGGCGTGCCCCCTGAGACGAGCCCCTCATCCGCGTGCAGCGCGCGCAGCTCGGCATCCGTGAGCACCGCCTGGCCCCGGCGCAGCCGCAATTGATTGAGCCGCATGCCGGGGCGCACGAGCACCGAAAAGGAGCGCGGGCAGATCTCGGCATAGAGCGGTCCGGTGTAGCCCTCGGGCACACGGTCGAACTCGGTGCCGTCATCGGTGATCACGCGGGTGAGCAGGTCGAGCCGCCCGGTCGAGCTCTTGGCATTGGCGACCGCGGCGATGCCGCCGGGCAGGGCGAGCCGCTCCATCAGCGGGATCACATAGACGCAGCCCTTCTCGAGCACCGCGCCGTCATCAAGCGCCATGCGGTGCATCTCGAAATCGGCGAGGCGATCCTCGACGCGGCGGCCGCGCCCGGCGAGGAACGAGGCGCGCACGCGCCAGGCGACGCTGCCGAGCCGCAGGTCGAGGCTCGCGGGCTGGATCTGTTCGGGGCGGATCGCGGGATCGGCGTCGATAACCCCCGCCGCCACGATTGCGCGCAGCTGCGCATCGGGCAGGACCCCGACCACGCCCGTCATGCCCCGCCCCGCAGCGTCATCGCGCCCCCCGGATACCAAACCGCCCGCGCCGGATGGCCGGCGCGGGCGGTCTCGATTGGTCGGGCCGGCGAGATTCGAACTCACGACCTTCCGTCCCCCAGACGGACGCGCTACCAGACTGCGCTACGGCCCGTTGGCGGCATGCATACTCGATTTGAATCTGCGGGCAAGAGCGAATCGCGCCGCTCCCGCTCAGCCGCCCGCGTCGGCCAGGCGGGCATGCAGCGCGGCCAGATGCGCGCGCAGCTCGCGCAGTTGCTCAGCCTGGGCCGCGGGCGCCGGAGCGGGCGCGGCGCGCAAACGCTCGGCCATGGTCGGGCCCGGCTCGGCGGGTTGCGCGGCCTCGGTGACGGCATCTTGCGGCGGTTGCGCCGCGGCGGTCACGCTGCGCGCGGGACGCGCCGCGGACCGCCCCGACGACGCGGCGGCGAAGACGATCGCGCTGTCCTCTGCGCCCGCGGCGAGGGCGGGCAGGTCGTTCGCCTCGGCGACCGCCTCCGGCAGCGGGGCGAGACTGCTGACATACTTTACCCCGCGCTCGCGCAGCAGCTTCTGCACGCCGCGGATCGTCATGCCGTCCTCGCGCAGCAGCTTGCGGATCCCGGCCAGGAGCGCGAGGTCGGCGGGCTTGTAGTAGCGCCGCCCGCCGGTATGCTTAACGGGGCGCAGCTGGGTGAACTTGCTCTCCCAGAAGCGCAGCACATGCGCCGGCGTCCCGAGGATCTCGGCGACCTCGCTGATGGTGCGGAAGGCGTCCGGTGCCTTGTTCATGCTCACCCGCCCCTGTTCCCGCGCGCCACGCGCTCCTTCATAATGTGCGACGGCCGGAAGCTGAGCACGCGGCGCGGCTCGATCGGGACCTCCTCGCCGGTCTTGGGGTTGCGGCCCATTCTCGGCCCCTTGTCGCGCACATTGAACGTGCCGAAGGAAGAGATCTTGACGGTCTCGCCGCGCGCCAGCGCGTCGGACATGTGTTGCAGCACACTTTCGACGAGTTGCGCAGAATCATTGCGCGAAAGACCGACTTCGCGAAACACCGCCTCGCTCAGATCCATCCGGGTCAAGGTCTTGTTGTTGTTCGACATGCCATCCCCCTGTTGTGACACGAGTTTGGCACAAAGCCTTTCCGAGTCAATATCAATGACTTGGACACGGCTTTTCAAGCCCCTACCAGCGCAGTACCAATGACCCCCAGGCGAGCCCGCCGCCGATCGCCTCGAGCACGAGCAGATCGCCGACCTTGATGCGCCCCGAAGCCCGGCCGATCGACAGCGCGAGCGGGATCGACGCCGCCGAAGTGTTGCCGTGATCCTGAACGGTGACGATCACGCGGTCCATGCCGACGCCGAGGCGTTGCGCCGTGGCATTGATAATGCGCAGATTGGCCTGATGCGGCACGATCCAGTCGATGTCGTCGGCCACGAACCCGCCGCGCGCGAGCGCAGCCTCGGCGGTGGCGGCAAGCTTCTCGACGGCATGGCGGAACACCTCCTTGCCCTGCATACGCAGATGCCCGGCCCGCTGGTTGGTGCCGACGCCGCCATCGACATAGAGCGCCTCGCGAAAGCGCCCGTCGGAATGCAGATCCACGGCGAGCACGCCGCGATCCTGCGTCGTTCCGGCGCCGGTCGCGGATTCGATGATCGCCGCGCCGGCGCCGTCGCCAAACAGCACGCAGGTCGAGCGGTCGCTCCAGTCCATGATCCGGCTGAAGGTTTCCGCGCCGATCACCATGACGCGGGTCGCCTGGCCCGCCAGGATCATCGCCTGCGCATTGGCCATCGCGAAGATGAAGCCCGCGCAGACCGCCTGCACGTCATAGGCGAAGCCACGCGTCATGCCGAGGGCGGATTGCACCATCGTCGCGGTGGCCGGAAAGGTCAGGTCGGGCGTCGAGGTGGCCAGCACGATCGCGTCGAGGTCTTCGGGGACCAGCCCGGCATCCGCGAGCGCGGCGCGCGCGGCCTCGGTGGCCATGCTGGCAGTGGTCTCGTCATCGGCGGCGATGTGCCGGCGCTCAATCCCCGAGCGCGAGCGGATCCACTCGTCGGTGGTGTCGAGCGTGGCCTCGAATTCCGAATTGGGCATCACGCGCGCGGGCAGGTAATGCCCGACCCCGCGGACCACGGCACGGATCGTCATTCGGTGTCACCGTTCTGTTGCGTTGCGCCGTCATGCTGACCCGGCGATCCGACCGACGCAACCCGCGCGGCGAGCCGCTCCTGAAAGCCGGACTCGGCGAGCTGGAAGGCGAGCTTGATCGCGGCGGAGACCCCCGTCGTATCCGCCGCGCCGTGCGACTTCACGACGGTGCCGTTGAGGCCGAGAAACACGCCTCCATTGAAGCGGCGCGGATCGATGCGCTTTTGCAGCCGCTTGAGCGCCGGCAGCGCGAGCAGTCCCGCCACGCGCGACAGCGGCGTCGCGTTGAAGGATTCGCGCAGCAGATCGCGGATCAGAGTCGCGGTGCCCTCGCCGGTCTTGATCGCGACATTGCCGGTAAAGCCGTCGGTGACGATGACATCGACCCGGTCGGAGGGGATGTCGCCGCCCTCGACGAAGCCCACGAACTCGAATCCGCCGAGCTCGGTGGATTGCCCGATCAGCTCGTAGGCGGCCCTGAGTTCGGCGCGGCCCTTGTGCTCCTCGGTGCCGACATTCATCAAGCCGACGCGCGGGCAGTCGATCTCGAAGCCGTTGCGCGCATAGGACGCGCCCATCAGCGCGTATTGCAGCAGGTCCTCGGCATCGGCGCGCACATCCGCGCCAACATCCAGCATCAGGTTGAAGCCGTGCGCATTGCGCGAGGGCCACAGGCAGGCAATGGCCGGGCGGTTGACGCCCGGCAGCTTGCGCAGCCGCAGCATCGACAGCGCCATCAGCGCCCCGGTATTGCCACACGACACCGCCACCGTGGCCTCGCCGTCGCGCACCGAGTCCAGCGCCGACCACATCGAGGTGTCCTGCCCGTTGCGCACCACCTGCGCGGGCTTGTCCTCCATCGAGACGGCGCGCGGCGCGTGCACGATGCGGCAGCGCTCGCGCAGGTGGTCGTGAGCCGCGATGAGCGGTTCGAGCTCGACCGCGTCGCCGTGCAGGATGAAGAGGATCGCGGGATTCTTGCGCGCCGACAGCTCCATTCCGGAGATCACCGCGGACGGCCCCGAGTCGCCCCCCATCGCATCGACGGAGATCGTCACACCGTTGGCTGCGCCGGCGCGCGTGTCGGCCGACAGGGTCTCCTGGGTGGGATCGGATGCCATGCCGCGCGCGCCGCCGTGGCCGCTTATGCCGCGTCGTCGTCCAGATCGACCTCGTCGGTCATCGCGACGACCTCGCGCCCGTCATAATGACCACAGGCCGCGCAGACATGGTGCGGGCGCTTGAGTTCGCCGCAATTGCCGCATTCGTTGGGGTTGGCCCCTTCGAGCGCGTCATGGGCACGACGCATGTTGCGGCGCGAACGGGTGACTTTGTTCTGATGGACGGCCATGGTTCAACCTCTGGTGTCTTGCTGGATCACGGGACACGGCGGGCCCCGAAGTGTCGTTTCGAGCCCGCGCATACACCGATGCGGCGCAGCGTCCAACCCCGACTTTGCCGGCCCAGCGAAAATACATTCATTCGGTGCGGTTGCAACCACCGGGCGCGGCCGGCTGACGCAGGGCTAGTCCTCGTCCCGGGCGAGCCGGTCGCGCAGCCCGGCGAACGGCCGCGCATCGGCGTCGCGCATCGGCGTCACACCCGGCTCGGCATGGACCGCCTCGCCGAGATCCGCCCCTTCGGCGCGCGGATAGAGCGGCATCGCGAGCGCGAGCGCCTCGATCATCACCGCCGCCGGATCGATCACCGCGCCCAGCGGCTCGAGCGTCTCGTCCTCCGGGATCTCGGCCTCCTCCTGGTCCTCGGGGGTCCACTCGGCGAGGTACTGCCGGCGAACGGTCTCGTCGATGCGGGTGGTGACCGGCTGCAGGGTCACGACGCAGCCCTGCACCAGCGTCGCGCCCAGCTCGGCCTCGAGCTGCCAGTCATGCTTGCCCTCGGGGCGCAGCGTGCCCGCGAAACGCAGCTTGCGCAGCGCCTGCGCGCCCAGATAGTCGGCGATCGCGGCGCGCAGCGTGGCCTCGGGCGCGATCTCGAAGGTGACCGGCCTGCGCGCGTTGAACTCGGCCGGGCGCAGCGGCTGCGACAGGGGCAGGGCAGGGATGTCGGTCTCGTCGGGCATGGGCCTGGCTTTCGCGGCTGGGCGCGGTCGGTGCATTCTTGAACCGGGCGCGTTCCTTCTGTAAGCGGGATAAAAGCCGAGACGGGCCGAGGCAAGAGGGCGGAATGAGCAACATGTCGAACGTCGCACGCGGGGTGGTCGCCGTCGCCGCCCTTCTCGCCCTCGCCGCCTGCAGCGCGACCTATCAGAATCATGGCTACACGCCGCTCGAGGCCGACCTCGAGCGCGTCGCCGTCGGGCAGGACACGCGCGAGTCGGTGGCCGACAAGATCGGCTATCCCGGCTCCGAAGGGCTGCGCGAGGAGGACGCCTGGTATTACGTGCAGAGCCGCTGGCGCCATTTCACCTATAACGAGCCCGAAGAGGTTGACCGCGAGGTGCTCGCGATCAGCTTCGCCGCCAACGACACCGTCGCCAATATCGAGCGCTTCGGCATCGAGGACGGCGAGGTCGTCGCCCTGTCGCGCCGCGTCACGGACACCTCGACCGTGCGTGGCGCGGGCACGCTGCGCCGCCTGTTCGGCAATCTCGGCGGCCTCGACCCGCGGCGCATCCTCGGCGACTGATCCGCTCAGTCCGCGGGCTCGAAGGTCAGCGCCACACCGTTGATGCAATAGCGAAGCCCGGTCGGCGCGGGGCCGTCCTCGAAGACATGTCCCAGATGCGCCTCGCAGCGCGCGCAATGCACCTCGGTGCGGCGCATGAAGAGCTTGCGGTCCTCCGTTGTGCCGACCGCCGCGTCCGCGATCGGCTGCCAGAAGGAGGGCCAGCCGGTGCCCGACTCGAACTTGTGCGCCTGATCGAAAAGGGCCGCGCCGCAACACACGCAGGCGAACCGGCCCGGCCCCTGGGGAAAGTCATCATGGCTGAAGGGCCGTTCGGTGGCGTGCTTGCGCGTGACGCGATACGCCTCGTCGGGGAGCTGCGCGCGCCACTCCTCGTCGCTCTTGCGCAGCTTGTCGGGCGCGGTCTGCGGCGTTGCGTCACTCATGGGTCGCTCCTTGCATCGCTGGGGTTTACCAAGCATAATTAACAGTGTTTCGCCAGTCGCCAAGTCCCGGTGGGAGAACGCGTCGATGTTGCTGCGCAAGGGGCGCTACACGGCCCGCCTGGCCACAACCCCCGGGGATGTCGAGCGCGCGCAGCGCCTGCGCCACAGGGCCTTCAAGGGGCGGCCCGGATCGGACCGGGATGCGTTCGACGCGCACAGCCGTCACGTGCTCGTCGAGGATGACGCCACCGCGGCGTTGGTCGCCTGTTTCCGGATGCGAGACTATGGCGGCCCCGGCGAGATCGGACAGGGCTACGCGGCGCAGTTCTACGCGCTCGGCGGCCTGGGGGCGCTGACGGGGCCGATGCTCGAGATGGGGCGCTTCTGCATCCGGCCCGGCCGGTCCGATCCCGATATCGTGCGTGTCGCCTGGGGGGCACTCACGCAGCTCGTCGACGCGCACGGCGTGCAGTTCCTGTTCGGCTGCTCCTCCTTTCCCGGCGCCGCGCCGGAGCGTCACCGCGACGCGCTCGCGCTTCTCAGCCGCCGGCATCTCGCCCCGACCGCGCTGCGCCCCGGGCCCCGGGCGGCGCGGATCTTCCCGTTCGCCCATGCGCTCGCGCGCGACGCGCCGGATCCGCGCCGCGGGATGCTGGGGATGCCGCCGCTGCTGCGCAGCTACCTGATGATGGGGGGCTGGGTGTCGGATCATGCCGTGATCGATCTCGATCTCGACACGCTGCATGTGTTCACCGGCCTCGAGATCGCCGCGATCCCGGAGCGCCGCCGCCGGCTGCTGCGCAGCGTCGCCGCGCCCGGGCTTGACGCGGAACGGGCCGGCGGCTAGCCGGACGCATGGCGCGCGCACCGCTTCTGCAACTGTCCGGCATCGGTCTCGGCTTCGGCAACACGCCGTTGTTTTCCGGGCTCGACCTCGTGGTGCATGAGCGCGACCGGGTCGCGCTCGTGGGGCGCAACGGCGCGGGCAAGTCCACGCTGCTGCGGGTGATGGCAGGGCAGGTAGAGCCCGACACGGGCGCGCGCAGCCTCGCCCCGGGCAAGCGGGTCGGCTATCTCGAACAGGACCCGGATTTTTCCGGTTTCGACACGCTCGGCGCCTTTGCCAGTGCCGATCTCGAGCCCGGCGAGGTCTATCTCGTCGAGATGGTCGCCGAAGGGCTGCGCTTCGATCTCGACACGCCGGTGGCGACTGCGTCGGGGGGCGAGAAGCGGCGCGCGGCGCTGGCGCGGCTGCTCGCGGACCCGCCCGAGCTCATGCTCCTCGACGAGCCGACCAACCATCTCGACATCGCGGCCATCGAGTGGCTCGAAGAGCGGCTGCGCGACACGCGCGGCGCTTATGTTCTGATCTCGCATGACCGGCGCTTCCTGACCGAGCTGACGCGCGCGACGCTCTGGGTCGATCGTGGCATGGTGCGCCGCTCCGAGCAGGGCTTTGCCGGGTTCGAGGACTGGCGCGACAAGGTCTGGGAGGACGAGGACGCGCAGCGCCACAAGCTCGACAAGCGCATCAAGGCGGAGGCGCACTGGGCTGTCGAGGGCATCAGCGCCCGGCGCAAGCGCAACCAGGGGCGGCTGCGCAACCTTGAGGCGCTGCGCAGCGAGCGCCGCGCCATGATCCGCCGCCAGGGCATCGCCGAGATGGCGCTCGACCCCGGCGACCGCTCCGGCAAGCTTGTGGCCGAGGCGCGCGGCATCTCCCGCCGCTTCGGCGATACGGTGATCGTGCGCGACTTCTCCCTCAAGGTGCTGCGCGGCGACCGGGTCGCCTTCGTCGGGCCCAACGGCGTCGGCAAGACGACGCTCCTGCGGATGCTCACCGGCGCGGAGACGCCCGACAGCGGGCAGGTGGTGCTCGGCACCAAGCTCGAGCTCGCGGTCTTCGATCAGGCGCGCGCGCAACTCGACCACGACGCCTCGCTGTGGGACAACCTGACCGGCGATCCGCAGATGCGGGTTTCGGGCGCGCATGACCAGGTCATGGTGCGCGGAACTCCCCGCCATGTCGTGGGTTATCTCAAGGAGTTCCTGTTCGACGAGAGCCAGGCCCGCGCCCCGGTGCGCGCGCTTTCGGGGGGCGAGCGGGCACGGCTCCTGCTCGCGCGGCTGATGGCGCGGCAATCGAATCTGCTGGTGCTCGACGAGCCGACCAACGATCTCGATGTCGAGACGCTCGATCTTCTGCAGGATCTGCTCGGCGCCTTTGAGGGGACCGTGCTGCTCGTCAGCCATGACCGCGACTTCATCGACCGCGTGGCGACCACGACGGTGGTGATGGAGGGCGCCGGGCGCGCCACGGTCTATGCCGGCGGCTATAGCGACTACCTCGCGCAGCGCGCCGCCGGGGGCGGCGGCGACGAGCGCGAGTCGCCGGGCAGGGGCTCGCGGTCGCGGGGCGCATCGCGGCCGACGGGGCAAGCGCGCACGCAGCGGTCGCGCTCCGACCCGCTCACCTTCACCGAGCGCCACCGGCTCGAGGTGCTGCCCGACGAGATCGAGCGGCTCGAGGCCGAGATCGCGCGCCTCTCCGAGCTGCTCGCCGATCCGGAGCTTTACGACCGCGCGCCGGCGAAGTTCGACAAGGCGACCGAGACGCTCGCGGCGCGCCAGAAGGCGCTCGAGCGGGCGGAGGCCGAGTGGATGGCGCTCGAGGAAAAGGCCGCCAGCTGAGCGCGGCGATTCGAGCCTGGTCGCCCGCGCGCGCCGCCAGTTTGCGCCCGCTTGTGTCGGCATGTCGCATCCCTGCAACGCTCGCCCGGGCATTGCGGCGCGTGCCGCCGCCAGGCCGGCCCGGATATCGGCGCCGAGGCGCCGGGACGTGATCCGGCTCAACCCCCCGCTTATGAATTGAAAATGTACGACGCTCCAATTGTATCGAACCGTTCTGTTGCGGGAATTCGGCAAGGTTATGCCGAAAGCGCGGACCGCGTGCCGAATTCGCAACTCCGCTTTGAAATCCCGGAAAATTTCCCATAGCTGTTGCTCACGCGGACAAGTCGGTTACAACGACAAAAGAGGGCCGCTGAGGCACCTGACAGACAAGTCGAAGGAGAAACGTGATGATCAATAAGTTTGCAATGGCAACCGCCGCAATCGCGCTCGCCGCGCCCGCTTTTGCGGGTGCTGGCGGCAAGATGGACCCTATCGTCGAGCCCGAAGTGGTCGAGCCGGTCGAGATGGAAGAGCCCGCCGCCCCGGCGCGCGACTGGACCGGCCCCTATGTCGGCCTCAACGGCACCTATATCGGCGTCAACAACCGCGACCGTGGCAACTTCGGCGGCAGCGGCCCGGGCATCGGCGCCCATGCCGGCTACATGCAGGATTTCGGCGGCTTCGTGCTCGGCGCCGAGGCCGAGTGGGACTTCTACAATGACGTCACGCTCGACGAAATCGGCACGTTCGACGGCGCTGGCGAAGTCGACAGCATGGGCCGGCTGAAGGCGCGCGCCGGTGTCCCGATCGGCAACGACCTGCTCGCCTATGGTCTCGCCGGTGTGGCGCATATGCGCACCTCGGATATCGGCAACAACACCGGCTGGGTCGTCGGTGCTGGCGCGGAATACATGATCACCAACGATTTCTCCGTCGGGGCCGAGGTCGCGTACCAGCGGTTTGATGATGTCGAGGTCAGCGGTAGTGGCATTCCCGGCGGTTCGGCCGAGTATGATTTCGAAGCAACCACGGTTTCAGTTCGCGGCTCGTTCCGCTTCTGATTTCGGACACGGTCCGGAGTATCGACGGGGCTGCCTGCGGGCGGCCCCGTTTTCATTGTGAATATATTAACCGCGGCGCGAGAATCGTTGCGAATCCGCCGCATGGCGCGAGAGCGATGGACCTCGGCGCGCGAAGCCTGTATCGCGGCTGAAGGCACGACGGAGAGTGCGACGATGGAGGTGACCATGAGGCGGAGCGTTGGTCTTGCGGCGGCCGGGCTGCTGGCGATCGGGGCGGCGGGGGCCGTGCCGGAGTCGGCGGCGGCGCAGGAGCGGGAGCGGTCCGCGGATCTGCCGCTCGTTGATCGCGTCGGCGATGCGCAGCCGCGCCGCTATCCCGAACGCTGGGAGGGCCTCTATGGCGGGGTCAATCTGGGCTATTCCCGTGGCGATCTCGGTGACGACGAAGACAGCGATTTCGGCGTCGGCCTGCATGTCGGCGGGCTGCTGCAGCAGGGTCCCGTTCATCTCGGGGGGGAAATCGAGCGCGACTTCCTGCGCGTCGACGGGCTGCGTCACGCGACGCGGTTCAAGGGGGTCGCCGGGATCGATCTGGATCAATGGTTCCCCTACGCCACCGCCGGCGCCGTGCGCATGAGCGGCGATCCGGGCAGCGACTTCGGCATCACCGCCGGCGCCGGGGTCACGCACCGATTCGACCAGAGCGGATGGCGCGTGGGCGCGGAGCTGCTCTACGATCGGGTCGGCGATTACGACGACAGTGACGACCTCGAGCTGATGTCGATCAGGCTGCGGACCTCCTACGCCTTCTAGAGCGTGTCGCGGTTAATCGGCTTCATAGCCTGCTGCCTTGAAGAAATTGTAGCACTCCTCGTCTGAGAACAGGTCGCAGACCTGGCCGACGGCTGCCCAGAGTTGATCGTAGGTTCGCGCAGC
>LFCJ01002439.1_pt1 | contig 13407 bp, 8 predicted proteins | sample 643141 | NCBI WGS metagenome assembly LFCJ01 (sample SAMN03766243, study PRJNA286221) | soda lake metagenome | biome: soda lake; feature: Kulunda steppe; material: water; isolation source: sample B1-Br-g2 brine of Lake Bitter-1 | place: Russia: Kulunda steppe | collected 2010-07 | reverse complement strand
CGGCTGGCGATTCAGCGTCGGTGTCGAAGTAGAGCCCATCGAAGCCGGGAATTGAGACTCGCATAGGCGAACGGTGACACTCACTGCGGGTGAGTCTCTCGTCGGCACTCTCAGCCCAGTTTTATACCCTCACCCAGAGGTCGACCGCGATCGGCCAGCAGTAGCGATCGATTCCAGCGATGTGAGCAGACGGCCCTCAGAAACTGTCGGCGAACTTGTCCCGACGGTTGACGTCGATCTCGCTCAGACTCGACCCCGATCGCGTCGCGGCGAAGACGATCGCCTCCGCGACCTCCGCAGGTTCGCTGGCCTCGCCGGGCTCGAAAGCCTCCGCGAAGGTCCGCCCATCCGTCGTCTCGAACTCCGATCGGACTTCAGCGGGGTTGACCACGGTAACGCCGACGCCGTCGTCACCGACCTGTGCGGCGACGCTCTTGGCGAATCCACGGACCCACCACTTCGAGGCGGCGTAGACGGGGTTGAACGATCGGGGGTACTTGCCGGCAAAGCTCCCGACGAAGACGATGTGGCCCTCGCGGTTGCGAATATATGGAATTGCAGCCCGCGTCGCGTAGAAGACGCCGTCGACGTTCGTCTCCTGCATCGTCTCGTACTGCTCGGTCGCCATTGTCTCAATGTCACTGCCGCGGGCGAGCCCAGCGTTGTTGACCAGAATGTCGATTCCGTCGAAGACGTCGACCGCTTCGTGAATCAACTGGTCGACGGCAGCCTCGTCGCGAACGTCCGTCGGGACGACCAGTGTCTCGACGCCGTGGGTCGTCTCGAGTTCGGCTGCCAGTTCGGCAAGGCGATCCTCGCTCCGGGCCGCGAGGACAACGTTCGCACCTTCTGTGGCGAGCTTGTGACTCGTTGCTGTGCCAATTCCTGCACTCGCGCCGGTGACGATCGCGGTCTTCCCCTCGAGGGTGGTCGTCATATCTATACCAACCATGTCCCTCACCCGTGTTCGGTGTTTCCCTCTTCGGACCGAGAGCAGGTGTACGCCAGGTGGCGGAACGGATTCGTCCGCTAGTGTGTGGCGAACGGAGGTGACGGCACAGCACCATCGTCCTGTAGCGAGAGACTCGCGTCGTCGGGCAGCGCCCGACTGCTTAAGGGATCAAATATCTCTCTCCGTTTACCGCGAGCGCGGATGTCACTCGATGGTGCGTAGCGTTTCGATTACCTTCACCGAGAGCTCGTCTGGACCCAGTTCGTCGTTCTCGAACTGGGTCGCCCACGCTGCCTCCATATGCCACTGTGCAAGTGGCTGTTCGTCCTCGTCGGTAATCGTCGCATCCAGTCGGTCGGACTCGAATCCGTCCTGCAGTTCGATCATGTATCCAGCAAAGACACGCCCGATTTCGTCGGCGAGTGCGTCCTCGGATCTCCGATCGGTCGCATACGTCAGTTCGAGCACCCGGTCGGTTGTGGTATCATCCGACGCACCGTCTGTGGTCTCGGCAGGTAGCCTCGCACGCAGTTCGACCACAGTAATTGCTTCCGACTCGAGATAGGTTTCGTAGCGTTCGAGATGGTCTGTCTCAGTCGTCTCCTGTTGGACATCGGTCGTCTCTGTGTCGGAACCAGTATCCTCACCAGTACAGCCGGCCAGCAGAGCCAGTACAGCCACTCCAGTAGCCGACAGCAGCGATCGGCGTGACCGGGTCGAAGGATCCGTCATGTGTACGTTCAGGTCGAGATAGGTGTCGGGAGCATTGAACTCGTCGGCCGAGGCCCGAGAGCTGGTTACGATTCAGCGCCTCGTGATCTGTACATCCCGTATCCGAGTAGTGCTGCAAGTGCAGTCAGCGGCACTGTCGCCGGGAGCGGGATTTCCTCGGCCACGTCGTCGGCATCGTCGTCCGCATCGGCAGCAGCGGTGTCGTCCATCTCATCGGTATCATCGTCATCGTCCGCCGTCGGCTCGTCCGCCTCGTCTTCTGCCGCCGACTCGTCATCGTCGGTTATCACTGGGTCGTCCTCGTCATCGTCGATCGGGTCTGGGGTCGGCATAGCACCTCCGTTATCACCATCCTCGTCCTCGTCGGTTTCGATCGTCACGTTTTGCCCGTTCGCGGCGAGTTCGGTACCGTCAGTATCGGTCAACGACTCGATAGACTCGATTCGGAGCTCCGATTCTCCACTGCTCTGTGCAGTGACGGAGATGTCTGCGAGCGCCAGGGTATCGGCTGTCGTATTCGTCTCACCGGTGTAGCCAACAATCGTCTTCTCGACGCGATCGTCGTCGTCCTCACGCTCGTCCGAGACGACAGTGAACCGATCCGTGTCAGTAGCGTTGAGCGACACTACATCGGGATCGTAGGAGATGACGATCTCGTAGGAGCCGATCCCGACGTCGTCGTGGTCGTCGATCGCGACCAGATCGGCTGCCCCGTCTTCGACCGCTTCGTCGAATGTAACGTCGATCGGATCCGACGCCGTCGCTGTGACACCACCGGCTGCTATTCCAGCTGCTACACAGACGCCAACAAGCAGACACGCCACGAGTCGGCGTCGCGTCCCAGTAGCGATCACGAGTCGCTCACCTCCTCGTACTCAGCGGTTCGATTTTCGTCCACGTACTGCTGGATGAACATCGCATCAGCAGGTGACAGTTCTCCATCATCCGTCACGTCGCCATACTGATTGAGATCGTCAGTGTCTCCCATTGCAATCGCAGTCGCAATCGTATCGGCATCGTTCGCGGTGACCTCGCCATCGAGCGTAATGTCGCCGAGTCTGTAGCCGTCGTACTCGATCGTGAGATCGTCGCTGTCGTCCGAATCGACGACGAGAACGGTCGCGTCGGCCGTGTCGTGTTCGAGTTCGGTCGCACCCGCGTCGACGAGTTCGACACCCTGTGCCGGGCCGAACCGTTCTGCACCGTCGACACCGACATAGGTTCGATCGGCGACGTCGAGGACGTCGAAAGTCAGTTCGGACTTGCGTGGCTGTTCGGCAGTGGCTTCGGTCATCACCCGATCGGTGGTCCCGGCGACCGAGGCCCCGCTCCCGAGATCGGCGACGACGGCCGGATCGGGTGCCGCGTCGTACGTCGAGAACGAAACCGACGTTGTCTGGAACGGATCGACCGAGACGTCGTCGACAGTCAGTTCGATGAGTCCGATGTCGGCAGTAACGTCGTAGCTCCCCTCGATGACGTCCGCGGACAGGCTGCCGGTTGCATCGAGCTCTTCGCCGGCAACCTCGATCGTCGCCTCGTCGTCACCCGCGACCGTCCCATCGATCGTTCCGGTGCCAGCCGCGTCACCAGTGCCGGTTCCGCGAACGCGAATGTCGGGGTTGTACAGCGGTTCGACCTCGGCTTCGACCGTGACCGTTCCGGGGTCAGTGACGTCGATGTTGACGGCGTACGTTCGTGTCTGTTCAGGCTCGATTTCGTCAAGTTCCACGAACAGCGCCGCTCCGTCCCGGAAGGTACTATCGTCGATAAAGGCCGTACGGTCCTCTTCGACGCGTTCGCCGCCGTCTTCGTATGCAACAGTGACGTCGTCTGCAGCACCATCTGCGAGCTCGAAGCCGTTACGGACCGGTACCTCGACGATGCCACTCTCGAGACGGTCGCCGGCGATTTCGGTCACCTCGACCCCGACTGTCTGGTCGTCCGTGGCAGCGAACTCCTCGGGGAAGTCGATCTCGACATCCAGTGGGTCGTCGGTCGCGCCAACTGGCATCGCTGCGAGACTGACGGCGAGCGCAACGGCGACGACGAGACCACCGAGCATCGCAATGATGCCGGCCTGTGTGCTCGTCACCGAATCCGATCGCATCTCAGTTCACCTCCTCGTTGACGACGATCTCCTGTTCGGCTTCGGCGGAGACGACGACGATGCCATCCGCGTCAGTCCCGTCGACAGACAGCCTCGCATCGTCGGCCGCCGCGAGGTCGTCGAGTGCCTCGTCGTCGACGTCGACCGTAATCAGTTCCTCATCAGTCTCGTCCAAGTCGATCGTTTCGTCGATGATCATCTCTCCTCCATCAGCATCCTCAAGCGTTACCGTGACCGTCCCGCTCGCACCGAACTGCTGGAGTTCGCTGAGCGCGTTGATCGAGACAGCGGTTGCGCGAGTGTACCCCCACGATCCCTGATCCTCGTAGACGCCGGTCAGGTGATCGATGCCGTCGTCGATGACGGCGTCAGTTTGGTCGACGTGATCGGTCGAGTCGAGTGCAAGCAGCGCATAGGCGGTCGTTTCGCTCGTCACACCGGTCGGCTGCCAGTAGGTCTCGGTTCTGTGGTCGTCCTCCCAGTAGCCGTCGGCAGTCTGTTCGTCATCGAGCCAGTTCACGGCGTCCTCGACTGCAGCCTCGACCTCGTCTTCGGAGACGTCGGCCTCCTCGAAGTCAACGCCTGCATCGAGTGCCGACTGGAGTCCCCACAGCGCGAGTGCCGTCGATCGTGCGTCTGCGTTGCCGGCGTCGTCTTCCCAGGAGCCATCTGTCTCCTGTGCCTCGACGAGGTAGGCGGCACTTCCCCGGTAGATCTCGTCTGCATCTGCCTGGCCGTCCGCATCGAGAGCGTCGTAAGCCGTGCCGACGCTGGCCATCGAGATTCCGGTGATCGCATTGCGGTTTGGCATGTAGTAATACGTCTCGAAGCTGCCGTCGTCGGTCTGGCCCTCCTCGGCCAGCCACTCGACGGCCGCCTCGCGATCGATCCCGTCGAGATCGACCTGCTCGCTATGGGTCGGATCGTTTGCTACCTCGCTGCTGCCTTGCAGTGCGTACATGGTGAAGAACGTATCACCGTCGGCGGTGCCGCCCCACATGTTCCAGGAGCCATCGGAACGCTGTGCTCGATCGCCGTCCTCGGCGAGTCGGTCGATACCCTCTTCGATACTGCCGTTGATCCGATCGCGGTCATCGTCGTCGAGCTCGTCGAGTTCACCGGCTTCGTCGTAGTACTGGTGGGTGTAGAGCGCGCCGAGGAATGACGAGGTCGTCTGCTCGACACAGCCGTACGGATAGTTGACCAGGTATTCGAGTCCCTGGAGCGTTCGGCCTTCGGAGCCGGACTGGACGGTGAGGTCGAGATCCTGCTCGACCGTCTCTGCGTCGGGCAACGAGAGCGTCTGCTCCCCACTTTGGGTATCGTCACCGATCGAGACCGCAGCCGAACTCCGGTCGGTTTCGGTGACGACCGGTACCGAGACCGTTCCGCTTGCCGAATCGGTTTCGTCGACGCCGATCGTATCTGTGATCTCGATGTCGACCGCGTAGCTCTCGTCCGGTTCCGTCGCGACGACCTCCCAGACGATCGTGTTCTCACCGTCGACTCGCACGTCGCCCGTCTGCGTCAGGGATTCGTCTGCAGCCAGCTCGAGTCCGTCGGGGAGGGTAATCTCTCCCGCGACGTCTGCATCGTAGTTCGTCCCAAGCTCGGCGACCACGTAGAAGCTGTTGCCGGGATCGGTCGTCTCCGGCGTCGTGATGTCGGTGAGGTCGAGTTCGTACTCGATCACGTCGATCGTGTCGGTCGTCTCAGTGTCGGACGCGACCACGCCGGTCGGTGCCGACAGCGTCACGTCGTACGTGTCACCGGTTGTCAGGTCGTCGGTTCCGTCGAGTGGCACCTCGACGCGATCTCGTGTATCGGGCTCTGGGAGCGTGAGATTGACGGACTGCTCGGTCCCGTCGATCGTAATCGTCGTCTCGCCCAGATCAGCCGCCGTGGTGCCATCGTTGTAGAGATAGGCCCGCACGTCGGCCGCCTCACCGGCTGCGATCTCGTCAGGGGCCGAGAGTTCGACCCGTGGGGCGACGTACTCGATCGTCGTCACCGTGTCATCATCGCTCGTGAGGTCCCCGTCGGGGTCGGCAATCGCCTCGAGTTGAACTTCGTCGACGAGTTGCGCGTCCTGTGCGTCGCTGGTCAGGTCGAAGGTCACAATCGTCGATTCGTCGACTGCAATCGTCTCGTCGACCATGATCGTCTCGCTGACCGTCTCCACCTCGTCGGTGTCGAACGCCGATCCGGTGGCGTCCAGTTCGACCGCGACCGATTCGTCGATCGGGACCTCACCGGTGTTGGTGAGTGTTACCGTAGCGATCACCTCATCGCTCAGCCGCTGGGTTGGTGCCGCGTCGAGGTCGATATCGAGCGCCTTCGGCGGCTCTTCGACAGTGATCGTCTGTGTCGTCGTATCACTGTTCCCCTGCTCGTCAGTGACGGTGAGAGTCACGTCGTAGTCGCCTGCCTGATCGAACGTGTACTCGGTGACCGGGTCGGCGCTTCCGACGGTCTCGCCGTTGAGTTCCCATACGTAATCGGTGATCTCGAACTCCCCACTCGATGCACTCGCATCGAACGTGACCGGGTCGCCAGCCTCGGGCTGCTCAGGATCGAATCCGAAGTCCGCGTCGATCTCTGGCTCGGCTTCACCCTCGACAACGATTTCGAGGGCTTCGTTTTCGGTCACCTCGAGTGACCGGGTGTACTCTTGATCGACGAACCGATCGTCGTCTGCTGGTGGGTTCACGATGACGTCGATGCTGCCGGTCAGTTCGACGCCGTCCTCGGCACCGAGTTCGGCGATGCCATCTTCGCCCGTTTCTCCTTCGAGGAACGCAGCTGCGCCCGTGTCAGTGTTAGTGTGTTCGTACAGGACACTGGCTCCCTCGACGGGATCACGAGCTTCGTCGACGACCGTCGTTGTCACTACGTCACCCGCCGGCACTGTGATCGTCCCGAGATCGTGATCCTCGTTTGCAGTGATTTCCGTAACTCCGTAGACGTCGACAGAGCCATCACGTGGAAGGGCTTCGGGCTCGGACGGACCATCGGAATCATTAGCCTGGTAATACGCCACGTCGTAGCTGTCCAGATCGGTCTCCGATCCCGCTGGAACCGGCACCTCGAACATGCCGTTATCGTCGAGCCAGACCTCTTCGGCCGGACCGTCGACCGCTGGATCACCGGAATATACGAGGATGAGGTCACCCGCTGCAGCCTCGCCGTCTGCACGCTCGATGGTCCCGCTCACGGTGATCGTCTCGAGCGAGTCTTCAACGGTGATCGTCTGTGTCGTCGTGTCGGTGTTGCCCGCATCGTCCTCGATAGTTAGCGTGACAGTATATTCTCCAGGTTCGTCGTAGGCATGGTTGATGAACGTATCGTCAGTTACCTCGGTAGTGCCGTCGCCGAAGTCCCACTCGTAGGTGAGATTGCCCGCTTCGGACGCCGACCCTCGTGCACTGAACGAGACATCCTCTTCGACCTCTGGGTTCTCGGGACTGGCACTGAACGTTGCAACGGTGTCCTCGGCGAACAGGTCGTCTTCAACCTGAACCATGTCGAGGTCGTTCGTCTCGAGTAACACCGTCGCGGCCTCCTGGTTGGACGCCGGCTGAACTCCGTTTATTGTCTCGACGATCTCCCCTGTATTCACGTCGGGTTGAACGTTCACCGCCCCATCGAGACCGCCCTCGAAGCTTCCGCTCAAGGTATTGTTTTCGATGCGAACGTCCTCGTCGGTTCGCACCAGGATATCGCTATCGACCGCTCCCTCGACCACGTTGTCAGTAAGACTTACCGAGTTGGCAGTTATGAAGAAGCCAGTCTCGGGATCGTCCGGAACGACTGAAAAGCCGCTTACCGTTGCACCATCGGCGGTGATCTCGATCCCCCAGTCGAGGGTGATAGCCGTCTCTTCTGGCCCCTCCTGTGAAACGAGCGTGACGTCCTCGACGTCGATCGCGAGCAACTCGGCTTCGTCGTACTCGCCTGGAGCGACCTCGATCGTCCCGCCAGTCTCAACGTCGTCCAGGGCAGCGTCGATCGTCTCGTACGTCTCAGATTCGGAACCGTCACCATCGACAACCAACACCTCTGGTGGGGCGTCAGCATCATCTTCGACGGTGATCGTCTGTGTCGTCGTGTCGGTGTTGCCCGCGTCGTCCTCGATAGTTAGCGTGACAGTATATTCTCCGGGTTCGTCGTAGGCGTGGCTAAGGAGCGTCTCGTCAGTTACCTCGGTAGTGCCGTCGCCGAAGTCCCACTCGTAGGTGAGATCGCCCTCGGTGGATACCGATTCAGAGGCGTCGAAAGTCAGTTCCTCGTCGACGATCCGACTGTCGGGCGGAGTGATAACTTCGAAGTCGGCGACGGCTCCTTCCGGTTCTTCTATCTCAATAGATACGCGATCTTCGTAGAAGGGTGGATCATCGTCAGCACCCCACAGCCGAAGGCTTACAAAGTCGCCATCTTCAACCCAGGTTGGAATTTCCAGTGTCGCCGCCTCGTCCGAAGTGATTTCAGTACCGAAACTCCCTCGTGGTCCTGCCCGAGCGAAGACGATACCGGAGGCGACTTCATCAGATTCGGTGTCAAACTCGACTGTCACCGTCTCGCCAGGTGCGGCAACCTGATCGAACTGATCCTCGTCATCGGCCTCAGTTTCGACAGTTACTGTCCCGGGATGCTCAGCGATTCGGAATCGGTTAGTACTGGTTGGCCGATATTGATGGACATCGTTACTACTGAAGTGACTTGGACCGATGTCGACTGGAACGTGGATATCGGTGCTATCGGTCCCATCTGCATCCGAAATCAACTCACCGGTATCGAATGTATCAATCTTGTATCCAGTATATAGTGCGGCAAATTGCACTGGAACAGCTTCAACCGGTTCTTCGGTCAATTGGTCTTCGACTTCGATTTCAAAGGTTCCAGTCTCACCGGGAACCATGTCGTTATAGTTTGTGTTAATGTCCGTTTCCTCGATTCGGAAACTCATCGAGTCGGTAGCGACTGTGTTATTCAATTCGATAGCCGCCTGGCCCTCCGGCCGTACGTTGTCTAACGCCTCCTCGGGAACGGTCATCGTCGTCGTAGCTGTCCCCTGATCGTCAGTAGTAATTGTAGTGGCAAACAGCGGAGGACTAGAAGACCCATCCCAGTCGAATACAATGTCGACTTCTTCGCCGGTAATCGGTTCACCGTTCTCTTCTGCTTCGATATCGATCACGACTTCTCCACCAGCTGCAGTCCTGTCACCCCATCCTGCTGTTTCACCTGTGTCAACCGATGCAGCAAGGGTGACTCCCGGGTCGGAACCAGAGTCGGTATCATCCTCCTCGGGCAGTTCATCAAGGTACAGGCGATCGAATCGGATGTGAATCGGCGTTCCATCAGCTGTCTCAGCCTCAATTTCGAGTGTGTCGTCAAGATCTTCAGGCGCTTCGTACGGAACGAGGAAAAATCCGTGTTCGTCCGTCGTTACGGTCTCTTCTTTGACGACTTCTCGCTCGTCACCGAAGGGGTCGGCAAAGAAGGTAATCGTAAATTCGGTGTTTCCGAGTTGCCCATCAGCACTGCGAAGGTAGCCACCGTACACAGTTTCTTCTCCAAATATCCCCTCGCGAAGACCGAAATCAGAGGCAAGTGTCACTTCGGTTGCCTGGGTCCACTCAGAGTCTGCATCCTCTCCGTCAACCAAGGATGCTTCAATGTTATATCCTCCCACTTTTTCAGGGGTAAAAGACTCTTCAACGAACCCCTCATCATCGGTTACTGAGGTAGTCTCCAACACAGAATCGCCATCCGGATCCTCAATCGAAATAACAACCTCTTCGCCAGCCTCTGCGAACTCTCCGTTCCGAACAAGCGCGCTAACGGTCGTTTCCTCGTTAACGAAGATTCCGCTCCCCCGGTTGTTCATAATGTCGACGACAGGCCCTGCATCGAAGTCCAGGCTCGTCTGTGTCCCGTACTGCTCACTCTCGACGATGACCTCGTACTGACCATCCGGTCGATCGGCAAGATCATACGCGACGTGTGCGCTCCCGTTCGCGTCCGTCGTAACGGTCTGTGTCGTCGCTTCGCCTGGGCCGTCGATCGTGACGCTCAATTCCTCGTCGCCGAGTCCGACCGAGGTCAGATCACCCTCCTCGAAGGCACCGACCCAGATGTCGACGGTGGCGTCCGACGCGAACGAACTGTCACCCGGCGGTGACACGACAGCCGCTACCTCACCTGTATCATCGGTAGTAGCTGTCATCACACTGTCGTCGTCATCCACTGACGACGCTGTGATTGCAGTTGACTCGTTTGCCTCAGTTAACAACTCATCCCCCTCATCGACTAGTATGTCCCCTGAATCGTCCTGGCTGTCGTCAGCCAGTGCTACCCCTGTGGTTACTGCAAAAAACAGGAGAAATGTAACGATCCATATCCGAGCGTCTGGTAATCGCATCTGTTTCAGTGATGACACTGAATTAACAGCATATAATAATTATGGCCTGTGGTGAATGTCCGGAAGCAATGTGCGTATCAACCGCGGAGAGAGCTACTCTAAAGGAATTATAGGTCTTATCATCAAATTTTAGCATAATTCAGCATACAGTCTTTGATATATATTATACGACCGGTTTTGAATTAATGTGATGCAGTGCTGCCCGAGATAGAACACTCGCAATCGCGCTCGTTGGACTCACGATCGAGCAGGAACCGTCGTCGGCACCCGCAACGTCGTCATCGTTTCGTTGTCAACAGCCCCGAGGTCAAGCCTCCGGGTTCTCGCCCTCTACCGCCTATAGATCGTACAGCTCACCGTACTTCGACTGGACGTAGTCGACGAAGTAGTCTGCCGTGAACGCCTCGCCGGTGGCCTGCTCGATCAGGTCGGGTGTGGTATACCGTTTCCCGTGCTGGTGGATGTTCTCCCGGAGCCAGCCGTTGAGATCGTCGAACTCGGCGGTTCGGATGCGATCGTCGAGGTCGCCGAGGTCGTCTTCTGCGGCGGCGTACAACTGGGCGGCGAGCACCGACCCAAGCGAGTACGTCGGGAAGTAGCCGAAGCTGCCGTGGGACCAGTGGATGTCCTGCAGACAGCCTTCCGCGTCGGACTCGGGACGGACACCGAGATACTCTTCGTACTTGTCGTTCCAGACCTCGGGAACATCTTCAACCGCGAGATCGCCCGAAATGAGGTCGCGTTCGATCTCAAAGCGGATCACGATATGGAGATGGTAGGTAAGTTCGTCCGCCTCGACGCGAATGAGGTTATCGTCGTAGACCTGGTTCGCGGACTCGTAGGCCGCCTCCGGCGTGACATCGTCGAGAGACGGGAATCGCTCCCGGGCGATCGGGAGGAAGTGCTCCCAGAAGGGGCGGGAACGGCCGACGTGGTTCTCCCAGAGCCGGGACTGGGATTCGTGGACCGAGAGGTCACGAGCGTCGCCGAGTGGGGTGCCATAGCCCTCGTCAGGGAGGCCGAGAGTGTAGTTTGCGTGGCCGAACTCGTGGATCGTCGAGGTGATCGAACCGAGCAGGTCCTCGGGTTCGAATCTGGTCGTCACGCGAGCGTCGAACTGTGTGCCCGACGAGAAGGGGTGTGGAGCCGTGTCGAGGCGGCCACGAGACCAGTCGTAGCCGAGTGAGTCGAGGACGTCCCGGGCGAGCGCTTCCTGATCGTCGTCGTCGAACTCGCCGGCGAAGGCGTCGGTCTCGAGTTCGGCGTCGCTTTCGTCGATCGCGTCGATCAGCGGAACGAGTTCGTCACGAAGCCGTTCCAGCACCGCTTCGGCCGTTTCGAGGTCGATGTACGGCTCGTAGTCTGCAAAGAGGACGGCATAGGGGTCCGCGTCCGGGTCGATGTGTTCGGCGTACTCCCGTTTGAGTTCGACCAGTTTTTCGAGTGTGGGTGCGAAGTGGTCGAAGTCGTCGTCCTCCTTGGCCTGTTTCCACGTCGGGTGGGCGTTCGCGGTCGTCGCAGAAATCTCCTCGACGAGTTCTCCCGGAACGCTGGTCTCGCGGTCGTATTTCCGGCGAACTTCCCGGACGACTGCAGCCTGGTCCTCGTCGAGATCGGCAGCTTCCAGCTCGTCGAGCAGGTCACCGGTCTCGTCGGCCGTCAGCAGGTCGTGGCTGATCGAAGACAGCGTCGAGAGCTGCTGTGCGCGGGCAGGCGTCCCCTCGTCGGGCATCACAACTTCCTGGTCCCACCGCAAGATTCCGGCGGCGTTGCCGACGTTCGAGATTCGGGTGACACGATCTTCGAACTCGTCGTAGCTGTCGCCAGCCCCCTCGCTCTGGGCCTGATCGGTTGCCATGGCATGTGGTATTCGAGGACGCGGTATCAACCTCGTGGTTCCGGAACCGATCCTCGTGGGGCGATCGACCGATGACGACGAACACGGTTGTCGGGCCGACAGCCGCGGTCGCAATGTATTCCGGACGGAACGTGCAAGCCGTGAGCTATTCGCTCTGACTGATTGTTCTTTTGTATGGTACTCGCATCGGCAGTTGTGTTCCTCGTCAGCTTGCTCATCGGCGCGCTCGGCATCTACGTCGGCGCGCGAGTGATCGTCGGCGCCGGAGACTACGATCACGCGATCGTCACCGCGTTGATCGGAGCGATCGTCTGGGCAGTCGTCGGCTTTTTCGTCGGCTGGATCCCGCTGCTGGGACCATTGCTCGCCCTGATCGCGTACATCGCCGTCATCAACGTGCGCTATCCGGGAGACTGGACCGCCGCCGCGATGATCGGCGTCGTCGCGTGGGTCACGGTCTTGATCGCGCTCTACGTCCTCGCGGCGGTCGGGGTCACCGGCTTCGAGGCGGTTGGCGTGCCGGGTGTCTAAGATTCGGTTTGGGCATTCCGGGCGCTAAGATCCGGTATCGGTCGGTCGATCGAGCAGTGAGATTTTATGCCCGTTGAGAGAGTAGTGACAGCAATGGGATTTTTCGAGAGCCTCGGCCGAAAGGTCGGCGAGGTCACACACGAAGCGAAACAGACAGCCGCCGAGCAGGCGAGTCACGCCTGTGCGGACTGTGGAGAACGATTCTATACGGCACAGGAGACGTGTCCTGAGTGTGGCTCTGACGCGATCGTCGAGCGCGAGGTGACGGACTCGAACGGCGACGAGAGCGAGGGAGGACCCTCGGAGACGGACGAGCAGGTGTCGGAACCGAGCAACGGCGATAGCAAACCCGACGACAGCTCGGACGAATCAGTCGATGGCGGCGATCCAGCCACACTGATCGAGGAAGCGGAGTCCGATCGCACAGACGACGAAGCAGGACACGACGGTTCGAACCAGTGACCACGAATCGAACCAGACGGACCGATCAGGACAGCCAGGCCGCCACAGCCTGCCGGTAGATCGCCAGACATCGTTCGAGGACCGGGACCGAGACGCTCTCGTCGTCGGTGTGAGCCTCGCCGGGCTCTGCTGGCCCACAGACGACGCAGTCGGTGCCGGCTGCGGCGAGCCAGCCCGCATCGGTCGCGTGTGGTTTCGTCACGAGTTCGGGTGTGCCCGGCTGGGCGGCGTCGGCCACACCGAGGACGGTCTCGGCGAATGCGTCGTCGTCACAGTGCATCGGCGGGAGATCCTGATCGACCGTCCACTCGACGCCCGGGAGCTCCTCGACTCGTTCG
>LFCJ01002438.1_pt1 | contig 13408 bp, 11 predicted proteins | sample 643141 | NCBI WGS metagenome assembly LFCJ01 (sample SAMN03766243, study PRJNA286221) | soda lake metagenome | biome: soda lake; feature: Kulunda steppe; material: water; isolation source: sample B1-Br-g2 brine of Lake Bitter-1 | place: Russia: Kulunda steppe | collected 2010-07 | reverse complement strand
GGGGAGATAAGGGAAGGATGAGTTTATCAGAGACTTCGCAGTCCCATCAAAGGCAATTTGTTGTCTGCTTGGTGTACACTGTTGCTGTCCGCAATCAGTTTGACTCACTGATTCTGCTGAAACACCGTGTTTGCACAGCTATGCCATGCTATGGCCATGCCACGATTTTGATTTGGTTGCAGCAGTCTCAGCGTGACACATAAGGTAATCTTGATCGTTTCTTTGCTGTTGCACAGCCTGCATTACTTCTATCAATTTTGTGGCCCCTTTTCCTTAATTGATGTATGGAGTGTTTGAACTGCCTTTAGGTTTTTACAAATACCTTGCTGAAAAATTGGAGCTTTTGGTTCTACCAGGTTAAGGCACAGTTGCGTCTGCCAGGACAGTGTGGTCACCAAATAACAGCCTACTCAGTTGGCTTTGGTACCAGAAGATGTTGCCTTGTTTTGTGTCATCTTGTTCAGCAGCATGCACATGGTTCTATCCATACTATTTTTAACGCTTCAATTTTGCTTTGGTATCCATTAACCAGACCTGCATGGAGCTGCAAGCCAATCCACACAGCTGTAGTAAATTATGTAGTGAACATATTTCACTTTTCCCCAAGTGGTCTGAATTCCTTATGGGTATGCTTCATACATGTACACTGCACAAGTGCCCTTAAATTTGCTCTTTTCAGCTCACATTGTTATTCATTCCTCAAAGGTGAAGCAGGTACAGTGTATCAGTACATGTGCACTTACTTGTGTCTAGAGGTCAGCTGACTGCACTATGATTAAGAGAATGCCAAAGAAAAAATGCCTTTGAAAATGCCTTTGAAGTGCCTTCACTGGGCTCTAGGGAAGACACAGGAAGGACAGAAGTATAGTCAAAGTGGACCCAGTGTAACTTAGACAAACACAATTTGCATGCAACACAATGGATAGAAATGGGAAAAAGATCATAAGAAGTTATCAACCGGCTTAGTGAGAAGGGTGGGTGTGGGCAGAAGGGTGGCACTAAAAGTGTCCTTCTTTTTTAACTCCTCAAGCTTTCACACCGTAAATTTTTGTATGATGCAAAGCCAATCAATACAGTATTTAAGAGACTTAGATCTCTTGGTTCATTGTGGGAGCAGAGGGAAATGGTCTTGTGACCCTGGTGGTTTTAGGTCAAAATTTCGAGCCAGAGCTTGCACCACCTTCCAATTGAATTGAGAAATAAGGGTAGCTCTCTAGTGCATCTTTCAGGACAAACTTTGGTGCGGGACTTGCAAATTCAAGTTGAAAAGATATGTGCACGCGCTAAGTGAGAAGATTTGGCTTGGAGAGGGGTGAGCCGTTCGTGGGGATGACCTTTGACATGGTTTTAGATTTAATTACTGCCACATATTCCAGTTGTCAAGACCACCAAATTCATATGAATTGCAACAAAAAACAGTAAACATGAAATGACAAAAGTAGGACGTCCCCACCATTGGAGCCCCCCAAATGTGGCCAATTTGCTTTGCCGCCCACACACTCGCCACATTGCCAGCCCCAACCATGCATAACAAGTGCATGTGTTATAAATAGTCAGGCTGTAAGAAAAATGTGAGGTGGGGGCGTGGCGTTCATGCCATTGACCATTCTAACACCATTTTGCACCATTTTGGCAGGAAAATGGCACTTTCCCAAACTTGCTCCAATCCTGCCGCTTTCCAGGACTTAAGCTGCACTTGCATGACGATTTGATGCTGCAAGTTTGGATTTGGGGAAGGGGGTCGGGAAGATGTGTTCCGTGGGTGACCCTGCCGCGACCGGATATGAATGCACAGGTAATGCAATACCTCCGCAACCCATGCATGCTTGAAGCCCCAGACCAAACCTGGGGGTTGCGGCCAAGAATAAAAAATCAGAAATTTTTTTAATGAAGCCGATCGAGGGTGAGGGTGGGAAGTGGTCGGCTAAAATGCTGCGTAATATCTGCCTCTCCTGAGCGCGCTGCTCAGCGGCAGAGCTTCCCACGCCCAAATCAACACATGATATGCGCCCCATTTTGAACATGCAGGCATGCCAAGGTCGGAGTTTGGGGCTGTGTGCGGGAAATGGTGTGCGCTGTTTCACCGTTACATAATGTTTTCCATGATTTCCTTCCACCCACCGCATTAATTCTAAACAAAAGGGCATCATTGGGTCGTCCCCACCACTGGGTCACCCCTTTCTTAGGCAAACGTGGCCAAATAGACCTCTCAAGGCATAACTTTGTATCCACCTCACCGTTTCCTGATCTGAGCACACCATTAGATAGCTTATATTTTTTCTGTTCTCATGGTGGTCTTGGGGTCGAAATTGGTGCGGCAAGTGGAAGGCAATTTCGGAAAAATGGTATGTTACGTTGGAAGAGTGCGCGCTGTTTCCCACTCCCAGCCCCAAACTCCGAGCTTGAGATGCCTGCAGGTGTGTAAAGTTGGCCCGCACATCCTGTGTTGATTTGGGCGCGGGAAGCTCTCCCGTTGAGCTGTGCACTCAAAAAAGGCAGATGTTACGCAACGTTTTGGCCCGCCGCTTCCCACCCACACCCTCGATCGGCTCCATTTTAAATTTCCTAGATTTGATTTGATTGCTCGCAACCCTCAGACTTGGTCTGGCTTGAAAGCATGTATGTGTTGCGGAGATATCGCATTTCCTGTGTTTGGACCCTTATCTGGTCGTGACAGGGTCACCCACGGAATACACCTTCCCGACCGCCTCCCCCTAATCCAACTTCGCAGCATCGAACCATCATGCAATTGCAGCTGAAGTTTTGGAAAGCGGCAGAATTGGAGCAAGCTTGGGGATGCACCGTTTGCCTGCCAAAAGGGTGCAAAACGTTACCAGAATGGCCAAAGGCGCACACACCGCGCCCCCACCTCGCATTTTCTCACATAGACTGACTCTTTATGACATATGTACATGTTGTGCATGGTTGGGTCTGGAAATGGGGCCAGCAAGTGGGCAGAAATGCTAATTGGCCATGTTTTGGGGGGTCCATTGGTGGGGATGACCTTTGGAACCAGAAAAATCTTTCAAATGGTGTGCTCAGGTTGGGAAACGGTGGGGTGGCTAGGAAATTGTGCCTTGAGGAACGTATTTGGCCACCTTTGCCTAAGAAAGGGTGACCCAGTGGTAGGGACGACCAGTCATCATGACTCAAATTGGGCCTGCTGCACATCATTCGAGCAATTCAACCAGAAAGGAAGTCTGCACACGCGCCTATGCCACCAGGATCATTCATATGCTGTCGTGCCTAAATAATTGCACTCATAAGGAAGTATGCCCGTCCTCCATTCATATGATATCCAAAAAGCAGGGTTGCACGCTACGGCTACGCTACAGTCTACAAGACAGTAGCCAATGGCAAAGTTACCAACTTCAACTTAATCCCTTTTCTTCGGCCAAAATCAATGCAAAAGTATCAGCCCCTAATCTAGCTCGGGATAAAGCATACATCTATGCTTAAAAAATGATTTTATCTATATAGAACGTAGTGCCTTGGTCCTTACGCACTTTGAACACTTTTCATTGAAAGCTCACCTGTCTGAATACATATATGTATGAAATGCAATGACAAACAGATAAAAAGCATAAAAAAGCATAAAAAGCATAAAAAAGTATATAATCAACCTTGAGTATGTAGGAATTTAATATGAAAGTCTGAGTCAGACGGCAAAATTGCGGGTCCTGTCATTCTCCGGCTGCTGCAGCTACACACATGCAGCATTTTCAATAGACACAAGTTCACCTGTGTATGATGCTCCATAGCTGTAGACTTGGAACAGTTGCATTGTAGGACAGAGGCAGACACTGATCAGTGAACACTGATCATGAATCTTCACTAAGCAGCGCCTTTCGCCAGCTTATAAGCTAATTAGTTAACTAACGACGTTGTGCGGGCAGCTTGCTGTACTTTCTTTCCACTGAGATGTTCATGAACATGGTTGAACTCCCTGCTCCTGACTTAAATGCTGTATGAACTTCAAAGCCCATGGGCCTCAAAGGTCCCAGAGGCCCTGACCTTTAAGCTCCAATTGCTTTAAATTTGAAATTTTGATGGTCTCCCAAAGCGGAATTTCAAAACAGTGAAATTGGGAAAAACTTTCAGAGTTTGTGTTCACGACGCACGACAGATAACTCAAAATTCATTGAAAGTTTAAATTGAGTATAAATTGAGTTGATGTGTTTTCAAATGTACGAAATATGATGATTGTACTTGTCGAGGTCAAGTTTGCAAAATTCTTTCGAGAACTCACCACCTCCTCCTCACAACGAGCTAAACTCCATGCTCCTCGTGGGTATTTGTATGCAAGACTGGATAATTGTGCATCTGTTGAGCAGTTAGCAACATGGGACTGGAGATCATACCTCCCGAGGCGCAAGATGTTGGCCTAGGCGCATGTGCAAGGCAATCAGGAGCAGAGACCTTAACAGTTATCACTTCATGTCATGAATCTGGTGCACGCAGGCAAGGTGTAATATGCTCTGTGCAAGCAGGCTATGTCCTTCTGTGAGTCATGCTGCTTATATATTTCCAGCCCAGCTGCATGCGCCTTGTTGCCTGAAAAGGATTCAAGTCCATTCTCAGAGCCCACAAGAGTTTCCCAAAAGGCTCCTTGGCATTATCTGGGCAGGAGTTGCAAGTAAGTGGCTTCCAAGTGCAGCTTGCTTAAATACACATGAGGCAGAGCTGATATGCCTGATCAGGCTTATAAAATGGTGAGCAATTGTACTTCCATCGGCACAGTAATCCAATCACGCTTGACAAAAATTGGTTAAATGAAATTGTTTTCCTGCTTGGCTTATCCACAGGCCGGCACTCGAAGAAATTGGAGCTTCCCCTCATCAAGTATCTTGAGGTAAATTCCAGGCTAGAGCTGCACACCTCAAATACCTTAAAATATGCCTTATACGGTTGTGTTTAATTTCCCAAGTTGCCTATCTGTGCAGGAGCTTATGCAGCGAGAGATTGACCATCAACATCACAGATGGTGCGTCAATGGTGACATTTGAGCAAAGATTTACTCGCTCGATGTAAACCGCCTTGTAAGGCATTGCCTCAAGTTGCCTCACCTATTCCTGACTGTGCACAACTCAAAGGAGCCAGGTGCAACCTCTTGCAAGGTGCAAAGAGAACAAAAATGTCAGAAAATACCCTGTAATGTTTGACCTTGTTGCTTGTCCAGTATTGCCTATCTGCATGTATTGATATCCCATCTGAATGCAGTTGGCTTTAGTTGTAGCATGGAGAAACACTTGTTATTTACTTTGTATAATAGCCAATAAGTAACTCCATGCTTATGCCCAATCTGCACAGAATATATGGTGTTTGCAGGACAAGAAACATGAAGAACGGCCTTGGAAGGACATATGGTGAGAAATTTAAGGAGATTGGCTTAGGCAAGAAATGGTTGCCCTTTCCCTCTTGAAAATAAACCTTTCATCCTGAGTAGCAAGCTTTGATTGGTCCCATTCTGTAAATCAAGGTATCAAAATGGCATCGCGTGACAGGAATGTTCCTTTGGGGTAGCAAAGGTTGCTGTGATGTGTGCGTGCATGTGTGTGTGTATGTGTCAAGTCTAAATTGTGCGGGTACGTTGGGGGGTAGGTATGGCCATTCAAGACAATTACAACTTATACTTTATAAGTATTGTGCAGCATAATTCAGCAGCTAAATCGTTGAATTGATCACTTAATTGATGTTCAGCACCAGGGGGCATAACTATTGTGTGGTACTCGGGGCTCATTCTTGGGCAGGTCGGGCGATGTATCCCAGGATGTTGGGCACATCTTTGGAAAGCCCTACAAACCATGCTACTCTGCATCCTAGGACATTCAAAAAAGTCCGCCTTATGTGGATTCATGTGAAGACTGGCAATGAATACAATCGTGGAACACACAGAGCACCAAATTGTGTCACTTTCTTATTCTTGCAGAGGGGGGTGGCTGAGGCCCAGAATGGGTATGGTTTTGGCATTCTCCCAGGGCATGGTCTCTGTGAAGGGTGCCTTTTCAGCTTAGTGTTGGATGGTAGCCCTGCTTGCAATCTGTCCACAGCACCTGAGCTTGAAAGGTCCCCGTAATGGAGATCGTGCCTAATGGACAGAGGCATGAACCCTACTTTTCACAGCCAAATATCCACACCAGATCACTCTCTGCACCAAATTTCATGATTTTTTGGTGTTATGGTGCTCATGTGATAAAACACATCACTGCAGAATAATTGGAGTGACAAGACCCAGCGGTTGGTGAGATGTGAAATGGGTGCCAAAATGGGTCAAAAAACCTTTAAACCTGGGTTGCAACATCCAATATCAATGAGCAACATAAAAGAAGTATACTGGTGGGGTTCTGGGGGTAAAAGGAGCTCTGATCGCTCGTGGCGAGGGCGAACATGCGCCATCATGCCAAAATAGGCCGATAACAGACGCTCAGCACCCACCCAGGCCACAAGGGTCGTCTTTTTCACCCCAAATTTTACCAGCAGCCTATTTATTGATATTATTACAGTTTGCATCAAATAAGGAGCATGCCCGGACTTTCCCTCAGTCATCCCCCTCTGTTATTCTTGCAAGCTTTGTAATCGGTATTAACAATGTGAACAGCAAACTGGAACACTGGAAAAATAATGGGAAACAAGGTACGGTAGTTGGAGACATGTGTTTTTGTCACTTGCCTCAGACGAAATTAGGACTTCTGGCATAACAAAGCGTCCCAGAACAGGATTTTTCTCTTTCAAGTTCAGTAAGGGGTAAATAGAGGTACAAAATGGTTTATTTCTTGTTGCAAAATGGCCCAAAATAAATAGCACCATTTTTGGCCCTTTATGGCTCCTTGAGCCTTGCTTGCATGCAACAAACACAGCTCTCACAAAATTCTAGCCTCACCTCTTACCTAGGGTCCTTCTTGCCACACTTGCTTCTCAACTTGAAGGTTGCATTCAAGTCCGCAAAAATGCTTTTAAAAAGCGCAACCGCTGGGCCCTGGAAACGTTTGGCGTACAGGGCCCCCCCAAAATAGCCTCATTACTACAAGTCATAGGGGTCGTCATTGCAATTAGAAATGGGGGTAATGAGTCATTAGACCCTTCTGGTCCAGCACCTAGATTTAATATCGATCAACAAGCACATTGATGGTGCCTTAAAGTCAAGTGAGAGGGTCTCTCTAATTCTTGGGGATAGTGTCCCATCCTTGTCCCAACTAGACTGAGTTGAATGCAGATAATCCAACCAGGTCTCTAGGGGCTTCTGTACATGCTGTTACAGCTCCAGCAATGATACGCATCCCAGTCTATTGGCAAGTGCAATGTCCAAGATGGAGCATTCTCTTTTGCAAGTTAAGCCAGCATAAATTTGCCTTTGAATAAACATCAACGGATATCTAGTCAGTTATATCACCTATCACTGAGCCTTCAACTTATTAAAGGAGATTCAAACTATTTCAATAGCCTGTGAAGCGTTATACATTAGCGCACAGCATTCCTTGCTGTTGTCAGGAAATGCATAGATGCAGCTTGAATCTCACCTGGAATGAATTATTGTTAACAAGTTCAGCAAATCAGTGAGTCTTGGCACATCTGCTTTACAAAAAGTTGATTTGAACCTGTGCTGTCATGTATTTCAGGCTATGACCTTAGCACTTTAGCTAAGCCGTTGGCACCTTTGATGGAGCAAGACCATATCAAGCTGAGAGCCTTTGCCGACAGTTCTGACAGGCTCATCAGCCATACTGTAGGTGAGGCAAAATTGCAGGATACTTCAAGCATTGTCCTCATCCTCTTGATGCCATGCCTTCATAGCTGAATCTAAAATTTGAGGGTAAGCTTGAAGCATGAGGTTCAAGGGAAGGAGGGGCTTGGTCATCAATCATCAATGGTATAGCGTAGGGAAGGCATGCACCTGCAGGGCATATGTACTTGCAATTGCAGCATGGGACACAGCAGCTTTGCAAGCAGGCAGAAAAGGAGCATGTGATAGGGTGGCAGGCAGGTAGTCCTTGTTCTGTCCTGGCGATGCTAAACTATTGAGGTAGAATGTGGTCCTAGGAGCCGGAGGTTGAGTGATTTATGCAATTTTGCTCCAGTATTGCAATTTTGCATCAGAAGTGCATCAAGTCTTTGAAAAAGGAAATATTGTGCATTGCCTTTATGTATCTAAATCAGCTTCAACCCCCTCAGTACTTCCAGCTGCTATGTTGCTGCAATCTCTGAACAATCTCTTAAACATGCATTACAGTTTTATATCTTGTCTAGCAAGATTGCTTGATGCATCTGAGGTTGATTAAGATAAATCTGCTTAATTTTGTTTTATCTAGGTGATATTGTTTTATAGATAGAACAGTGCTCATAAATCAGGCAGGTTACAATTTCTGACCAGTGCTGCTCAATGGCAAGAAGGCAGGTAACAGATGTGTTCATGCCTGTCTGATCCATCAGTGTAAGACTTGTATTTTTATTCCACAATCAACTGCATGTGCGGCATGCAGTGACAAGAGAGCAAATTTCTATTGACCTTGAGGAGACATTCGCAAGCTCTGGTGTCCACTTTGCAATTTCTGGCTTAAGGTAATATTTGCAGAAGAGCCCTTATTTCTAAATTGCATTTCACTTGCAATGAAAGATACATATGCCTTGCATCACGTTGCTCTTACAAGGAGGCAAACATGTGCAAGCAGGCTTGCTAATGCTTGGTATGTGATAGCAGCAAACCATGCACGACACAACTTTCAAATATATTCCTGGTTTACAGATCAAAGCATGATGGAAGCACACCGATTTTCACAGAAGACAACCGAGAGAATAACATACTTTTAACTAGAAGACATGAAGATGATGACCTTGCGCATCAAAAAGAGCCAGAGCAGCCCCCTGCCTCGTTGCCTCAGGTTCGGCTCCTCGGGTAACACAAAAATTTCGCACAAATACTGATGTTGCGCAGGCCATGGAATCTTGAACAATTTCCTTAAGCACGAGAAAGCCATGGATCTGATGATGCCCTCGCAATGCCACAGAATGTGTTTCGGCATATGCTAAATTTATTGTTCATCCAATGTTGCTCTTTCCTCCATTGATTATATACAGCAAGCCACCAAATCAGTGTATCAGCTGAAGTGAGGATTGAAATATGTGCAAAGCTTTACCACCAGTACACCAGGAAAGCACAATAGTGGTGCTAAAGTGGTAGAATTGCATGCACATAAAGGCATGCTTTTCATCCCTGATGTGTAAGGTTGCTGAAATTATGATATGTTACATATACTATGTATGCAGCATATTTGCAAATTTATGGGATTTCTTGCCATGCCACTTTGTACGGCTTTCAGCAACACGTCTGATGTGCAAGAAAATGCTTTCAATCAGAAACTTTCAACATGTCCCAGAACCTAATAAGAGGCTGCCCAAAGTATACCTGCACCATGCTTAAATTATGATATGCTGGGTTTGTGGCCAACGGAAACTCATTGACCCAGAAGCCAATTGGCTTGTGGTTAGTTGTGGTGTCTCCCTTTCCCTCATTGATGCAGGGTGTGTTCAACCACCTGCACAGATTTCTTTTATTTGTTGTGTGTTGCATGCTACAAAGCCAAAAAAAGAGGCCCAATGTGCATCAAGGGCCCCAAGGGACATCTCTTGCTCCCCAGACTTAATCACATGCTTTATGATGTGCGCGCCGACATGTCTATAAAAGGAAATTGACCAACCAATATAGGGGAAAGCCTTCTTGGGAATCTCTTGTAATGTAAATGGATGCAAGCTGGTGGCTTTGAACTTAAGATTGATGTGGCTCTTGACCATGCAGGCCGACTCTGAGAGTTTGATTGTGACATATGAACCTGCCAGCCCTCCCGATGCTGATGGTGATGTCCAAGGCTTCTACAAACGTACCTGGCGTGATGGAAAATGTATTGAGACTGTGTACGAATATTCACATATGCTTTATCATTCGGGGCCGGCGAACCGCTTGCCTGCGGCTGGAGCCGCCTTGACCGTCAAGGGAGGGGCCGCGCGCCGGCGCGCTATTGAGGCAGCAGCGCTCAGCGGGCGGGTGATAGCAGTGAAAGGTAAACGGGGGAATCAAACAGGCTTGCCAGGCCAGCCTACTTGGGTCCTTTAGCGGGGTTGAAGGCGTTTGAGGCGGTCTTTGGAGATGGCAACAAGGGATTGTACAGCTACGCGGAGGTCAAGAGGAGGTTGCTACCTGAGGGCACAGAGGTTGATTGACAAGTGCGTGGAAAGCTTGTTGTGAACTACGGCTTAGAACAGGAGTCTGTTATGCGTGATGCATGAGCACCTAAAATTAAAGGTAGCATTTTCTCTGGCGAATGATGGATTGTTGGCCCAAGTTGATGTTAGCATGGCCATCTGGTTATTGTCTTCTTGCTAGCCCCTGCCCCTGCTCAAAGACAAGAGGGGATGTTATGGCCATGCTGCGAGCCTGGTTCCAAAGGATGCAGTTGCACTTCTTGGCTGAAGGCCTGAATCTTGTAACCCTTGTAACCCAAAGGATGCAGCAGTCTCTCAGCGTGACACAACAATTACTAACTACTAGTACTACTAGTAGTTTGGGAATTTCCTTTAAGGCATTCACTGGGTTGCCATCGCATTTGCTCTACTTCTCCTCATACTGTGAAACTTCTTATAGCCAGCCCCAATTTCTCATCTGATTGTGCTTTGCTTCACCAATGCCAGCATAGTCGCGTCAATGAAGTGTTGCACAAGTTGGTGCAAGTTCTTTTTCACTGTCAAGACTTGTTTGTGTCACACGGTACGCTTTCAGGAAGAAGTATTTGTTCCTTTCTTTCCCTTTTTCCCAGTCATTTTCTGTGGAGGCCCCTCATATTGTGCATGCCTTGCCTAGTCAGACTGTCTTTGATTTCCTTTCTCAACACACCATGCTGTTTCATCTCGGACATAAGTAATGTTATAGTATGGACTATTTTTTGGCTAGCAAAGACCAGCAACAAAACAATCAGCCTAACGACCAGGCTGGTACTACCAGTGGTAGTTAACCCTAATTAGGTAGTACTTTTGCAACAAGTTGGTCACGAGCCAGTAATGTAGCGGCTTGTACTTCATGTATTCTCAATCTATATGCTTGTTGAACCAAATGACCAGCAGCGTATTAGAAGGACATGTTGAGTTGCATCTTAGGTTGATGACAAATGGGGGCAGCTGGGTTGTCCGCCATTTGCCTGGTAAATCATGTGGGCATCCTTCCTCCAGCTCCTGTCTCCAGATCACCAGCAGCACTACTAGCAGCATGTACTCCTGACTCCTGATTGAATTGACGAGCATGTGTTGTGCATGCAAATTGGCCGTGCACTGCACGCATTTCAAAGCGTGGTTCCTAGTTTTGAAGTTTTCTCTGTGGAGCGATGGTGTAACGATTTGTTACGCTGGTCTATAATGAAACAGAGCAAGGCATGTAGGGAGTGAACTGCCTTGCTGAAAAAAGGGGAGTTGTCGGGACTACCAGGTAAAGGCACACCAGGTGGCAAGAAAAACACAGCCTGCCACACACGTCTCACGTGCCGTGCATCTCTAGGAGCGCTGCCACAGAATGCAGAAGCCATAAATGGGAGCGTCTCACACAAATCACATGGGCAGGGACACCACAAAATGTGCGGTGCGACAGTCTAATGCAAACAGACAGTAGTGCTCTCTGTCTGAGGCGACCGCCCGTGCGCACCACCCTTGTCTGTAGTAAGTCATGCGGGCCAGAAACGACAAGCACGCCATTTTACAGGTCCCGTGTGCAGGCACAGGGTTCTTGCGCCTCAGTCTCTTAACCGCCTCACGAACGCAGCTGGGGAAAGCCCCACGCCCTCTACCCCCCTCCCCATCAGCTCCTGCTCGTACTCACACCATGCCTCCCCAATCTCGCCCAGCAGGTCCCCTGGCCCGACATGCCCTGCACCCTCCGCCCCCTCTCGCTGCCATCTGGCAGCCCCATCAGCCGCAATGCCAGGCCCCTGGCTGCTCTCAGCACTGCGCCCCCCTGTCGCGCCCGCGCCTGCGCCCGCGCCACCCCAGCCGTGCCGGCCGCTGCCGCTGTCCAGCACAACGATCAGGTCCTTGCCTGCCTCGCCCGTCACTTCTGTGGCCGGCTTGTGCAGCGCCTCCATCAGGCGCGCCACCACGCTGAGGTCACGCACGCTCTGCCGCTGCTGGCCCTGCACGCCGCCATCTCCCAAGCCCTCTTCCCGCTCCGGCTGCAGCCCCGCGCCACGGCCCAGGGCCAGGCCCACCCCACCAATGGCACCCCAGCTGATGCCTGAAGCTGTGACGCCACTCGCACCCACCCCCAGGCTGTTTCTGCCACCACCGCTGTTGCTGCTCGGGCCGCTGCCGGGGGCGCGACTGCCCAGGGGGCGGCCAAACACGCTGCCGCGTGCGCGCCGCGCAGGTACACGCGATGGGGAGAGGGAGGCGCTGCCTGCACGGTAGGCAGGTATGCGCTGGCATGAGCGTAGGGCATGGGCTGGGCAGGGCCAGGCCCAGGGAGGGCCGAGTGTGCGGTGTGCGGGCTCCAGACAGGGGCCATACCAGCAGGCGCGAGCATGCTATGATAGCGCGCTGTGTGAGCGTGTCACGAAAAGGGGACCTGCAGGCCATGCAAGTGCACTCTGCAAGCGGGGTCAAGGGGACCCATGAGCACTAACAGTACACAGAGGGTGCTGGCGAGCGCACACAGGCAGCATGCGCGCGAGCCCTTCCTGCAGCCGCACTGCAGCAAGGATTTCCGCCGCCCACCAACGCTCGCTCCCACCTGGGGCTGCAGGGCTGTCGGAGGCGCGACCGGCGGCAGGCGCCAGCGTGGGCGGGGGACGTGCCCAAGCTCCTGGCCACTCCTCCAACAGCAGCTGCACCTGCGCGAGCAAGGTGCAGCAGGCGCCAAGAAGGAAAGCCAATCAATGAGCCGGCCGGGATACAATCCTGGCATGTGTGACCAAACTGATGCCTAGCTGAGTGAGGCCTGAGCTCCCTAAGTGGTGGTCAGGTGAAAAAGAAGCCCGGTGTTTGTAGTGGCGCCTGGCCACCGTTCCAACAGGAGCTGCACCTGTGCAAGCACAGCGCGCCCAGCGCAAGTGGGGGCACACCTCCGTAGCTGCTGGTGGTGCAGGAAGGCATGGCTTCCACAAGCTGGCCTTGGCGGGGTGCGCGCATAGTGCACTCCACGCGCTGCTGCTGCAACGCAACCTTTTGGTACACAAGCAGTAGGCTGAGAGGGATAAGCAGGCAGAGCGAAAGATGCTGTGCACCTCCAAAGCTGCTGGGGGGGATGGGAGGCCATGATGGGAGGCCATGCATGCAACAGCGGGCAGGGGAGAAAGGCCTGGCGGAGTTGCTTGCTTGGTTGGCTGTGTGTGTACGTGTGCGTGTGCGCGCGTGTGCATGTGTGCGCGCGCGCGTGCCT
>LFCJ01002437.1_pt1 | contig 13411 bp, 15 predicted proteins | sample 643141 | NCBI WGS metagenome assembly LFCJ01 (sample SAMN03766243, study PRJNA286221) | soda lake metagenome | biome: soda lake; feature: Kulunda steppe; material: water; isolation source: sample B1-Br-g2 brine of Lake Bitter-1 | place: Russia: Kulunda steppe | collected 2010-07 | reverse complement strand
ATTTAAAATAAAATTTTATAAAAAACTATTTTTAGTTCTTGATTCTAATCAGTGTTAATCGGTTTTTATCACCCCAAGAGTACTTCCTCAGTCAGCAAAGACCGCTTCCTTCAGGGTGCTGGTTTATCTGTGTAAAACGCTCTTGAGCTTGACTTTTATTTTATCATAATCAAAACTTATTTTCACCTACACTTTTTTTACGCTATCAATCATCTCGCAAAATCAGATTTAAAATTAACACTTTAGCAGTTATAGAATATTATGTATTAACCTGCTTGTAGGAGGTGTAGCTATGGATAAGCAACGTAAAGAGAAAAAAATTGCTCGTGCATATATCCCAGCCCAAGTCTATGAAACTAACTATAATTTAACTAAAGGCTTAAGACAGGGGACAATATTCCCCGAATTAGATATCCCTTATTAGTTATTTAAGATCTTTTTTAGCCACTGATAACCAGGTTTTGAATTTGAATTTTTTGCAAAGTACAACTATATTTCTAAAAACTTTCATCAATACCAATTTGGGCTCATTGGTGGTTTCAATTGTTTTGGCTTTTGAACTATGGTTTTGATCTTAACTGTAAACTGTCAACTATCAACTGTAAACTATTAATGTGGAGGTGTTTTTATGACGAGAGCACAACTTAGAGAGTTAAGAAGAATTCAGGAATTAGAGTTTAGATTATTAGAATTTAATCTCTATTTAAATACCCATCCTAGAGATAAAAAAGCTCTAGAAAAGTTTAATCAGACTGCCAGGGAATTAAATAGAGTAAAGGATAATTACCAACAACAGTATGGGCCATTGACTGCAAAAAGAGAAAGTGATTTCCCTTGGCAATATCCTAAGACCGCTTGGCCCTGGCAAATATCATATTAAGGAGGTTTTATTATGTGGACTTATGAAAAAATTCTTCAATACCCAACGAAAGTTTCTACTACAGATTTAGGCTTAGCAAAACTGCTTTTTGCTCAATATGGAGGCCCTGATAGTGAGTTGTCAGCTGGTTTACGGTACTTAACCCAGCGTTATACTATCCCTACAGATGAAGCAAAGGCAACACTGACAGAAATTGGTACAGAAGAGTTGGCTCATTGGGAAATTCTTGGGACTTTAATTTATAAATTAACTGATAGTGTTCCAGCAAAGAGACTACGCAAAGCAGGATTGGGCCCATATTATGCTCAGCATGGTAGAGCTATCTATCCTAATGATGCTTCTGGAGTACCTTGGACGGCATCTTTTATTCAATCTCACGAAGATCCAATCGCTAGCTTACATGAAAATTTAGCTGCTGAAGAAAAGGCTAGAGCAACTTATGAAAATTTAATTGATTTAAGTAATGATGCTGGAGTAATTGATACACTTAGTTTTTTAAGAAAAAGAGAAGTTGTACATTTTCAACGTTTTGGAGAAACTCTAGAAATTGTGCAAAATCATTTAGACGAGAGAGATTAAAATAAAGGCTGCCTGATACAATAAAATTGTATCAGGCAGCCTTTATTTATCTAAACTATAAAATTAAAATTCTTCCCGCCTTAATTCACGGACAAGGCTTTCTTAATAAACTCGGTAATAAATTATTGTTGCTATAAACATACCTAATAAAGATCCAATTATTATATCAGAAGGATAATGTACTCCTAAATATGCTCTTGAAAAAGCGACTATAAAAGCCATAAAATAAGCAAAAATACCTATAATTAAATTATTATTATATATGACAGTAGCTAAAGAAAAAATAGCTGCACTATGACCGGACGGAAAAGAATATATAGAAAAAGTATCAGTTAATCTATTGACGTTTTCTAAAGAATAAAAGGGACGATTACGTGCAATTAATATTTTTAAAAATCCTACTACCAAACTTGTCACTCCTACTGCTACTAGTGCTTGCCAAGCAATTTTTTGCCATATATCCTCACTAAATAAAATCAATAAAACAATTGTAATACTAAGAAATAAGCCACTACCTAAATGAGTAATTTTAGGCATTATTAAATCCAAACTAGCACATTTTAAATTATTATTGATTAAATAAAACAATTTAACATCTCTACTAAGTAAAGGAGATATAAATTCTTTCATCTTTTACACCCCATATAATCTAATCTCTTATATGTTATAATAAAATCTGATTAATCATTGGCTGTTAGCACTCTTATTGCCCCGCTAAACTTCTTTTTCCAAAAACGATTAAAAGAACTTATTTCTACATTTCTATTTTGAAGGATATGAATAAACTCATGCTGATTAATCATAATTCCTGCATGAGTAACTACATCTTTGTATAAAGTGAAATATATTAAATCTAATCTATCTAACTCTTTAAAACTTACTCTTCTTCCTAAGTTTTGTAGACCCCTAATATAAATCTCTGGATCTTTTTTATACCAATCTTTTTCATACTGCATATCATAATTAGAAAGATCAATTCCAAACTCTTGATAAAACTTAATTAATAAACCAAGACAGTCTAAACCTCTTAAAGACCTACCCCTATGCTTATAAGGGATATTTCTATACTTAGCTGCTATCTTTTCTATTTTGGACAATTAACTTCCCCTCCATTAAACTTAGTCAACTTTATTTTTATTATTATATTCAAAAATAAAGCAGTTGTTAATCTTCCTGGAAGGGAAGTGAGAAATTATCATCATTAAACAAACCACTTTCTACTAATTTATCTACTAACTTAAACCTATATTCAACCTCTTTATTTTCTTCTTCTGATAACAATGTTTCCTTTTTTTCTGTAGCAAGTTCAATATCTTCTTTTTCTAAATCTACTATACAAAAAGGCGGAAACAATACACACCACCAATTACTACCTTGAGCTCGTCCTAATTCAACCTCTAGAGTCTGGTATTGACCCGCTGCAAGACTTAGACCACCATAACTACGAGTCGGGAAATCTTTACTTTTAAGTGCTAAATCAATCTGATAATCACTATTTAATTTATCATGCCTTGCTTTTAATCTACTCTTTAACAAAGCAAGGTTTTTATCTAACTTAGCTTTAGCCTGCTCATAACTTTTTACTTCTCCTAAAACTTCTGTTATTTCTTCTTTGATAGATTTTTTAACTTCTCTTTTTAGTTCTTGATCTTGAAATGAATTACTATTTGCGACTATATGTAATCTTAATAATTCATCCTTTTCTAATGGAATCTCTTCAAACTTCAAAGTAGCTTTTTCTCCAATTATAACTAGACTACTTAAAATTACTACTAGCAAAATCAACATTTTAGTTCTATCCATAAAATCACCTATAATTTCTTTCTTTTTTTATCTTCTCTAATGCTTTTTTTTGTAGCCTGGATACTTGTGCCTGAGAAATATTTAGTCGTTGTCCTATTTCTGATTGTGTATAGCCATGCCAAAATTTTAAAACTATAATTACTTTTTCACGTTCAGATAAATTATCGAAGCTTTTTTCTAAATCTATCCATTTATCTATATCAAAATCAACCTTATCCTCTATTTGATCCATTAATCTTAATGGTTCATCTTCACCCTGATTCATTGGTTTAGCTAAAGATAATGGACTTTTAACTGCTTCCAAAGCATAAATGATTTGTTCTCTAGAAATATCTAGTTCTGATGCTAATTCATTAATTCCAGGTTCTCTATTCAACTTCTTTTTTAGTTCTTCGCGAATAGTTAATACTTTATGAGCAGTGTTTCTAATTGAACGACTAACTCTAATCTTTTTATTATCTCTGATAAATCTTTTAATCTCACCAATAATCATTGGGACTGCATAAGTTGAAAAACAGACTCCTCTTGTAAGATCAAAATTATCTACTGCTTTAACTAAACCCATACAACCAACCTGAAATAAATCATCTCCAGAATATTTACTATTTTCAAATCTTTTTAACACACTTAATACAAGTCTTAAATTTGAGTGAATCAATCTATCTCTAGCCTCTTGCTCCCCATTTTCCCAGCTTTTAAATAACTCTATTATTTTATTATTAGAGATATGAGGTAATTCAGAGGTATTAACACCTGACACCTTAGCTTTTTTCATTTTAACCACTCCCATAAATACCAATTATTTCTATTTATATCATTGACACTTATAATAGAAGTTATACATAAAAATTTGATTTAATTTTATTTTTTAGCAAATAATTCTTTTTTAGAAATAAAATCAATAGTTCTATGGTCATTGTAGCAGCTAAATTTATCGAAAACATTCAAAGAAAACTCCATCTAAATCTATAATTTAGGTGGTGAAGTTCACTTATCATCTCTTTCTCTTATCTATTATGCATTAAAAAAAGTTTTTTATACATTAAACTCTTTTCAAAATAAAAAAAGCAGGTTTAAGAGTGTAGCATCACACCCTTAAACCTGCTTAATTTTTATCAATAATTTAAAATGTAAAAGAAGTTATGCCTTTACAACATTTTCTGCCTGTAGTCCTTTATCAGTCTCTACAACAGAAAATTCAACTTCTTCTCCTTCTTCAAGGTCTTTAAATCCTGGTTCTTTTATAGCAGAGAAATGAACAAAGATATCATTTCCATCTTGTTCAATAAAACCAAAGCCCTTTTTAGTATCAAACCATTTTACTTTACCTATTTGGCGATCCTCATCTGTTGTTTTTTCCTCTGCCTGAGCATCAACCTCTTCTACATCTTCTTCATCAACTAAACCAGCATCTGCTAATGCATCACCCATACTTGATACCATATATATCCCTCCATATTTTTCTCATATGTTTTATTAACCACTCATTATAGTAACATCTGATATAATTTTTGTCAAATCAAGTTCTGATAAAAAAATGGATTAATATCCTATTTGAGCAAAATATCTCTAATCTCTTGATAAATCTGACCTTGCTTAGATAGTATAAAATCTCGAGGAAAATATAAGCCTTTTCTAGCTTCTTTCTTACCAGCAATTGCCCTTACTAATTTTGATACTTTAGATAATTCTACCTCTTTACCATCAGATTTTTTTAAATAGATTGGCTTTTCATCACTACTATTAGGGCAATAATAATCATATGGCACATCACTCGAAATACCTACTTCTAGATAATAACTGGGATTAATACCTGCTTTTTTAAATAAAGATTTTAACTTCTCTATTTCTTTCTCACTCAATTTATTAATAGATGTTTTAAATAATCTTCTACTTAGAATCCTATTGCTTAAATCAGACAAAATCAAATCTGAATCTTCTTGCCACTGACTAAATAGTGAATAAATTAAAGCTTCATCAAATTTAAGATAATCATTTATAGTTACTTCTCCAAAAAAGAGATTTTTAAGTGGGGCTGGTAGATAAATTTCCTTGCCAGCTTTAAATAAATCTTTGGCCCTTTTAAATAATTTCTTTAATACTATTTCAGCACCTCTTGTAGTCGGATGAAAATAGACTTGCCAATACATTGCATAACGGGCCAAAATATATGATTCTACCGAATGCATTCCGCTTTCGACAAAAAACAACCCATCCTCATCTGCTACCAAGACTCGAATAATCCGCTCTAAATCAAATTCGCCATAATTTACTCCTGTAATCTTAGAATCTCTTAACAAATAATCCATTCTATCTACATCAATCTGACTAGAAATTAAATCATTAATTAAACTATTATTATATTCTCCCATGATTATTTTAGCTATATCACTAGGGAAATCTTTATCTTGCTCTTTTAAAATTTTATTTACTTCACTATCACCTAAAATTATTCTTCTACCCCACTCTTCATGTCCTAACTCAAATAACTCCTCTAAAGAATGAGAGAATGGCCCATGACCAATATCATGTAATAAAGCAGCAGCTTTGGCCAATAGTTCTTCTCTCTCGCTTAAAAATAGCTCATCCTTTTTTTCTAATCTTGCTAGAACTAAACGCATAATCTCATAACTACCCAAAGAATGAGTGAAACGACTATGTTCAGCTCCATGATAGGTCAAATAAGATAAACCTAACTGCTTAATTCGTCTTAATCTCTGCATCTCATAGCTATCTATCAACTCTAAAATAAGCGGCTCATAAACATAAATATGATCATGAATTGGATCTTTAAAAACTTTTTCTTTCATCCTTATCACTCCTAAAATAATTTACACCTTCGTGAACCTTAGCACCCAAATATAAAATAAGGAGCATAATTAATAATCTTAAATTTAAAATACCTGCTATCTTTTATAATTAAAACTGCCACCTTAATTAAGGTGGCAGTTTTAGAAATTATTCTTCTGCTTGTGGATCAAAAGTTCTTTGGGCCAATTCTTCATTCAACATATAAATAGCTGCACCATCATCAGATATTCTTTCTAACTTAGTTATAAGTTCATCCATCGATGCTTCTTCTTCAACTTGTTCTTCAATAAACCAGTTTAAGAAGTTAACAGCAGCATAATTTTTATCTGAGTGTGCAATATCCATTAACTCATTCATTCTTTTAGTAATAAACTTCTCATGCTCTAGAGCATACTCAAAAGCTGCCTTAGGAGATTCAAATTCATTTTTAGGATCATCTAAACCTTTTAACTTAACCTCAGCTCCTAACTCATCAATGAAATGAGTAAATTTTTCAGCATGAAACCTCTCCTCCTCAGCCTGAACCTCAAAAAAGTGAGCAAATCCTTCTAAGTCTTCAGCTCTAAAATAATTAGCAATCGCTAAATAATAATGAGCTGATTCAAACTCCAACTTAACTTGTCTGTTTAACTCTGTTAACAATTCATCAGAAATCATAATTTATTCCTCCTTTTTTTTAATACCTATTGATTTTAACCATATTAAATTTTTGCACTTAGACTATATACTTTACACTTATATATGATAGGGTTCTCCCTTATTGATTTTTATAGCTCGATAAATCTGTTCCATAAGAATTAAGCGTACCATCTGATGAGTAAAAGTCATATTCGATAGACTAAGCTTATAATCGCTAGCCTTAAGTAAATTATCATGCAGACCCAAAGCCCCACCAATTATAAACTGAAATTTATTATACCCTCTTAATTTTAAATTATTAATTGATTTAGCTAAACCTTCAGAAGTCATCGGCTTTCCAGATGGATCTAAAGCTAAACTATAAGCTCGATTATCTAATTTAGAGATTAAACTCTCAGCCTCTTTAGCCTTTATTTTATTTTGCTCAGCTTGACTTAAATTATTAGGAATCCTTTCTGAATTCACTTCTATAAAATTAAATTTAACATGTTTATTTAATTTCTTTTTAAACTCAGCAATGCCATGCTTTAAATAACCTTTTTTAATTCTTCCTACTGTTATAATTTCGACTTTCAAATTAACAACTCCTAGTTAAATTTGATAAAGTTTACTCACTTGATTCTGACAAGCAAAATCAAGTTGTACATCCTTTTCAATCTCCATTCCTGCATCAGCCAGCATATTTTTAATCGTTAAATAAGCTAGCTCAGGTATGTTATTATCTTGACTGAGATGGGCCAACATTATTTGATTTGTTGAATTTTTTACTAAATCAACTACTGCTGCTCCAGCATCATCATTTGACAGATGGCCTTTAGCACTCATCACTCGCTTTTTTAATGACCAAGGGTATGGGCCAATCTTTAACATCTCTAAATCATGATTTGACTCTAAAATAACAAACTCAGCTCCTTTAACTGCATCTTTAACTTCAGCAGTGACCTCGCCTGTATCAGTAGCAATTGCTACTTTACAATCCTGATGATAGATACTATAACCAAAAGGTTGCTTAGCATCATGTGAAATACTAAAAGGAGTAATTTTTAGATCTCCTAAAATAAGATTATCTTTATTGATTATCTTCTTGTTAGCAGTAGTGATCTTACCTAATTTATCCTGTGCCTCTTGCCAAGTACCCTGACTAGCATAGATAGGTACATCACATCTTCTTGAAATAACTCCAGCCCCTTGAATATGATCACCATGTTCATGAGTTAGTAAAATAGCATCAATTTCCTCTACACTAGAATTTACTTTTTTTAATCTCTTATTAACTTCTTTCCCACTTAAGCCAACATCTATAAGTAAAGTTCTTTTTTCAGAAGCTACATAAATTGCATTTCCTGAACTACCACTAGCTAGAACAGAAATATTTAACTTTGAAATAATAAAACCTCCCATCTAATAAATCTATATTTATTTAAATAAAAAAAGGACTTTTTACATTAAAGCTCGAATTATAAGTATAGGTATATGAATACTATTAAATAAGATAATAACAGCCTAAAATACAAAAAAAGATAAATTAATATCTTGACAATATTTATTATAACACAAATCAGATAAAATGTTTATTAAATTTGAAACTATTAGGGGGATTAGCATGAATTTTCAAGAATTCAAAGAAAAAGTCTCACGTGAGATTGGGATAAGACTGGCTAGTTATAAGGAAAAAAGGGTCAAAAGAAGAACAAATAACTTTATGAAAAAACATGGTATTAGTGATTACGTTGCAGGATTACAAAAAATAAAAAAAGAGCAGAGCTTTAGACAAGAGTTTTTAGAGCATATGACAATTAACACTTCAGAGTTTTTCCGCAATCCTGCTAACTTTGATTACTTAAAAGAAAAAATACTGCCTAAATTATTTAAAAATAATAGAAAGGTTAAAATTTGGAGTGCTGCTTCTTCTAATGGATGCGAAGCTTATACAATAGCAATAATTTTAAAAGAAATGGGGATTAGCCCTGATAAATTTAACTTAAAAGCTACTGATATAGACCCTAGTATTTTAAAAGAAGCTCGTAGAGCTAAATATAAGAACAACTCTTTTAAAAAGATGGATAAATCATTACTTAGTAAATATTTTACTAAAAGCGGCGATTATTATCAATTGAAAAAAGAGATTATGCAGACTGTAAATTTCGGACGCCTCGATTTACTAAAAGATAGTTACGAAAATAATATCAATCTAATCTTATGCCGCAATGTCTTTATCTATTTTACTAAAGAAGTTAAAGATGATTTAACCATGAAATTAAGCAATGCCTTAGCTAAAGATGGTATATTATTTTTAGGAAATACAGAATATTTACTTAATCCAGAGAAATTCAACTTAGAAAAAGTTCATACATCATTTTACAGAAAAATAAATTAAGGTCTATAATCATCTAACTTTTGGGCTAAATATTCAGGTATTAAAGCAGTTACTTCAATTCCTGATTTAGTATACTTTTCAGCTAAAACTTTTCCTTTTTGATGGAGTTGGTCAAGTAGATTTGCATTATCATAGTCCAACTCCAAAGCTATTATTTCCATCTTCTTTTTTATAATCTCTGATATCTTATGCAATAATTTATTAATTCCTTTAGATTTAACTGCCGAAATTATAATACTATCAGGATACTCTTTTTCTAAAAGTTTTACCTTACTCTCACTTATTAAATCTCGCTTATTAAATACAGTAATCAACTCTTTATCAATCACCCCTAGCTCCTCTAACACTTGATAAACTACCTTCATTCTTTCTTCTATCTTTTCAGCACCGCAATCAATAACATGCAATAAGATATCTGCTTTTTGTACTTCCTCTAAAGTACTTTTAAAAGCAGCTATTAACTGATGAGGTAAACGCCTAATAAACCCAACCGTATCAGTAAAAATAACATCTCGCCCAATAGATTCTAATTTCACTTGACATAACGTAGAATCTAAAGTAGCAAATAACTTATTCTCTACTTTAACCTCTGCTCCAGTTAATGAGTTTAATAAAGTTGACTTTCCTGCATTTGTATAACCTACTAGTGCAACTATTGGGTCATCCCTTCTTTTTCTTTGCTCTTTGCGATTAGCCTTAATCTTTTTTAACTCTTCTTTTAACTTATGAATCCGCTCTCTAATTCTACGTCTATCTATCTCAAGTTTTGTCTCACCTGGACCTCGAGTAGCAATCCCTGCCCCTAAGCGTGATAACTCATTACCTTTACCTGTTAACCGTGGTAATAAGTATTCTAGCTGGGCCAACTCTACTTGTAATTTACCTTCTTTAGTATTAGCATGCTGAGCAAAAATATCAAGAATTAACTGAGTTCGATCAACTACTTTAACTTCTAGTGCATTTTCTAAGTTACTATGTTGTACTGGAGATAACTCATCAGCAAAAATAATCATATTAGCCTGTCTTAATTCAATCTTTTCTTTTATCTCCCTAACCTTACCCCGGCCAATATAATAGGCTGAATTTATAGAATCTATCTTTTGTACAACAATATCTTTAATCTCTACTCCTGCTGTTTTAGCTAGATTTTTCATTTCTTCTATCTCTTTGCTAAAAGGAGTAACTATAATTCCTAAATCGCGATAATTATTAGCGACTTGATAAGTATCAACCTTAGCTAATTTATTCTCAGCTGCCTCAATTAAAAATTGAAAGTCATAATTTATTACACCTTCAGAACTCTCAAACTCTTTTATGCGCCAGCTTGTTAGCTGTCCTGCTTTTATTTTAGGTAAAAATAGCTTAAATTTATCTTTAGATTCTACTACTAATATATTATCAAATCTATATCTTAATAATATATTTCCTAGATTAAACTTTAAGCTCTTTTTTCTTAATATTAATAACCTTAATCCTGCTAATCTTTTCATACTTTTTCTCCGCTTAAAATCTCTCATAAACTCATTAGAAAAATCATCTGTATCAGCAATTATACTCCCATTTCTTTTAATTAAGATAAATAAATTATTATTTTTAATCTTTCTGTATTCATTTAATATATCTTTTGTTATTAATTGATTTGCTGGTAGTTGCAATTCCTCAAAAAATTCTGTATCCATTTATTAGCACACCTCCTAAAATCAAAAACAGGAAAGCAAAGCCCCCCTGCTAATAATTTATATTTTAAACTCTGCAATTAAAATTTCTAAATGTTTCGCTTTCTCTTCTAGCTCATTAGCAGTATCTGCTACACCTACAGACATCTCTTCTAAATCACTAACTATCTTGACCACCTCTGATGAGCTATCAACTAACTCTTCAGTTGCAGCACTAGTACTTTCCATTTGTAGAGCCGTCTCATTAGTAGCCTCTTGAATTCCAGCAAAAGCCTTTCCAGCTTTACTAATTACTTCTTCACCATGTTCTACTTCCTCAGTTCCGCTATTAATTGCATCTACAGCCTTATCAGATTCATTTTGTGTTTCTTCAATCAAACCAGAAATCTTATCAGCTGCTTGTGCAGACTGTCGAGCTAAATCTCTAATTTCATCTGCTACTACAGCAAAACCTTTGCCATCTTCTCCAGCTCTAGCTGCTTCAATAGCTGCATTCAAGGCCAATAAATTAGTCTGCTCAGAAATATTTGTAATCAAATCAACTATCTCACCAATTTGAACTGATTTATCATCAAGGCTATCAATAACTTTAACAGAGTGTTTGACGGTATTTTTTATCTTATCCATCTGTTGAATTACCATTTCAATTGATTTATTTCCTTCTTTTACTATATTATTAGACTCTTCTGCCATCCCAGCTACTTGCTCACTACTAGCTGATACTTCTTGTGTTGAAGCAGAAATTTTATTGACTTCATCTAAAGTAATATCTACATCTGATCTAAAGCTATCTGACACATTACTTAATTCACTGCTCGAGTTATTTAAACTTTCAATGACCTCTTTTATCTGTTGGATTAATCCCTTTTTACTTACTACTAATTTATTATAGCTATCAGCTAAAACACCTAACTCATCACTACGATCAAAATTAATAGTAGCTTTAAAATTGCCATCAGCTAATTTTTCCATACCATTAGTTATTAGCTGAATTGGATTAGAAATACTTCTAGCAAATAAAGTAGTTACTATAATAGCAATTAAAATAGCTATTATTATTGAAATACTTATCATATTTCTTAATATAAACATTGGAGCAAAAAGTTCATCTTCAGCTACTTCTACTATAATGTACCATCCCATAGGGTGAGCTTTACTGAAAAAAGCAACTCTGCTTTCACCATCTCTTTCAAAATTCACCTGCCCACTAGCACTAATTCTTCGATCAAAATCATCATCTGTTATAACTTCTTCTTCTTCTTCTAACTCATCCTCTACTTCAACCTGAAACTGATCTTCTTTTACTGCCTTAATTTTCTGAAAATATTCTTCATCAGCTAAATTATCATCTTCTCCTAATTGAGTATCTCCATCAGCAGTTAATATGGCTATCCTATCATCCTCATCCACTAAATAAACTCTACTTTCAAAGCCTAGTGGACTAATAACTTGTTGTCGTGTTGATTCAAGTTGATGTTGTAAGTCAGTAAAAGACCACATTAACATTTGGCTTTGGTCTGCATGGGCCAAATCCCCACCTAAATTATCTAAAACAATATCATAAACTCTTACTGCAGCCTGTCTAGGAATAATCGCTAGTTGAGTTTCTGATAAATCTAATATGAAATTACTGGAAAAGTTATATGATGATATCCCTAAAGCTAATGTAACTATAATTATAACACCTAAAAATACGATTAATAATTTAGCAAATATGCTGGAGAATATTTTTATCCCCTTAAGTCTATCGAGAATTTTTCTAATCAACCCCATTATTTTCACCCCTCTGAAAAATTTAAGTGGCTTTTTATAAGCCGTATAAATCGTTTTCATCTACAATTACAGAGCAACAGCATCTTATAAACTTATGCCATTATTTCCAAAAAATTATTACCCTGTAATAGTTTAGGGTTTCTATATTTATATTTATTCTCCTGCATAAAAATATTATTTTCTGAAATTTATTCCAACAAGTTATTAAAATCACTTGGAAAGGTGATAAGTAAGACTAATTAAGCCTGTTGATAAATCCTCATTTCTTACTTTAACCTCTCGAGGCAGCTTAAGATGAATTGGGGCGAAATTCCAAATCGCTTTAACTCCAACTTCAACTAAATCATTGGCTATCTCTTGAGCTGCTTCACCTGGTATTGCTAAAATTGCAATTTTTATTTCTTTCTCCTTTACTATTTCAATCATTTTATCTATACTATTAATCTCAATATCACCAAAACTTTTACCAATTTTTTCTTGATCAACATCAAAAATATAATTAATATTTAAATTTAATTTTTCAAATCCCTTGTAATCAATTAATGCACGCCCTAAATTACCTGCTCCTATAGCAACTATTTCCCAATTTTGATTAAGTCCAAGAATCTTTTTTAGATTCTTTAATAATACAGAAATCTCATAACCTACTCCTCTTCTTCCAAACTCACCATAATATGATAAATCTTTTCTAACTTGAGTCGAAGGAATCCCTATTTTTTCACCTAGTTTTTTTGAGGATATAACTTTTACATCCTGCTTTTTTAACTTTTCTAAAGTTCTATAGTAAATAGGTAGCCTCTCAATTGTTGTCTTAGGAGTCTTTTTATATTTAGCCATTTTGTATACACACCCTTTCAAATTTATAAGTATTCT
>LFCJ01002436.1_pt1 | contig 13413 bp, 12 predicted proteins | sample 643141 | NCBI WGS metagenome assembly LFCJ01 (sample SAMN03766243, study PRJNA286221) | soda lake metagenome | biome: soda lake; feature: Kulunda steppe; material: water; isolation source: sample B1-Br-g2 brine of Lake Bitter-1 | place: Russia: Kulunda steppe | collected 2010-07 | reverse complement strand
TTGCCCCCGCGCACCGCGACATCGACGCCCGCCGCCGATTGCGTCACGGCCAGCGCGAGCTCGCCCTTGCGCGAGGCGCCCGCCGCCGTGATCGCCTCGAGCGCGGGCAGCGCGGCAATTAGATCGGGATGCAGCACCCGGCAATGTGGGATCGGCGTGAGCGTATCCGAGCCGCGCGCGTGCAACCCTACCAGCACACTCTTCTTGAGCCGCCGCCCCGACAGCGTGGCGCGGCGGCGCGTATTGAGCGGCGAGGGGTCGGTGCGGTACATCGGCGCATCCAGCCCCTGCGCGGCAAGGGCCTTCTCGACGACCTCGGCCTTCCAGGCATCGACGAACGCGTCGGCGGCGTGCTGCAGCGCGCAGCCGCCGCAATCGTCGTAATGCGGGCAGGGCGGGGTGACGCGCTCGGGCGCGGGGGTGACGATCGCGGGGGCGGCCATCCGCCCGCCCTCGACCGCGCCCTCGACGACCTCGCCGGGCAGGGCGCGCGGCACATAGACGCCCTCGGCGATACCGTCGCCGCGATGGCCCAGCCGTTCGATCTTCAGTCTCACTCCGCCGCCTCGCGAATGCCGATGAACCCGCCCGACTGGCGCGCCCAGAAGCGCGCATAGGTGCCCTCGCGCGCGAGCAGCGCGTCATGCGTGCCCGACTCCACGATCCGGCCCTCCGCCATCACCACGATGCGGTCCATCTCGGCGATGGTGGAGAGGCGGTGCGCGATGGCCAGCACGGTCTTGCCCTCCATGACCCTTTGCAGCGCGCCCTGTACATGCGCCTCGACCTCGGAGTCCAGCGCCGATGTCGCCTCGTCGAGCACGAGGATCGGCGCGTCCTTGAGAAAGGCGCGCGCGAGCGCGATGCGCTGGCGCTGCCCGCCCGAGAGCTTCACGCCGCGCTCGCCGAGATAGGCGTCGTAGCCGCGATTGCCGAGATGATCCTCGAGTCCCTCGATGAAATCATCGGCCTCGGCGGCGCGGGCGGCCTCGCGCACCTCCTCGAGCGAGGCGCCGGGGCGGCCATAGGAGATGTTCTCATAGGCGGTGCGGTTGAACATCGCGGTCTCCTGCGTGACCATGCCGATCTGGCGGCGCAGGCTCTCCTGGGTGACATCACGCACGTCGTGCCCGTCGATGCGCACCGCGCCCGCCTCGACATCGTAAAGCCGCAGGAGCAGCGCGACGAGGGTGGATTTACCCGCCCCGGAGGCGCCGACGATGCCGATCTTCTCGCCCGGCGCGATGTGCAGGTCGATCCCGTCGATGCCCGCCCCCTCGTCGCGCCCGTAAGCGAACGACACGCCCTCGAACCGGATCTCGCCCGCCACGCGGCCGAGATCGGCGGCGTCGGGCTTGTCGGTCAGGCCGTGCGGGGGCGTGAGGGTCTTCATGCCGTCCTCGATCTCGCCGATATTGGCATAGACCGCCATGAGCACGAAGCTCACCCAGCCGGTCATCTGCGCGATGCGGATCGAGACGGTCCCGGCAGCGGCAATGTCGCCCGCCGTGGCGATGCCCATCGACCACAGCCACAGCGCCCCCGCGATCAGGATCACCGGCAGCGCCCCCGCCACCGTCATCAGCGAGAGGCGAAACAACGCCTGCACGGTGCCGAAATCGATCGCGCGGCGGCGAAAATCGCCCATCGAGTCGAGGGCTGCGCGGTCCTCGTGGTCGTGATGGGCGAAGAGCTTGACGGTCTTGATGTTGGTGACGGTGTCGACGACCTGGCCGGAGACATCGGCGCGGGCATGGGCCTGGCGGCGCGAATACTTGCGCACCAGCGGGATGAAGAAGCGGATGAGCGCGATATAGCCCACCATCCACACCATCAGCATCCCCGCCAGCCGCGCATCGATCGTCACCAAGAGCACCACCGACGCGATCAGCGAGGCGAGCGCGAAGCTCACGGTGTTGATGACCTCGTTGGCGACATCGGTGAGCGCGCGCGCGGCCTGCATCTGCTTTTGCGCGATGCGCCCGGCGAAATCGTCATCGAAGAACTTCACCGACTGGCCCAGCGTCCAGCGATGCAGCCGCGAGAGCACGAGCGGCATGACATTGGGCGAGACCACGATGCTGTTGGCCGCCGAGCTCAGCCCGAAGGCGATCGGGCGCAGCACCACGAAGAACACCGCCACCCCGAGCACCAGCGCCCAGTTCTCGGCAAAGAAGGCGCCGGGATCGCCGCTCACGGCGGCGTCCACCACCCGCCCGAGCACCAGCGCGGCCATCACCTCGAGCGCGCCGGCAAAGGCCGACAACATCGCCGCACCCCCGAGGACCGGCCACGCGCCGCCCAATGCCCAGCGGATGAAACGCCACAGCGTGCGCGGCGGCGGCCCCTCGGCGGGCTGGAACGGCTCGATCAGTCGGGCGATCTTCATTGGGCGGCCTCCCCGGCCTCGTCGGTGGTGATGAAGCCGCCGGACTGGCGCGCCCAGAACCGGGCATAAAGCCCGCCGGCGGCCATGAGATCGGCGTGACGGCCCGCCTCGGCGATGCGCCCGTCATCGAGCACGATGATGCGGTCCATTCTCGCAATGGTAGACAGCCGGTGCGCGATGGCAATGACCGTCTTGCCCTCCATCACGCCGTAGAGCGTGTCCTGGATCGCGGCCTCGACCTCGGAGTCGAGCGCCGAGGTCGCCTCGTCGAGCACGAGTATCGGCGCGTCCTTGAGGATCACCCGCGCCAGCGTGATGCGCTGGCGCTGCCCGCCCGACAGCTTCACGCCGCGCTCGCCGACGCGGGCATCGTAGCCGGTGCGCCCCTCGGCGTCGCGCAGATCCTGGATGAAATCATGCGCCTCGGCGCGCATTGCGGCGTCGATCATCTCGGCCTCGGTGGCGTCGGGGCGCCCGTAGAGGATGTTGTCGCGCACCGAGCGGTGCAGGAGCGCGGAGTCCTGCTGCACCACGCCGATATTGCGGCGCAGCGAGGCCTGGGTGACGGCGCGGATGTCCTGCCCGTCGATGCGGATCGTGCCCGCCTCGGCATCGTGCAGGCGCAGGAGCAGCTTGACGAGGGTGGATTTGCCCGCCCCGGAGCGGCCCACGAGGCCGATCTTCTCGCCCGGCGCGACCGACAGCGTCACCCCCGCGAGCCCGCCGCGCGCCTGGCCGTAGTGATGCGTCAGCCCCTCGATCTCGATGCGCCCCTCGCGCAGCGCGAGCGGCGGCGCGGCGGGGGCGTCGAGCAGGCCGACGGGCTGGGCGATGGTCTCCATGCCCTCGGCGACGACGCCGAGATTGCGAAACAGGCTCGAGACCGCCCACATGATCCAGCCCGTCATCGCGTTGAGCCGCAGCGTCAGCGCCGTCGCCGCCGCCACCACCCCGAGGCTCGCCGCCTCCTGCGCCCACAACAGCACCGCCCAGCCCACCACCGCGACGATGAGAAAGCCGTTGAGCGCCTCGAGCCCGAGGCTCATCAGCGTGTAGATGCGCATCTCGCGGGCGAACTTGACGCGCGCGGTCTCGATGGCCTCGCCGGCGAAGGCGATTTCGCGGTCGTGATGGGCGAAGAGCTTGACGGCATGGATGTTGGTGTAGCTGTCCACCACGCGCCCCGTCACCTCCGAGCGCGCATCGGCGGCGGCCTTGGAGGCGGGGGTGACGCGCTTCGTCGTCCAGCGCACGAGCCAGGCATAGAGCCCGATCCAGATGATCAGCGGGATCACCAGCCGCGGGTCGGATTGCGACAGCAGCAGCCCCGCGAGGATCACATAGGCCAGCGCGAAGCTGATCGCGTCGAAGACCTGAAAGACCGCCTCGCCGGCGGCGGGCGGGGTCTGCATGATGCGGTTGGCGATGCGCCCGGCAAAGTCGTTCTCGAACCAGCCCACGGGCTGGCGCATCACGTGGCGATGCGCGCGCCAGCGGATGATGGTGCCGAAATTGGGCATGATGGCGTTGTTGAGAAACGCCACCGCCACGGTCTCGATGAGCGGGCGCAGCACGAGGATGAACACCGCCGCGAGCATCAGCTCGAGCCCGTGATCGGCCAGGAAATCCTCGCGCCCGGCGCTGCCGAGAACATCGACGAGCCGGCCGAGATACCAGATCAGCCCGACCTCGATCGCCGCGACCATCACCGAGCCGATGCCCGCCGCGATGAACACCCCGCGAAACGGCCCCATGTACTGGCGCAGGAACGGCCAGAGCCGGCGCGGCGGCGCGTCGGGCTCTGCGTAGGGCACATAGGGATCGACGAGGCGCTCGAAGAACGCGAAGAAACGGGACACGGGAAAGGCCTTTCACGGCGTTGCGGCGCAATCTAGCGGCGAAGCGCTCAGAGGAAAACCATTCCCGCCGACGCGGCGAGAAGGGCGGCCATCACCGTGGTGAAGGCCCGCCAGCGCGCCGGTGTCGTCAGAAGCCAGGCCAGCGCCGTGCCCGCCAGCGTCCAAAAGAAGCACACGAAGAGATTGATCCCCGAGAACGCCGCGGCGAGCCGCGCGGCCTCCTGCATTGGCGGCAGCCCGGCGGCGTAGCCCGACGCGGCGGCGAGCGCGATCGCCCAGACCTTGGGGTTGACCCATTGAAACAGCACCGCCTCGTGGAATCGCATCGGTCGGGCGTGCGCTGCCACCTGCGGCCGGCGCGTGGACATGAACAGCACCCAGGCCATCCACAGGATCCACCCTGCCGCCGCGAGCCGCAGCGCGAAGGTCAGCCCCGGCATCGACATCAGGAGCGCGCCCACCCCGAGCGCGGTGAGCCCCGAGGTCACGCCCACGCCCACCACGATCCCCGCGATATGTGGCAGGGTGCGGCGCAGCCCGAAGCGCGCGCCCGAGGAGGTCACGAGGATCACATTCGGCCCCGGCGAGAACAGCCCGGCGAAGACGAAGGCATAGAGCGGGTCGAACAGCACCCTCAGCTGACCACGACGAAGATCACCATCAGCCCGATCAGCGCGCCCATGGCGAAGTTGAACAGCCGCAACCGCCGCCCCGTCGACAGCCAGCGGGTGATCGCGCGCCCGGCCAGCGCCCAGGCCAGTGACGAGGTCAGCCCCGCCGCCACCGACACAAGCGCCACGACCCCCGCGCTCGCCCAGGGCGCGGCCGGGTCGATGAACTGCGCCGTGATCGCGACCGCCATCGCCCAGCCCTTGGGGTTGACCCACTGGAACGCGGCGGCCTCGATGAAGCTGAAGGGGCGCGCACGCTCGACGCCGAAGCCGATCCCGCCGGTGCGCGCGACCGACCACGCCACCCACAGCAAGAGCCCCGCGCCGCCCCAGCGCACCGCCTCGCGCAGCAGTGCGCTGGTCTGGAACAGCTCGCCCAGGAACAGCCCCACCAGCAGGATCATCACCGGAAAGCCGAGCGTGATCCCCAGCATGTGCGGCACGGTGCGGCGCAGTCCGAAATTGACCGCCGAACTCGCCACGAGCGCGTTGTTCGGCCCCGGTGTCCAGGCGGCCGCGAAGATCAGCGCCACCAGCGCGAGAAAGACCTCGACGGACATCGTTATGGCTCCTGTCGGTCGATGCGCCGCTGGGTGGCAACTGCGCGTGCGGGGGTCAACCCAAAAGCGCGTCGCGCGTCAGCGTGAAATCCGAGGCGATCCAGCGCGCCTCGAGCTCGGCGAGCCTGCGGCCGAGGGCGGGGCCCTGGTGGTCGGGCATCAGGTCGCGCGCGCGCACCGGAAACTCCGCCGCCGCCCCACGCGCGAGGGCCGCCGCCCAGCCCTCGGGCATCGGCGCGCCGGTCAGCGCCGCGCGCAGCAGCAGCGCGTCGCGCCCCAGCTCGGCGCCGTGGCGATAACCGAGCGCGCCTGCCGCGTCCCCGGACGCCACCGCAGCATGCAGCCGCTCGACGCGCTGCGCCGCATCGCGCGACAGCCGCAGCCGCTTGCCCGGCGCCTGACCGCCGATGCAGGCGAGCCGGCGCCGCCAGTCAGGCGCGATGCCGGCCTCGGCTTCGAGATGCACGAGCGGGGCGAGCGCGGCGGGGTCCGCGCCGGGCAGGATACGGCCGAGCACCCCGATGCGCGCCATGATCGCGACGCTCGGCGCCGGGTCGGGCGCGGCGAGCAGCTTGGCCGTCTCCGCGCCGATGCGCTCGCGCGAGAGCCGCTCGAGCCCCTCGGCCAGCTCGGCGCAGGCGGCGAGCGCGTCGGGGTCCGGCCCCTCGGCATCGTCGCCATACCAGGCATGGAAGCGAAAGAAGCGCAGGATGCGCAGGTAATCCTCGCGGATGCGGTTTCGCGCCGTGCCCACGAAGCGCAGCCGGCGCGCCTGCAGATCGGCGAGGCCGGTCTCGAGCGGGTCGATCACCGTGCCGTCGGGGCGCGCATAGAGGGCGTTCATGGTAAAATCGCGCCGGCGCGCATCGTCGCGCATGTCGTCGGCATAGGCGATCACGGCGCGGCGGCCATCGGTCTCGACATCGCGGCGAAAGGTCGTGATCTCATGCGCGATACCGTCCGAAACGACGGTGATGGTGCCGTGCTCCGCGCCGGTGGGCACGGCGCGCAGCCCGGCGGCCTCGGCGAGCGCGCTGACCCGCTCGGGGCGCGCCTCGGTGGCGATATCGACATCGGTGACGGGCACGCCGAGCAGCGCGTTGCGCACGCAGCCGCCCACGAAGAGCGCCTGATGCCCCGCCCCGGTGATCGCGGCGCAGACCGCCTGCGTGGCCGGGCGCGCCATCCACGCGCCGCTCACCCGCATCGCGCCATCCGCTCTGCCAGCCCGCGCAGGATCCGCGCCGTCGCGCCCCAGATATAATAGGGGCCGTAGGGAACCACCTCGTAGGCGCGCCACTGCCCGAGCCAGCGCCGCCGCTCGGTGCGGTAGCGCGACAGATCGGCAAGATGCGCCAGCGGCACGGTAAAGACCTCGTCCACCTCGCCGGCCTCGGGCACCGGCACGAACGGCGCGCGCACCCGGCCGAGCACCGGCGTGACGTGAAACCCCGTCACCGTCTCATGCGCCGCAAGCTGGCCGAGCAGCTCGACATTCCCCGGATCGAGCCCAATCTCCTCCTGCGCCTCGCGCAGCGCCGACGCCGCGAGCCCGGCATCGCCGGGTTCGGGCTTGCCACCCGGCAGGGCGATCTGGCCCGGGTGATGCGCCAGCCGCGAGGAGCGCTTGGTCAGCAGCACCGACGCGCCCGCTGGCCCGTCCTGCACCGCGATCAGAACGGCGGCGGGGCGCAGATCGCGCGCGTTGCGTCGCCGCAGATCCGGCGACAGGTCGTAATCCGACGACTCCGGTGCGGCCCGCTCGAGCGCGGCGATGACGCGCGCGAGGGGATCAGGATCGCGCATCGCCCCCGGTCCCGAGCGTCGCCGGATCGAACGTGTAATGCGCACCGCAGAACTGGCAGTCGGCGGTCACCGTGCCCGCATCGGTGGTCATCTCGGCGATCTGCGCGGGGTCGTAGGCGGCGAGCACGTCGCGCACCTTTTCGGGCGCGCAGGAGCAGCCGAACTTGACCGGCTGGGTGTCGAACACGCGCGGCGTCTCCTCGTGAAAGAGCCGCACCAGAAGCTCGGTGGGCAGCAACTGCGGGCCGATGAGCTCGGTCTGCTCGACCGTGTCGAGCAGCATGTTGGTGCGCTCCCAGTGCTCGTGGTCGTGATCGTCGAGCATGTCCGACGCGGTGAGAAGCCCGTCCTCGCCCGATCCGCCGCCCGCCATGCGCGGCGGGGCCTTGGGCATCTGCTGGAGCATGATGCCGCCCGCCCGCCACTGTTCGCGCCCGCCCGGCACCTGCGCACGGCCGAAGCTCAGCGCGAAGCGCGTGGGCAGCTGTTCGGACTGCGCGAAATAGGTCTCGGCGCAATCGGTGAGCGCATCGCCCGCGATCGGGGTGATGCCCTGATAGGGGGTGTTGCCGGGCCCCTGGTCGATGGTGATCGCGAAATGCCCGCGCCCGAGCTGCGCGAAAGGATCGCGGTGCTCGGCGAGCGCATTGGCGTCGAAGCCCGCATAAGCGCGCAGATGCGCCGGGGCGCCATCCTCGGCGGGGGCGAAGAAATCGGTCGCGATGAGCCGCACCGGCCCGTCGCCGCGGACCTGAAGCGAGAGCTTCCAGCGCAGCTTGACGGTCTGGCCGATCAGCGCGGTGATCATCGCCGCTTCGGCGACGAGATGCTCGATCACCGGCGGATAGGCGTGCTGGCCGAGCACTTTGTCGAGCACCCCGTCAAGGCGCGCGACGCGGCCGCGGATATCCGAGCGGTCGAGCTGAAAGGGCAGGACGGTGTCGTCCCAGGCGATCTTCGAGCCGATTGACATGCTTGACCTTGGTCTTGAGTGCGCGTTCGGGCGGACGTATTGCGTCGCCTTGCACCCCATATATGGAGCGTGCGGCCGGGGCCAAGGGCAAGCGAGCGGGCAGAAAATGATACGACGCTTCGGGACGCCGCCACGGCGCGCAAAGGATTATCGCCGCCGCGCAGGCGTTTACGCGATCCTGATGCGCGGCGAACGGGTTCTGCTGACGGTGCAGTCGGCGCCGGTGGTGGAGTTGCAATTGCCCGGCGGCGGGATCGACGCGCACGAATCGCCGCTGCAGGCGCTGCACCGGGAGGTGCTGGAGGAGACGGGCTGGGGAATCGCGGCGCCGCGCCGGCTCGGGGTGTTTCGCCGCTTCACCTACATGCCCGAATACGCGCTCTGGGCCGAGAAGCTCTGCACGGTGTTTCTCGCGCGGCCGACGCGCGTCCTCGCTCCGGTGCGCGAGCCGCATCACCGGGCGTGCTGGCTCGCGCTGGATGAGGCGATCGAGCGGCTGGGCAATGACGGGGACCGGCATTTCCTGCGCCGGTTGCGCGGCTAGAGCATCTCGCGCAGAAGTGGAGACCGGTTTCGCACTCCTCGGACATGCGATTTCAAGAGGTTTGAGGGTTGCACGTGAATGCGAATGAACGCGGCGCGCTCTGAGACCGTTCAGCCCGCTTCGCGATCGAATTCAAGCAGGACGCAGGAGACGTCGTCGTCGAATTCCGCCCGGCCCGAGAAGCGGCGCAGCGCATCGAGCAGGGTCTCGTTGAAGGCCCTGTCGCGCAGGCCGCGCAGCTCGTGCATGAGGCCGCGCAGGCCGTCCTCGCCGAACTGGGTGCCGTCGGGCGCGGCGCATTCGGTGATCCCGTCGGACAGCAGCAGGAACCGGTCGCCCGGATGCAGCTGCAGCGATACCTCCTCCCATCGGGCGTCGGGCACCAGCCCGACCGGCAGCCCGCCGCCACCGATCAGCTCGATGCTGCCGTCGTGGCGCTGCAGCGCCGGGTGGGGATGCCCGGCCTGCACCATGCGCGCATGCCCGTTCTCGAGATCCACGTCGGCGAGGACGATCGTGAAGTAGAGGTCGGTGCGGATCTCCTCGAGCAGAAGGCGGTTCATGCGTCCGAGAACCTCGCCGGGAGGGCGCGCCGCGGTCGAGCCATCCGGCGCGGTGAACAGCGCGATATTGCGCTCGGGCGTGCCGCCCGACAGCATCCCCGCGAGGCGCGCGGTCATCAGCGCGGAGTTGACCCCGTGTCCGGAGACGTCGAGGGCGAACAGCCCCACATGCGTGGCACTGATGGGGAAGTAGCCGACAAGGTCGCCGCCGAGATGGCCGCTCGGGTGCAGCAGCAGCGAGACATGCGCCCCGGGCAGGCGGCGATACTGCTCGCTGAGCAGGGATTGCTGCAACTCGCGCGCCTGGGCGAGGTCGCGCTCGAGCGCGTCATAGAGCTTCTGCAACTCGTCGAGCGTGTCGCTGAGCAGGGTATTCTTGTGCTTGAGTTCGCTCTCCATGCGCAGGACACGCTCGCCGGCATGGATGCGCGCGCGCAATTCCTCGGGATTGACGGGCTTGGTGAGGAAGTCGTCGGCGCCGGCGTCGAGCCCGTGTGCGATCTCGTCCGTGCCGCTCTTGGAGGTCAGCAGGATGAAATACCCGTAGCTGTCGCGATCGAGCGCGCGGAAGGCGCGGCAGAAATCCGGCCCGTCCATGCCCGGCATCATCCAGTCCGACAGGATCAGGTCGATCGGGGTCTCCTCGCAGATCCGCAGCGCGGCTTCGCCCGATTCGGCCTCCAGCACGCCATAGCCCCATGCGGCGAGCGCGGCTGCGGCGGTGCGCCGCTGAGCGCCGCTGTCATCAACGACGAGAACGTGGCGCAGCGTAAGCTCGGCCTGCGCCGCCGCGGCGGTCTTGAGCTTCTCGGTGTCGACGGGTTGCAAGCTCACCTCCGGATCTCGTCGCGATAACGCATCGCATCGCCGGATTAACGCCGCGTGAAGGTTAAAATTCTTCTGGAGTCACTCAACTTTACGCTGAGCTCTGGTGCCGAAGATCACCGCTTGTTAAGGCCCGTCACCTACCGTGCGGGGTTGGAACGGTTTGGACCGGAGCACTTCATGGTGGATTGGGATCGTGTCGCGCAGCTGCGAACCGAAATCGGGGACGCCGATTTCGAGGCGGTCGTGACGCTCTTTCTCGACGAGGTGGCCGAGGTCGCCGAAAAGCTCCGCCATGCGCCGGACCCGGCCACGATGGATGCGGACCTGCATTTCCTCAAGGGCACGGTGCTCAACCTTGGAATGCACGAACTCGGGCGGCTGTGCGACCAGGGCACGGAGCGCGCCGCGCGGGGCGAGCCCGTCGATCTGGACGCGCTGCTCGAGTGCTATGACGAGTCGCGGCGCATCCTGCTCGCGGGGCTTGGTCGCAGCGATTGAAACCGTTCAGATCAGGAATTCGCCCAGCGTGACGTCATCCGTGATGTCGCGGTAGATGTAGCCGGCCGCGTCGAGGCGCGCGAAAAGCGCGGCGAAGCTGTCGCGCTCGCGGGTCTCGATGCCGATCAGTACCGAGCCGAAATTGCGCGCCGATTTCTTGAGATACTCGAACCGCGCGATGTCGTCCTCGGGGCCGAGCATCTCGAGAAAGTCGCGCAACGCGCCCGGGCGCTGGGGCAGGCGCAGGATGAAATACTTCTTGAGCTCCGATTCGCGCATCGCGCGTTCCTTGACATCGGGCAGCCGCTCGAAGTCGAAATTGCCGCCCGAGGTCACGCACACGACCCGGCGCCCCGCAAGCGCCCCAGCGAGGTCGGCCAGCGCATCCACCGACAGCGCCCCGGCCGGCTCCAGCACGATCCCTTCGGTGTTGAGCATCTCGAGCATGGTGATGCAGATGCGGTTTTCCGGCGCGCTCAACACATGCGCGGGGTCGGTGCCGCGCAGCCGTGCGAAGGGGGCGTCACCGATTCGCGCGACCGCGGCGCCGTCGACGAAGCTGTCGACCCGCGCGAGGGTCTGCGGCACCCCGGCGGCGAGCGCGGCGGCAAAGCTCGCCCCGCCCTCCGGCTCGACGAATCGAAATTCGGTGGCGGGGCTGACCGCGCGCATGTAGGCGGTCACCCCCGCCGCGAGCCCGCCCCCGCCCACCGGCAGGATGACGAGATCGGGCGGCGCGTCCATCTGCTCGAGCATCTCGACACCGACGCTGGCCTGCCCCTCGATCACGTCGGGGTCGTCGAAGGGCGACAGGAAATGGCCGCCGCTTTCGGCGCAGAACGCCTGCGCGGCGGCGAGCGTCTGGTCGAAATAGTCGCCGGTCATGCGGATATCGATGGCGTCGCCGCCGAAGCTCGCGGTCTTGTCGATCTTCTGCTGCGGTGTGGTCACCGGCATGAAAACGGTGCCGCGCACGCCGAAATGGCGGCAGGCGAAGGCCACCCCTTGGGCGTGGTTGCCCGCGCTGGCGCAGACGAAGCTGCGTTGATCCGGGTCGGCCGCGCGGCGCTTGCGCATCGCGTTGAACGCGCCGCGGATCTTGTAGGAGCGCACCGGGGTGAGATCCTCGCGCTTGAGCAGGATCTCGGCGCCGAAGCGGTCCGACAGGAAGGCGTTGCGCCCCAGCGGCGTGGGCGCGAACAGGGCGCGCATCTCCCATGTGGCGGCGCGGGCGGCGGCGGTGAAATCGCTCATGCGCCCGCTGTGCCGCGAATGCGCGCCCACCGCAAGCGCCGTGCGCCTCAGCCGCCGGTATCGGGCAGAAGATGCGCCTCGAGCCGCGCGCGCACCGCGTCGGGCATCGGCGCCGAGGCGCGCGCGACCGGGTCGAAGAACACCTCGACGAGATCGTAGCTCGCATGCAGCGTGCCGGTGTCGGCATGGTGCAGGCGCAGATGGAAGGTCGTGCTCTTGGTGCCGATCCGGGTCACCGCGCCGTCGATGACGATGAGATCGCCCGCGGTGAGCTCGCGCACGAAGCGCGTCGTGGCCTGCGCCGAGACGCAGTGCACCCCGTGCTCGGCCTGCATCACCGAATAGGGCAGGCCGATGCGCGTCCACATGTGGTAGCTCGCATCGTCGAAGAAGGGCGCGTAGTGGCGCACGTTCATGTGTCCGAAATGGTCGTGGTGCCACGGATGCACCACCCCGCGCAGAAGTTCGAGCCGCTCCGTCATCCGCCCCCCGCGATCAGCCGCCAGACAAGAAAGCCCGCCGCCGCGAAGGGCAGGGCGCGCCCCACGATGAAGATGCGCCAGGTCCACCAGCGGCTCTTCGCTCCCAGCGCATACCACACCTTGCCCGGTGGCAGCACCCAGCACAACAGCCCCGCCCCGATCACGCCCGAGGCCACGACGATGTTGGTGCCGCCGAACTGGTCCATGAAGTCGAGAAACGGCATCCCCGCGACGGTCAGCTCCACGGGTGTGAAGCTCAACGCCGAGGGCAGGCCGAGCCCCAGCATCAACAGCCCCACCGCAGCGACCGCGCGCGCATGGCTCAGCCCGAGCTCCTCCTCGACGGCGGCGATGATGACCTTGAGCCCCGCAAGACAGCTCGAGAAGGCGGCGGCGAAGAACATGAAGAAGAAGGTGATCGCCAGCAGCCATCCCGCCGCCATGTCGTCGAAGACGATGGGCAGGGTCGAGAAGGCCAGCTCCGAGCCCGCGCCGGGGTCGAGGCCGTGGGTGAACACGAAGGGAAAGATCATCCATCCGGCGAGCAGCGCGATCGAGGTTTCCGTAGCGGCCACGATCAGCGCGGCGCGCGGCACGTTGGTCCTGCGCGGGATGTAGCTGCCATAGGTGACGAGGTAGCCCTGCCCGACGGCCAGCGTGTAGAAGGCCTGCCCGAAGGCGAAGAACCACAGCGTCGGGTTGGCGAGCGCGCCGAGCTCCCAGGAGAACATGAACGCGCGCGCCTCGGCCCAGCCCGGCAGCGTGGCGGCGAAGCCCACGAGCCCCGCGATCAGCAGCGCCAGGAGCGGCATCAGCACCTTGGAGAGGGTCTCGATCGCCGCGACACCGCGCAGGAGCACGATCCAGGCGAGCCCGGTGACGATCGCGAAATACCACACCGAGTTGTAGCCCGCCGTGAACTCGGAGAACTCGCCCACGCTCAGGCGGATCGCATCGACGGTGTAGCCCAGCGTCCAGCCGGTGAT
>LFCJ01002435.1_pt1 | contig 13415 bp, 19 predicted proteins | sample 643141 | NCBI WGS metagenome assembly LFCJ01 (sample SAMN03766243, study PRJNA286221) | soda lake metagenome | biome: soda lake; feature: Kulunda steppe; material: water; isolation source: sample B1-Br-g2 brine of Lake Bitter-1 | place: Russia: Kulunda steppe | collected 2010-07 | reverse complement strand
TGACCACTGGTGTCCATAACCAGCAGCACATGGTCTGGCCTCGTGCTCTGACCACTGGTGTCCATAACCAGCAGCATGGTCTGGGCAGGAGTGCCACAGCCCGCTTCACTTGCACTGTACCATGGGTCATTAACCTCGGCTTACATTTTGTGGGACCTTGTGAACGTGCATGCCTGTGCATGGGCGCCTTGCGCCATGCCAGGAACAGGAGTGGGTGGGCTTGCCTGTGATGGCGCTGCAGGTCCTGCCAAGGCCAGGCTTGAGGGGGGCACTGCTCCTGTGCTTGCTGTATCATGTTATTATTGGCGAGTGGAAAAGGCTTTGAACACCTGTGCGTGTGCACAGGCCTTGTTCCGCCTGTTTGGCTGCTGCACGCATATGCTTGCATGCTGCCGCCTCCCCACCGCTAATATCTTGGGCGTGGCTGCGTGCATGCACCTGCAGATGCCCGAGAGGCAGCCCTATCCAAATGGCGTGTTGGACCGCCGACTGGTGAGTGGCTGGCCTTTTTGGAGCTCCGTTGCATCATGTTGTCCGCATGAGTATTATTGCTTGCATCCCTGACTTTTGAGGCCGGTCAATTGGCTGACCTGAGTGCTGAGCTGGGAAGATGTCCTGGATGAGCAATGCAAGGTTTGTGTTTGGCCGACTTGGCTAATTGGAAGTAATTCAGCAAGATGGGCTTGCTGAAGCCCGTTGCGGGAGCCCTCACGTGGAGGGCAGCAGCTGACTGATTAGCAAAGCTACAGAAATCAGTGCACGGCTTGTGTAAAAAGACAGAGCTCCGTCTTGGATGCCATGCGTGCCAATCGGTATGGATATGTATCATCACAGCTCATGTACCCCAGACCTGGCATTTTGGTGCCAGGTGCGGGCGCCAGTGCTGTTGCACACCCGCCTATGCACACCCGCCTATGCCCAGAAAATCAAATATGGGCCTGACCTCTCAGATTTGGCCTGTAATAGCCGTCTGCTGATAGCTCTCACTCAGTGATGCACGCTCAGTCAACAAAAGCCTCTGAGAAGTGCTGTGCGTGGAGGCAAATGTGCCAACTGTTTGCGGAGCTGCGTGGCCTCGCTGTGCTAATCTGTGCTGATCTGTGCTGATCTGTGCTGATCTGTACTAATCTGTTCTAATCTGACTGTGTAGGCCTCAGGCACGATGGACCAGCTACGCGTGTGTGTGTGTGCGTGCAAGCTTGTTTTGCGGTAGTGCCCGGTTGCCGGAACATGAGTGAGACGGTTAACTGCATCACAAACAAGTTGTCGTGTACAAGTGCAAGAGCAGTGAGCATTCCAAAGCTGGCACACATGTTTCGTTGGCTCACCACGGCTCATTGTGTGCGTGCGCCTGCGCAGGGCACCACCAGTAAGACTGCAGTGTGCGATACCTGTGGGCTCAAGCTCGCTGATTGTGCAGGGCACTTCGGTGAGTTTGCACCTGCACTGCCATCTGGATGGATATACTAAGGCCATGACAGGGTGGAGGGAAGCCTGCTGTACTTGGGTTCGTTGTCCTAACAGCGCTAGTAGGGTTTCTGCAAATGCCCTGCGCGCTTAGCAGGAAGGCCGGCAGCTTTAGGCTGAAACGACTCAATGGGTGCCTACTGTTGGATGTGCCTACTGTTGGATGTGCACCCTTGCCTTGAAGGCTGCGCTATCGCTTGAGCATGGACACCATGGACACCACGTTGCAGCCAATGCACCTTCCACCTATGGATTTCAGCTAGTGCGTGCACTTGCTGGTTGAGAGATTGATGAGGGGCAGGGAGCACATGATAGCATAGGTTAGATGGAAAGCAAGCCCCAGACAATGCTCTGGTGACCTTGAGAGCCGTACTTGTAGACACATGGTGGCAGGGAAATTCAGATGTTACCAAACAACATTGCACTGATTTACACTGACATGTCCACTTGTCCACGACAAACGCATCTGCGACAAACATTCTTTGAGTGGTAGCACCGGGCACAGGTCCTTGTAAGCTCCTGCTTTGAAATCCAGATCTATTCTTCCTGCTTGAATCGAGCTTATGCTGGAACACATACAAGCAATATGAGCACTCGCCATGCATATGTTAACACATCCCTAGGTTGGTGCAATATAGGTGTTTGGTGTGGACTGGTGCATTACCTATGGCCCGCATGCTTGCCGCGCATTCTATACTTGCCCTGCAGGTTATATCAAGCTGGAGCTACCTGTGTTCCACATTGGCTACTTCAAGAACACCATCCAGCTGCTGCAATGTATCTGCAAGTCTTGCTCGCGAGTTCTACTGCCCGAGGCGCAGCGCCAGATCTGGCTCAGGTGCACAAGAGTTGCGTGTGTGAACATGTGTGTGACGAGCTATCTTTTGGTTGTTTGGAGCATGGGAAAGGGAATGACTGTTCCGCAAGTAAGTGGGCGCATTAGCATGAGAATTTGCTTTGACATGCGAACACATGCCTGTAAGGCAAGCAAGCCTTCATGTAGAGGTTCGTAGCAATAATGATGCAAAACTGCGCAAGTATTTTCCCTGCAGCCCTCAAATTTTACTTGTTATGGCTTTGTAATGATCTTAAGCGTGCTTGCATTAATTCTATGTCCTGCAGTATTTAAGACCCAAGCAGGTGAAGGTGTGGCAATCGTGACCATGCTGTAAATTTCCTGCCTTTAAATGATGCAAGGCTGCTTCAATTCGCCATTGTGAGCCACCACCTGAGCCACCATCTGGGTCATCACCTGAGCCACCATCTGAGCCACCATCTGAGTCGTCACCTGAGCCACCATTTGAGTCATCACTTGAGCCACCATCTGAGTCATCACCTGAGCCACCATCCGAGCCACCACCTGAGCCACCATCTGAGCCATCACCCGAGCCACCATCTGAGTCATCACCTGAGCCACCACCTAAACCACTGCTGGATTGCCGCAGATGAGAATTGTGACATTCTATGATCCTGCGCATACATTCCTACCATTGACATTATGCGCCGACAGGAAGTTCCGGAGCTCAAGGACTGAGCGGACCCAAAGAGAAGCCTTGTTTCGCAAGGTAGGTGGATGGCCAGCGGGCGCTTGCAGCTGCTGGGGTAAAAAAAAAGATACATGCAAAAAACATGCGCAGCCTCTTTGCACAAAACTTCACTTTGATGTAGTTTTGTGCGGGCTTAGCCCATACAATGCATCCTTATCTCACTCGTAGGATAAGCCTCGGGTTGACATTTTGTGGATTTGAGCACACACAACGAGACTCTGCAGAGTTTGATGTCTGTTCAAAATATCAATTTGTCAGTGGGACAGCTAGGTCCTCCTTTAATTCGAGTACGAAGCTTGCCCGATAATGTTTGTGATGCAGGTCAATGAGGCCTGCAAGCGCCAGAGGCACTGCCCCCACTGTGGTAGCTTCAATGGGACTGTCAAGTGGGTCAAACTTGATTTCTGGCTCCTGTGGTCCAGATAATTTTGCTACAAATAGGATACTCCCACATTTAATGCTCAGAAAGTCCTGGGCATGCACACAAGGAGCAAAGGCTCACATTTGTATTTTGTTTGGTAGGAAGGTCTGCCTGAGTTGGCTTCAGCAACTTTGCTCCTGCATTCATGTCTACCCTTGGGCTTGCCACATCTTGAGGCTGTGTTTACATACCCTTTTGTCCTTGACTTTGTGTCACGTTGGGGGCTTGTGTGCTTGCTGCTCTTGCTTCCTATCAAGGCTGTAAGAGCCACTGGCTCATGTGCAGATCTTGGAGTCAGGGTTTTCCTAGCAGTGTGACTGATTCCAGATTTTGATTCAGGGCGATTTACTCTCTTGTTTGGCATCGGTCTGGGGCTTCGCTTGGCCATTGCACTTGTCCGGCGCGCTTGTTTGGACAAGCAGCACCTGCGGCCAACTCTGCAACCGACCTCCATGGCCTTTGTCCCTGACCCTGCTGGAGGGCTCAAACCCTTGAGCCGACTTCTGTGGCCTTTCTTTGTAACCGCGCAGGAAGGCAACAGTGTCCCTGAAGATCATCCACAACTTCCGTCTTTCTTTGTAATCGCGCAGAAAGGCAACAGTGTCCCTGAAGATCATCCACAACTTCTGTCTTTCTTTGTAATCGTGCAGGAAAACAACAGGGTCCCTGAAGATCATCCACAACTTCTGTCTTTCTTTGTAATCGCGCAGGAAGACAACAGGGTCCCTGAAGATCATCCACAACTTCTGTCTTTCTTTGTAATCGTGCAGGAAGACAACAGGGTCGCTGAAGATCATCCATGAGCGCTACGACCCAAAGAAGAACGCTGCACAGCACGAGGCTTACAAGGTGTGCCTTGATTGTGCGCCGCATGTACGCTGTACATTGTGCGCCGCATGTACGCTGATACTCCTTCCACTGTACGCATGTGCGCCGCATGTACGCTGTACATTGTGCGCCGCATGTACGCTGATACTCCTTCCAACAAACACTTGCTCACGTCCACGTACATCCCGCGCCCAGTTTGGCTCAGTCTATTGGCTGTACTGCAGATAATGTTGTGCTGCTGCTTAGCGCGCTGATGCATGCATATGGCATTCACCGCAAGTCCTACGGATGCTGCAAATGCGATAAGCATGCTCAGACAGGATTCATACCTTTGGGCAAGTGCTTGCTCAATGGGGCACCTACATTGAATTTCACAGTGAGGGATGCTCGCGTGGAGTAGTGCTTGCTTAAGGGGGGTTTGGGAAATTCCCTCTGGGATTTCCTCAGGCGTGCTGGACCTCCAAGGCATGTTCAGCCTTGCTATTCTCAGGCAGCAAGCCTTGGCTCCAAGTTGCTGGAGCCTCCCCATTGTCCTTCCCTTCTTTTGCAGGTGCCCAGAGCATGTGCAGCTTTGCCGAATCTCTGTCAGTCATGCCCATGCCAATGCCCAGAGCACTGTTGCTTTGCAAGGCCTCTGTCACTCTCAGCTACAGTGCTCAAAGTACAGCCGCCCGCAGTCACAGCGCTCTCAGGCAATAACATTCAGCCACAGCACTTGTAATGTAGACAGTTTCCGGAAAAAGCACTGGGCCCTCCATATCCCTGCATAACACTTAAATATCTTGTAATAATAGTATCTCAGCGCCTGCTGCAAACCTTCTGGAGCTAAGAGGATCCGCAAGGAACTGAGAGCCCCGAGCCTGCACGTGCAACCTATTTGCCTGCTGCGCGCCTTGCTCACCCAGCATGTTCTGGTTGCTCACCCAGCATGTTCTGGTTGCTCACCCAGCATGTTCTGGTTGCTCACCCAGCATGTTCTGGCTCACCCAGCATGTTCTGGTTGCTCACCCAGCATGTTCTGGTTGCTCACCCAGCATGTTCTGGCTCACCCAGCATGTTCTGGCTCACCCAGCATGTTCTGGTTGCTCACCCAGCATGTTCTGGTTGCTCACCCAGCATGTTCTGGTTGAAATCTGGGTCCAACTCAACTGCAGGTTGAGATATGTACATTACCAGGGGTGTGGACTTGCCGCCCATCCATTCAAGTCCTACCTATACCCCAGCCATTCTCCTCCAGCTGCCACTCTCAGTGACATGCTGCTGAACCGTTGTTATTGTGACATGCTGCTGAACCGTTGTTATTGTGACATACTGCTGAACCGTTGTTATTGTGACATACTGCTGAACCGTTGTTATTGTGACATGCTGCTGAACCGTTGTTATTGTGCAGAGCACCTTTGATGAGGCGCTCAAGTACAATGAAGGACTGAGGCCCCACTTGAGCAAAGTGTCAGATGATCTCAATCCGCTGCGTGCACAGGTAAATGTGTGTGTGTGCCTGCATGCATCCTCAGCTGTTTTGGCTATTGCACTTATCTGTCTTGCTACTGCTGCTCCTACTCCTGCGGCTGCAGATGCATGCGTTGGCATTGTAGGCGTCAAAATGGCTGCAGGGCTTTGAATGGGACTGTAAGCGCTTGGATAGGCATTGGGGTACAAGTACAAAAGATGGTAGTATTACTAGTATTCAATCCGTAGTATTCACCACCCCACATCTCCATCACCTGTGGGTGCTTCCTTGCAAGCTCTGTCAGGGACTGTGCCGAAAGTCTCTGTGGTATGGCCTCTGGAGCGCATTGGCGCTCAGGGACTGTGCCAAAAGTCTCTGGTATGGCCTCTGGAGGGACTGTGCTAAAAGTCTCTCGTATGGCCTCTGGAGGGACCGTGCCGAAAGTCTCTGGTATGGCCTCTGGAGCGCATTGGCGCATAGGTTCGGCGGAAGCATTGGGTGGTTGCCCCTGCTTGGGCCTTGCTCGACACCTCAGCGTCTTGCTTGACCACGTGCACAGGCGCTCTTTGAGGCCGTCCCCGATGAGGACTGCGGTGTGCTCGACATCGTTGGCCGGCCGGAGCACCTGGTGGTCACCACGATCGCCGTGCCGCCCATGGCCATCCGGCCCAGCGTGGAGATGGATGGGGCCAGCAACGAGGACGACATATCCATGAAGCTCATGGTGAGGCAGTGCGCACTGCATGTACAAGGCTAGCATAGACTTTCGGATGCCGTGTACCATGTGCTGGACACGGTCGTCTGGTGCGCTTGATGCACGGTCCTATGATGCGCTTGAGGCATGCTCCTTTAGTGCGCTTGAGGCATGCTCCTCTGGTGCGCTTGAGGGCTGTGTGTATGGAGCTTATGAGTGAGGGTGACGGGCTATCATTGCAGTGGGCAGCGTTCTGTCATTGCTTCTCAGGAGCGTGTCCCAACTCTGCATGCCTGTGGCGGGAGGGGCAAGTGTGGTTGCCTTTGCCAGCGCCCGTTGCCTGAAGGTCCTATTTAATCCTGATTGTGATGCTGTCGGTATTGGCCAATATGGTGATGGTTTTGGTGAATGGGATGGTGATGTAACTGTGTTGCTGATCCTTGCAATGCTGATTTCCGGCGGCAAGCATGCTGACCTACTGCCAAGGCATGGCATCTCATCTCAGTGCTGCTTCTGGTTGCGTGTGCAGCAAATCGTGGAGGTCAATGGCGTGCTACGCCAGGGCCTGGAGAAGGGTCTGCCCATCACCAATCTGATGGAGAACTGGGACTTCCTTCAGGTTAGTGCACGCAGCTTTGCCCATGCCCTGCCAGAATTGCAAAATTTATGGAACTTGGGAAGTGCTGATTTCTCTAATTGCAGAGAGCATTTCCCTAACTGCAGAGAGGCAGTGCCGTGCGCATATTGCTGGTCGCGGTGGGCGTGCAGCACTTTGTGGGTCTCTGAGGTTCCCTTCTTAGTGCATCTCTGAGGTCCCCTTCATATGCCAGCGCATAGGCAGAAGCGTGTGACAGACAGCCAGGGAATGTCAGCGGGGTAATGTTTTCCAACTAAGCCCTTGTTGCACACCTTGGAGCCCACTTGCACGTTTACATTCATAAATATCACACACACACAAACAATGCACGAAGCATAACAGCATGACAACACACACGGGCTTATTTTCTGGTCCCTCACTATGCTACTCATTAGTGCACATGTATGCACACGTGCATGCATACACACAGGACACGCACATGCATACACACACATCACACTCACACCACCGTGCGACCTGCAGACACAGTGCGCAATGCTCATCAACTCGGACATGCCCGGCGTGCCTCCCCAGCACCAAACAACCGGCCGGCCCTTGAGGTAGGGTAGGACCAGGATGAGCTAGTGCATAGCGCGCGCAGTTGCCTCACGGCACCAAACTGCTGGTTGACGGTCAGCCCTTAAGATAGGGTAGGACCAGACGAGCGAGTGCATAGCGTGCGCAGGTGCCTTCCCGGCACCTTACTGCTGGTTGACGGTCAGCCCTTAAGATAGGGTAGGACCAGGACGAGCTAGTGCATAGCGAGTGCAGGTGCCTCCCTGGCACTAACTGCTGGTTGACGGTCAGCCCTTGAGGTAGGGTAGGACCAGGGCGAGCGGGTGCACAGTGCGCGCAGGTGCCTCCCCAGCATCAATCGGCCCATCAGCCCCTGAGGAATAGGGTAGGACCAGGGTGGTCCTGTGGATTCCGCACTCGGGTGCGCAAGTCTTTTTGTATCTGCGGCAAATGAGATGAGCAGCGTACAGGGTACAGGTATGAGCAGCGTACAGGAGTGTGTGCAGTATTCAAAAAGGGCTCACAGACCACCACATGTTGTGAGCTACTTGCGGGGTTTCGATGCTCTCTCTACCCTGGCTGATGATTGCCATCATTAGAGGCGACCACCTTGAATTGCAGTGGCAAGTGACCATATGTGTGCATGAATATGTGCTCATAAACGCTCGCTCACCCTAGTTTGGTGCATGCAAAAACTGTTGGTGCTTGGGAGGCTTTTGCCAACACCTCCAGGAAATATGCGCCGCCACTCAAAACGCGCTTTGCTGCCTGCAACACTGACACACATAATGCGCTCGTTGTGCACGCAGGTGCGCACATATAAAATGCAACCCTGGCACTTGCCGCATTTTCTTGCAGGCCATCTGTGCTGCTGGAACAAATCTGTGCACGGTGTACTGCATACCTGTCCCGCTGGGTGCCTGGGCAAGATGACGCAACATGGTCGTTACGTGCCAAAATGCATGGGAATCGCGCCGCAGCAAAGCAGGGGGCACCATGTCATGGGGGCACCATGTCATGGGCCGGGGCAGGGGGCACCATGTCATGCGCTCTGCCTGACCCAACAGGGCGGTGCCTAGCGCGCTGTGTGCGACGCGCTGCTGCGCAGGGGCTTTGTGCAGCGTTTGAAGGGCAAGCAGGGGCGCTTCCGCGGGAATCTCAGTGGCAAGCGAGTGGACTTCAGCGGGCGCACAGTCATCAGCCCCGACCCCAACCTGGCCATCGACCAGGTGTGGGGCTGGCGCCGAGCACTCCCGTGCAAGACATCTGAGCACTCCCGTGCAAGACAGGCAACACAGTCACGCTGTGTTGCTGTGTCCCCTGGGGCGCTCTGCTGCGCATGTCACAGCCGCACGCATCTGATATGCGCGAGGACGAGCGCTGCCCGTGCCCCTTCGCACGACAGCTGCGCTCTTGATGGATAAAGATGCTGTTTGCTGTGACATCCATCTGTTGACATGCCTAAGTATGCACATGGCTATGGGCACTTGAGGGGGCAAGGTTGTGCATTTTGTGCACGCATGCATCTGACTGCCCTGCTGTATTCAGGAGGAGAATGTGAGGCTGTGGACCTAGTCAGATTGTGTATTCCTGCAAGAGCAGGCATTGTTACACATTCCATTTGTTCAGGCAGCTCCAATTCCTTGGTGGTTTCATGGACTCAGGGCACATGGCTTTGTGATGTAGCCAAATTTTGTGGCAAGCTTGCCCATCTCTAGTTTGTGACATATTTCTCGTTTAGCTATGACCTCCATCAATTGCAACTGAACACGACCCAAAACATGATTTCTGACCCAAAGTGTGCAATGGTGAGAATAGGTGATTACACAACCCAGCCAATTTGAGAGAAAAGGTGATATTGGGGGCTTCTATTCCAAGTCGTTGGCTTCCATGTATGGTGCAGCATGTACAGATGCCCCTGCCTGCTCCGGCGTCCCATGATTTTGATGAGATGCTAGGCCCTGTGATAGTTTGAGCTCCAGCCTCCACCCATGCAGACTCCATTAACCCCTGGGCGCCCTCTAAGTGCACTCTGCCTGTGCCTCCTAACCATGCGCCTCCCCCAGGTGTGCGTGCCCCAGCATATGGCCGTTGTCCTCACATACCCTGAGCGTGTCACTGCGTACAACCTGGACAAGCTGAAGCAGCGGGTGCTGAATGGTGGGCGCCTATTATTATTAGCTGCCTATTATTAGCTGAAGCAGCGGGTGCTGAACGGTGGGCGCCTATTCTTGCGCCGTGTGTGTGTCTGTGTGTCAGTGTGCCAGTGTGTGTGTGTGTGCTCGCGTGCACATGTATGTGTGTGATCCTGCACGCGTGTATGCGTTCGTGCGTGCATGGACATTGAAGATCGTGCGTCCGTGGACGTCCAAGGGAGATGCCTGCGCACAGGCCAAGCTTGTCATTTGTGTTGATGCCTGTGTTATGTACGATGACTGACTCTCGCACTGCGCTATTATGAGCGCAGGCGTGCTTGCATGTGCGTGGGTCCAGAATGCTGCCTTGTGTCCCTGCCTGGCTGCTGCAGGCACCTCAGTCTGGCCAGGCGCAAACTTTGTGGTACATCCGGATGGGGAGAAGACATTCTTGAAGTTTGGTGATCGCCGCAAGATTGCTGCTGACTTGAAGGTGAAGGCGTCAAGTGCGCACTCTGGGGCTTTGATGTTTGTGCGGTGTCATGTGTGTACTATGTGGCTCTGACGTTTTTTGGGGGTGTCAAGTGCGTACTCTGTGGCTTTGATGTTGTGTGTGGTGTCAAGTGTGTATTCTGTGGCTTTGACGTTTAGGGGTGTCAAGTGTGCATTTTGTGCTTGCGTGGGTGTCGAGTGCGTGCTCTGTGGCTTTGATGTGTGTGTGGTGCCGTAGTGGTCTCTGTTGTACGATTTGTGTGGTGCCGCAGTGGTGTGTGTTGTTTTTGATGTATGTGTGGTGCCGCAGTGGTCTTGTGCGCATATGTTAAAGAGTAGAAAATGACACTGAATGGTGGAGTATATTTTTAAATAGCAACCATCAGCCACTGCGGTCCCCGCTTGTGTTCATTTTACGAGCAGCGCTCACAAGCAGGATGCATACCCTAAGCATGCAAGCAGGAATGCAGGGACGTTCTGCATTTTTCAAATATTGTTTTTAAGCAGATGCTGTCGCTGCTGTCTATAAAAGGCTTACTGGCAGGTGTCAGAATGCATGCATGTCACAGTCAGCAATGTGTTTGACAGTGTTAAGCGTTCCTGTGTGTGTTCAGCTTGGCTGGTCGATGTTGTTGAGGCTGGGCAATGGGCGCAGCTGTGAGTTGCCCTCAAGAATGATGCCAGCGCAATGTACCCAGCAATGATAGTGTTTCCACCCTTGATATTCATACTTTGGCCAGTATCTTGCGTGTGTGTGAGTGAGAAAGCGTGACAAAAAGGTTTCAAGCTTTTATTGGATCATCCTTGGTGCCGACCACGTAGGTGGGCTATACAGTTGAGCGGCACTTGGACGATGGTGACGTCATCCTGTTCAACCGCCAGCCGTCCCTACACCGCATCTCCATCATGGCATTCAAGTGGGTGTCTCCTTGCTGCCCCCCCATGCCGCGTTCCCATCATTGTCTCCCTTTGCCATGCTTGCTCTGCATCTTAATCATAATCACGGAATCACGCGTCCTTGCTGCCTCCAAACACGCCCGAACCTGCATGCATCTTGTCACAGTCCGTCCTCCGCCAGCAGCCTTCACCCACACCTAGCTCATCATGCTTCCTCATCAAAAGCACGCCCATGCACCTCCAGTGTGTTGTGTGATACTCACGTCTGCTTCTGGAAAACAAGAAAGAAAGAATGACCTGCGTTAGCAGGGAAAGCACTCCCTACATCAAGGGAAAGGGGTCACCTAGGGCCTAGGCACTGCTTCTTAGATGTGGCACTCTTTTACTTTTTGGACAATGGCCTACCTCCCTGGCGTGTGTGCCTAAAAACGCAAGCGTGCAAACAGGCCACCCTGCTTTTTCTTGGTTGGTGTCAAGCTGCTCGTGTCATGTTCTTTCTGCATGTTCTGGGAGTGGGTGAAGCAGTTCCTCCGCACTATGCAGCCCCATGGCCACTTGCAATGCAAAGTCTGTGGGATGGCTGAGACGCACTCTTGATAGGCTGATTCCACGCCGCTCCCCTCCTCCCCTTCACAAGTGCCTTTATGCTGGCGGGGACCGGCGCTCTGCCATTCCCCAACCTCACTCACACGTGTGCCACGTTGGGCGCATGAATCTGTGCTTGCAGGGCCATGATCAAGCTGTTCGGTAACCTACGCTCCAATCCCAACCTCACTCACACGTGTACCACGTTGGGCGCATGAATCTGTGCTTGCAGGGCCAAGATCAAGCTGTTCGGTACCCTTCGCTCCAATCCCAAGCTCACTCACACGGGTGCCACGTTGGGCACATGAATCTGTGCTTGCAGGGCCAAGATCAAGCTGTTCCGCACCCTTCGCTTCAACGAGTGCGTATGCAGCCCCTTCAACGCTGACTTTGATGGCGACGAGATGAACCTGCATGTCCCGCAGGTGGGGGCAATAGTGCCTGCACCTGCAGATCAGAGTTTCTCCGCCACACAGATTGTCACGTACAGTGACGTCCGGTGCACAGTGCTCATTCATAAATCTGGAGATGCACTCAGATTCATGCTCTCACGCAGAAGCAACTGACTGGGCAAAAGGTATGCTGGGGGGTGTTATGAATCATGCCTCGTGTCATCAGGAGGGATGGGAAATGCTCGGGCATGCGTCCTCAGGGATTCCCATTGCATATTTTGCGCCCTGGGCGGCTTTGCCGGTGCTGATGGAAGTGACCAAAAAAAACTGGTTGGGCAACAGCGTGTGGCGGCACCCTTTTATTATCGCATACCATCCAGCACGCTGTTTTGCCCTGCACTGTGTGCCACACTTTTTGCTGTGCTGCAACAAATGAGAACTTTGAGTTTTTGTGGTGGTGCTGGACACACATGCATCAGACTCATAAGGTGTGGGTGTGCATTGGCAACGATCGGTGTGCCTTTAGCACGAAACTCTGTGGTGTGCTCAAAACCAATGTGTTTTGATTGATGTGCCTTGACTGATGTGCTTAACTGATATGCTCAAAACTGGTAAGCTCAAAAATGTTATTTAGCTCAAAACTAATGTGCTCAAAACTGATGTGCTCTTGCACAACAGACGGAGGAGGCACGGGCAGAGGCGCTGCACCTCATGGGCAGCATTGCCAACCTGCCCACGCCCAAGAACGGAGGCATCGAGATTTCAGCAACACAGGTACGGCCAGGGATATTTGGGCAATAGGGAAATGCCATGGTGTTTGCCTTATATCATCTGCAAAGGATGGCACTTGCTTGAGCGTGTGCTGTGTACCAGGGATAGCACGTGGTTCCAAAGGGATGACAGGAGCTGCCATGCTTAGATGCTTCTGGTACTGTTGATGGAGATAGAAGCCTGTCGGTGGCATCTTCATGCTCGTAAACTTTCTTTCGTGACTGCAAAGAAAAATTAAAAAAGAGGTCAAAGGGATCATCAACAGTGTCATTGAACACCAAAGATAAAACAAAGAGAACTACATTTGCCGACAAGACCGCAAAGAAAAGATTTCCATGCTGTCTTGGCTCTTGCCCAAGTCGCTTGACCCGAGTTTCTTGTACTTCATCAACGCACGGTGCCACTTGTGCACCCGTGCACGGCGCACGGTGCCACTTGCACAGTGCACGGTGCACGGTGCCAATTGTGCACCCGTGTAACACAGCACTATTGCCCCATCACAAGCCCATGCAATGCCACCCATGTGCAGCACTATTGCCCCATCACAAGCCCATACGATGCCACCCATGTGCAGCACTATTGC
>LFCJ01002434.1_pt1 | contig 13416 bp, 21 predicted proteins | sample 643141 | NCBI WGS metagenome assembly LFCJ01 (sample SAMN03766243, study PRJNA286221) | soda lake metagenome | biome: soda lake; feature: Kulunda steppe; material: water; isolation source: sample B1-Br-g2 brine of Lake Bitter-1 | place: Russia: Kulunda steppe | collected 2010-07 | reverse complement strand
GTGCGGGTGTGTGTGCGCGTGCGTGCGTGTATGCATGCGTGCGTGCGTGCGCGTGCGTGTGTGTGTGTATGTGTGTGTGCGTGTGCGTGTGTGTGTGTGTGTGTCCCACAAGGCATCAAGTTGGTGTCTGCTGGCGGGTGGGGGGTGGTCAAGGGGAATTCCACTTTGAAGGGCTAGCGCGCTGCGCAGTGTGTATTCATCCAAGCATACACACAAGCACGCACGCAGGCAGTGCTGATGCCCTGGGCTATGCGCCTGCAAATGCAACAACACTCAACGCTGCCTGCATTATAGAGAAGAGCACGCACTCTCAAACTGCCCTTGGGAGTGCAGCATGCTATTGCTGGGCGCAGTAATCCACGTGCTTCCAAGGAAAATGCCATATTAACAATGACAAGCTGATTTACAGGCCTGAGTCAGGCCGCCTGATGCACATACAGGCGTTGTGCTTCCTTAAAGAGGCCGTCACTAACCCTCACTGTCAGGGATATGCCATATAGAGCATACATTGTAGTCCTCAAAGCAGACATTGCATGAGAGCAGTTTGCGGCGGCGCGTAGGTGCCCTCAGCAGAGGTGAGGCAGGCATGGGTGACGCTAGAAATGCATGTGTCAGAGCAGGCTTGGTGTGCTTACCCTGCAGGACGCTGGTTGCAGCAAGTCTAGGCACCCGCCTGCCTGGTCATGAGGCTTCTTGCTGTGTGGCTGGTCATTGCCAATTGGTGGGTGTACACATGTCTGAGCAGGCCTTGTGTGTGCCCTGTAGGACTCTGGGCGAGCTCAACATCGTTGAACAAGTGAACCAGATCAGCGGAGGCCAAGAACTCACACTCTCCCTCACTGGGGATGGATTCCTGTACCACATGGTGCGTGGGCAGTCAGCCAACCGGATGATGATGCTCTGCCAAAGGAAGCACCCTGGCCCACGCCCAGTTTGCTCCCTTCAAGTCATCGTTCTGCTTGCGCATGCATGAGCACAATAATATGACGGATGTGCACTTGTGTTGAGGAAATAGCAGATGCGTTGGGTTACCAGCAAGTGTGGCAGGAAGTGTGTACAAATGCTGGTGACAGAGCATGCCACCTGTATCCTGTTCCACAGCTGCACGACCTCAGAAAGTTGCGCAGGCAACATCCTGATGTCAAAAATGCATTGTGCAATTAACGAGCGTCGCCGTTTGCATACAACGCTGCCTTTTTGTATAGGTGCGAGTGATCATTGGTGTCTTAGTGGAGGTGGGACATGGCAGGCTAACGCCAAAGAAGATGGAGCAGGCAGTATTTGAGGGAAATAGAGATGTGTTCCCAGGTGTGCTGCACCCTCCAATGTTGCTGGGTTCTTGGATGCGCAAACACCCGGAGGGTTTGACTTGCGTTCCAGAATGATACAGCAATTGCCTGTCTGGCTGATAGCGTGCATCGTTTGGCACAAGCTTCCAAATGAAACTCTTTTGCCAGAGTTTTGCCTCTTAAATTGTTGGGTGGTGGATGTTGTATCAGGCACATGTGCCAAAAATTGTGTTACGAGTTGGCTTCATAAGCTTGCTGGGAAGGTCGGTCCTGAGTCGCTGTATTTTGGAGGCATCTTGCAATACGCTCATGTCTGACCTTTCCATTGATGAGGTAGACAGGCCTTTGTGGCATCTGTGTCATGCACTGAGCCCAACTGCCTGCTTTGGCACCGACTCTTTAAAGTGCATGCAGCTCACTTGGCTGATTCAAAACAAGGCAAGGTTGCTGCACACATTAAGTCCGATGCTTGTAGCAGGACACTTAGTTTGATGCCTGTCCTGTACAGATGCGGCGCCCCCCAATGGCCTGTACTTAGAAAGTGTTTGGTACCCTGAAGGCAGGCAGGCAATGCTAGACAGGTGGGTTAGGCATGCATGCAGTACAAGTGAGATACATGTAGGAGAGGGTGAGAGGGTGTGCCTCAGAAAAAAAGATCAGTTGGGGGAATCATTTTCCGCACCGCTCACTGATCCAACAGGGGATATGTCCTTCCTGCTTGCCTTGAAAGCCTGCACCATGTGAAGACCAATGCGCACTATGGAGATCACCCAAGATTGCCCCCAGGCTTCAGCTTAGACTAGGAGCATAAAGCTCGACATCAGTTGGCTCTGCCTCCCTTTCTACTCCCTTGTTTGGTCCCAAATTGCCATTTTTATCCTTCAATTGAATAGGCTTGAGTAAATGGCCCATCAGGCTTCAGCAGAGCAATGTTTCTAAGCCAAGTCACCCTTGCCTTGACCTGAAGAGATATTGGGACCTGAATGGCGAATGTGCAACCCTTGGGTGTAGTTTGTTAATTTGACACCCTAAATGTGCTTTTGCCAGGTGTGGCAATGCGGATGCCCGCTCGGCACTTGAAGCTGCCCTAGATGCAAAAATTGCATCGAGAGAAAAGGGCGACGCCAAGAACTCAGATGACGATGGTGATGGGCCGATGGTGGCTGCTCCCAAGTGAGCAGTGCACAGTATCCTTGGTCAATAAAAGAACAAGGCAGAGCAACACGTGCATGTTGGGTGCCAGGCTTTGGCTGCAGGTGTTGATATTTATGATTGATTGATTGACTACGTCTGCTAGTTGCAGTAGTGCTGAATCAACAGACTGCCATTGCCGTTGAGCTTTGCACTATTCATCATCAACACCAACAATTATTCAGAACTGAGTTCTACCATTCATGTAAGGGTAAGCCTTACCCTGAGGGTAGTGATTACAAAGCTGTACCTGCCAAACGAGGGTAACTAACCTTTTACAAGGCCTTACAAGGGAGGGTCTTCAGTCCAGAAGTGTGACTGCTTGCCTGCTCATAAAGAACAATCAGGCCATGGAAGAAAAATTAGAGCTAATTGTTGTTCTGGCCTAGGAGCCAGCTTGAAGCCGCTCACCACCAGCACGGCATGCTCTGTCAGCACCTTCGCCAAGCGGCGGCCGATGTTAGTTAGCCTCCACAATATCCTTTTGGGAGTGGGATGTACCGTCTGCAGCCTTTATAATTTAGAGCCTCTGAAACATTTTGGACTACTAGTAGACCCTTAAAAAGCCACCAAGCTTGCTGTGAAGCTTCATGCTCATTTGGTTCAACATGCTTATAAACTTGTTACTACCAGACGCGCTCTGGAGATAGCTTTTGCTGCAAGTCACTATTAAGACCAGGAATGGGGTGCTGCTAGTCATACCCCTGATCCCATCTGACTTCTCTTGTCTCTCAAGAGGTGGAGGAGTTATCCGGTGCTTAGGCCCTGGGTGACTCTTCTTCCTTAATTGATGTAGGGAGTGCTTCACTGCCTATGCAGTTCTTTCCTTAAGAGTTCGAACCTCACTGGAGGCTCTCAACTAGCTAAGCTGCCCTCGTTTGACGGATCTGGCTTTAAAACCTTAACCTTTTCCAAAATAGTACAGTACTTCCGGTGGTATGAGGGGTATGGGGCCTAATGGATGACAAGACGATGGCCCAAATTGACACAAAGAAAGACTGCAGAGGCCTCTATTTGTGTTCAAATCATTGGCCTTGCTGTAGCAGCTGCGCGCTGTGTTAAGCTGCTTCACCAGGATTCGTGTTAACAGGCTAATATTGCCTGTATTTCACGTGGTCCTCTACAACAATGCCGTGTCTTAACTCCAAAAGAGGAAAAAGAAATTGAAAGTTACACACTCTGCTATCCAAATGCAGGGGGATAAGCAAGCCTGGAAGAGTAGCATGTCTACAAGAGTTCCATTGGCACGTGCATAACACGGAATAAGGAGTTCCACAAGCACTATGGTTGTCCTTTCCTTTTCCATTCACACCTCTCGAGTAACAGACATTGGTAAATCATACCTTAAAGCCGGCACCCAGATACTGGGCTGCGCGCCCGCACGCCATTAGCACACAAAAAGGCTGAGCAGGGTGAAAAGCTCCCCAACCAGATGCACCAGAATGAAGTCCATTTTCTGACTGGCTTATTGCAGACCTTGCAGCAAGCCAGAAACACTTGGAAATAAAGGAAAGTACGCGCTGAGACTGGCAGTGGAAAGAAAGACGGGTGTTACAAGCCCCTTCAATCAGCTGTTTGTATGAGCTTGCAAGTATACCTCGGTTGTGCTGTGTGCTGGCCTCCACATGCCACAGGCTGGTGTCACCTCAAAACACACCCACAACCAAAAGCCACAAAGCTCCAACACCTTAGGTCTAATTGCACGACACTCAACGCAGGGTTAGGGTTAGGGTTTAGGTTAGGGTTAGGAACCCTAACGCACGCATATCTTCATTGGCAGATAGTATAGATGGACGGTAAAGAGGGAGCTTGATCAGCCTGTTCAGATGGTCTACCAGGGTTGCAAACAGGCGAAACCACCTTTTCTTTGCAAGTAAGCTAAATTAATTAATTCAAGTAAGCTAAATTAATTAATTCATTGTCTTGGGAAAGCATGCGTGTGGATATAAGGGTGCGTGGGCAGGTGAGGCATTCTATATTGTTGCAACAAAAGCAGATGATTTCCACCATCTTCCTTCGCAGGCATTCTTTTTTTAATCTTGTCACATGCATGTACAACAAGCCATCATCGCTGCTGACATTTTTCTTGACAATCTTCACCACATGTTTCCCAGGAAATAATAAGCCTCCCCACCCACCTGCGCTCATGGTCAGCTTCTAGGCGCCACATTCCTACCATTGTGCCAGGCCGTCTAGCCCAGGTACTTCCAGCTGTGCTTAAAGCACAATCCAACTGTCGCACCCCATTTGCTGCTGCATCCACCTGCGTCAGATGCCATCGGTGCCACCCAGCCGTAGCTGAAAGCCGCCAACCCTACAGACTGGCCGTCAAATCTACAGACCAGCAGCCAAACCTACAGGCCTGCTGACAACCCTACAGGCCGGCCAACAACCCTACAGACCAGCTGTCAGCCTCTCATCGCTTCGATGGCCACTCGTGTCAAATACCACAGCGTGCGAGGGAGGCTCCCGAAGCTGGCAATGCACTGCATCATCTGCCCGGCCACGCCCTGGATTGCGTAATTGTCCTGCACAGCCAAACAAGCAAAGTCGCTCGGCCTTGGATTGTCCACTAGGGTGTGCTCCTTAGCACATGCAAGGGTCCTACTCCAGGAAGCGCTGTGAGAGAAGGAGGCACGCGCTGTTCCCGCACGTGCTGATTATCACAAGGGCTTAGGCACCACCTCTGACAGGCACACAGGCTGTCCCCGCACCCACCGAGCGGCACAAGCCCACACATGCAGCGCCGGCAGGGAGGTGTGATCATGATGATCTATGGTGGAGGGGAGGTCTCGGTGTGCGTGCGTGTGTGTGTGTGTGTGTGTGCGCATGTGCGTGTCCGTGTGTCTTTCAAAGTACACAGACAGGCACACAGGCTGTTCCCGCACCCACCGAGTGCCACAAGGGCTTGGGCGCCACCCTCCACGGCACGGCCAGCACGGCCTTCTGGGGGTGGTCCAGCAGCTGCGAATTGTGCACAAAGCCGATGCCCGACTCCTTGGCTTTGGTGCTGCTGCCTGCGAGGGTGCAGCGCAGATACGGGGGAGGCTGGGCCGGGAGAATGGCTGGTGCTGGGCCTGCCTATGCTACTCGTCGAGGAGCGGCGTGAAAGCTTGAGAAGGGCATGCATTGCAGGACTATGCATGCACAAAAGCATGTGACCTGCGGGTTACGTGTAAAGGCGCAATGCAGGGCTAATATCACAGAAGCATGCACCAGACTCTGCACGCGCTGGATTGCTCTGCACGCAATTGCGTGTGCACACCCATATGGGATGCCACACCAGAAAGGAGCTCGTCCCCTCTGCCTCCCCCTGCCGGGGGAGCATCGACAACAACGACAGCATAGACGCACCTCTGGGTGCCTCAGCAAACGGTGAACATTTCACAGCAGAGTGCGCGACCATAGTGTGTGTGGCCCTCATTGGCCGGGCACGTACGTGAGATCCTTGGGCACACACACACACTAGAGACTGTGCAAGGGCCATCACCTTATCCGTGCAGGGGCTATCTCATTTGTGCAAGGGCCATCATCCTATCCGTGCAGGGGCTATCTCATTTGTGCAAGGGCCATCATCCTATCCGTGCAGGGGCTATGTCATCTGTGCAAGGGCCATCATCTTATCCGTGCAGGGGCTTTCCCATCTGTGCAAGGGCCATCATCTTATCCATGCAAGGGCTATCTCATCTGTGCAGGGACTGTGCAGGGGCCATCACCTGCCAGTGCAGGAACCATCCTCCGTGCAAGGACTTCCCCATACATAGTGGGAACTGTGCAGGGACCATCACCTGCCAGTGCAGGAACCATCCTCTGTGCAGGGATCATCCCATGCACGCTTGGGACTGTGCAGAGGCTATGCCAGGGCACGCCTAGCACTGCGCCCAGAGGCTATGCCAGGGCACGCCTAGCACTGCGCCCAGAGGTTATGCCAGGGCACGCCTAGCACTGCGCCCAGAGGCATAGCCGGGAGGCTGTGAGGGGAGACTGCATCCCATGCATGATGCTGTGCGTACAAGACATCAGTCGCCCCCCCATGCACGATATCAGCCGCACACCTGGGAAGGCACCCCAGGGCATGGTTGGGAAGCTGAAGGTGAGGTGTGCGGGCAAATTCACGCAAATGCTGCCATACTGGAGCTCATCCAGCGCACATTGGAAGGCCTCCTGCAGGCACACGCGCACGCAATACACACACGACTTTACGGTGTGTGAATAGCACTGGGCGAAGGACGATCAGTGAAAAGAGTGGGGCTGGGATGAAAAGGCAAAACGTACGATTCATGTTCATGTGCATGGACAGGCACGCTGAGGGATGACCTCAACCTCTCTCAGGTCCAAGGTTTGCGGGCAGCACTTGCTCTGGTGGGCTCAGCGACAGCTGTCAAGGCTGCTGCTTGAAGGCCGGAATCTCGCCTGGTGCTTGAGGGTTGGGGTTTTAGGTTCAGGGTCAAGACGAGGGTTTAGGGCGCAAGGCTTTGGCAAAGTGCTGTTCTTCATGGCTGATGCAGGGGGTGGTTCATCATCCACGCAGTGTATTCTTTTCTAATGTCTCGTGAGATGCAGGCAAAGCCACGCCTTGTGCAGCTGCTGCTGCTGCTGCTGCTGCTGCTGCTGCGTGCGTGCGTGGACCCATAAGCACACCCCACCTGGTACTGCTGCTCCGTGCTTGGGTGGATCCATAAGCACACCGCCAAGGAGCCAAAGCAGCGCTCGTTCACAAAGCCCGTGGCAGCGCGCAGGAATGCGGCCGCGTCGTCCCCTGTGCCAGGGAGACACACCTCCTGCGCGCATTCCAGGCATTCCAGGCATCCATTTCAGGCATTCCATTTCAGGCATTCCATTTCAGGCATTCCAGGCATCCCCTGTGCCAGGGAGACACACCTCCTGCGCGCATTTCAGGCATTCCAGGCAGCGGCCTTACATCACACCTCCTGCGCGCATTTCAGGCATTCCAGGCAGCGGCCTTACATCACACATGCAAACCTTCTCTGCGCGCGCTCAGGGCGCGCAGCACGCCACGCACACCCATTTGCTTTTACCAATGGACCTCGGGCTCATGTTGCGTACCTGCACACACGCGCGCACACGCACACACGCACACTCATAGACACAAGCACACCTGTATCGCCCCACACTTCACACACTCACAGGCACACACATACGCGCACACACACACACATGTGCACACGCACACACGCGCAATCGCACACACAAGCACACCTGCATTGCCCCACACCACGTCTCCTCCCGCGTGCTGGCCTCCTCTGGACTCAGGCCCTCCACCAGCAGCCATGGCTGCAGGCCGGGCATGCTCCCTGCCCCGCCAGGAGGCGAGGTACCCAGCTCATGCACCTGCAAGCAGCGTCAGTGGTTACGCAGTGGTGCTGCGGCCATGCGGTGCTGGATGGGGATGCGTGTGGTGCTGTGCGACTGTGCTATCATGTTGTTGCAGCCCTCCAGTGCTGGATGGGGATGCGTGTGGTGCTGTGCGACTGTGCTATCATGTTGTTGCAGCCCTCCAGTGCTGGATGGGGATGCGTGTGGTGCTGTGCCGCTGTGCTGCCGTGTCATTGCAGCCCTGCAGTGCCAAGCTCCCACCTTTGCCCCAATCGCACACCTGCTTCCCCACAAAACGCTGCCTGAACCGCCCAAAGTTGTTCTGGGAGCCCGGGTAGTAAGGCACTTTCTGGGAGGCGGCCTGCAGGGCCCTGCGCACTGCCGCCAGGAAGGCTGGCCTCTGCGGCCAGTCCGCCGCCGTGACCAGCAGCTGCGTGTTCAGGTGGGGAGTGCATGTTTAAGAGATAAGGGTAAAGGGTTAAGGGCCACGCCCACCGCAGTCAGGAAGTGGCTGGTAGGGGTTAGGGTTAGGGTTAACTCCAAAAGTGGCTGGACCTTTTCACAATTGTGCGCGACGCACACTGTGTGCGTGTGCGTGTATGTTCATGTGTGTGTATGTTTGTGTGTGTGTGTGTACAGTCTGCCCAGAGGGCCACTGTCTGATACCACAGTATGCAAACACGAATCAGATGAGGGTGGAGATCGGATGTCCTTTTGGTGTGAGATCTTGCGCTGCAGGACCTTGCATCAATGTGCGCCTCACTGTGCATTGTAAGGCATGGTACTTTAGTGGGAATGAAGGCTCAGGTTCCATACAAGGTAGCCCCCTCTCAAACGCACGGATGCGCACACAGGTAGCATGCGCAAGTTCACACACTAAAAAGCGCACAGTTTGCAACCAGGCCCTGTCTGCACATAGACCCGCACCTCCAAGGACACGCAATTGTGCCCACAGTTCTGGATGAGGCCAAATGCCACACTCTTGGCATGGAACTCCAGGTCCTCCTCACTCCTGCGTGTATGCGGGGGCGCACCAACCCCTCAAGAGGCGCCCATGCTCACCACCTCCCTAGAGGGTATTCCTTCTCACAAGGTACTGATGCGCACCACCTCCCTGGGGCCACCTCCCCTCAGAGAGCGCCCCTGGCCAGGAGGGCATTCCTCCTCTGGCGGCACCCATGGCCACCGCTTCCCAGACAGACTCTCTCCTCTGGCGGCACCCACGGCCACAGCTTCCTAGACAGACTCTCTCCTCTGGCGGCACCCATGGCCACCGCTTCCTAGACAGACCCTCTCCTCTAGCAGCACCCATGGCCACCGCTTCCCAGACAGACGCTCTCCTCTAGCGGCATCCATGGCCACTGACTCCCAGGAGGGCATTCCTCCACACTCAGGTGCTTATGCACACCGCATCTCAGGGCCCCCCCCGGAGGCACCTCCCTGCAGTCCAAAAAACACACGCTCCCCCAGCGTCACACGCTCTCTCAACACCATGCGCTCCCCCAGCGTCACGCGCTCCCCTGGCACCACGCGCTCCGCTTGCTTGCTCCGCGCTTGCCATCTTCAACATGAGCGCACCTGCGGCGGCTGCCGCATCATCTGTTGCGTGCGCAGCTGTGGCGGGCACAGGGAGCGGTTTAGACGCAGGCCGATGCGAACCCCGCGGCTTGCGGCCAGCCCACTGACATGCGCCACTGCCAGCGCCCTAATCCCTCCAACCCTGGAAGAACTTGTGATGCGTGCATCAAAGACAGTTTGCAGGCACATCACCAAGCATGATACCAGGTGTGGCAAGCACGCAGGCATGATACCAGGTGTGGCACGCACGCAAGCAAGACACCAGGCATAATACCAGGAGTGGCAAGCGCGCAGGTGTGACACCAGGTGTGCCCAGGTGGGCAGCATCAAGCGCCTGGTCCCTTGCACCGGGAACAAAGGGGCCAGACCAAAAAACATGTGCTGTTGGAAGGCACAATGTGCCACCAAGCACACAAGTACAGAACACACACCACTCGCGGGGTGTGCGAGCACACGTGATGCACGTACCATGGCCCAGGCACGATGATGTACGGGGTGACGTTGCCAAGCTCAGCTGTCACTTGTTTCCCTTGTACGCCTGGTAGGTGAGTCAGTGCACGTAGCGCATGTGTGTGTGAACAAATGTGTGTGTGCGAAAAAATGCACTGTTTGATGCCGGGCTCCGCATTTGGGAAGGTTCCCATCCACTCCTCCGGGTCGCGCAAGTGAGCAGTGTTGCCGCTTTCCCAGCACTGCTGCCATGGCACTCCAGGGCCGCTCCACTGTTGCCTTTGCAAGCCAGAGGTCGCAAGCGTCCAATGCAAGCACAGCACGAGGCCAATCAAGACGATGCAGATGCATATGCCTGATGCGTGTGCCGTGTACTCCATTAAGGCCATGCACTGGTGCATCCATGATCACGTTAGCTGTGCCGCACGCACCTGGTGTGGCCATGATGGCGTCGTAGGTGGCCTTGGAGCCTGTCAGGTGGATGCTGGTGATCCTCGGGTGCGTCGTGAGGTGGCGGCTGACCTGCAGGTGCCACCATTGTGAACGCACTCACCATATGGGCCACCATTGTGAACACACTTACCAAGGCCACCACCCACCACCACCATCATCCATCATCACTGTCATCAACATCATCACCACCATCATCATCATCACCTAGAACGCATGCGACCAAGGTGCCTTGAAGTACAGCAAGGAGGTAAACTGATGTGCCAAGCGGTCAAATCACTGCAATGTGCAATTTAGCAAAAGGTAGATGCCTATGGTAAACCAACAGCCCCTCCTGACGAGAGGAAATGATCGGTGGGCTTACTTACTTGTGGTGCACACACACCATCATAGCACATCGGTATCATGGGTCATGCAGACAGGAAGTGTTCTCACTGCCCACGTAGTTTTCCTCTTCTTTTATTTAGATTAAGAGCCGCCGAGAGGGCTATGAACGGAACAGCAGCAGAGCCAAGCTGGCAGCTGAGGTTGGTCACAAGTGCATTCCAGGTCAAGTGCAATGCAGGCATTCTTCACCTAAAACAATGACCCTGAATGTCATTCAGACCTCCAAGTCAACACAGGATTACACTCATAGGCAGGTCAAGCAAGGGTTTGCCACAGCCCTACCTCGACACCACCATACACAAAAACGAGGTAGCCCTGCTCCACAAACGGGGCAAATATTTTTTCCAATGTGGGCCCCACGTACTCGTTCACTGGCGACATCTGCAAGGGTGATGTGATATTTTGTGGTGTGGTACGCAGGTGTGTTGGCACGTGCACAGTGATTCTGCAGTCAAAGCAGTCACAGACTTCAAACAAGCCTCACAAGCCTTACTACTGTCTTGGCATCTAGCACACTTCTGCACGAGTCTAGGTTATGAATCCACCAAGCAATATTTCTGTGACTAGAACCCAACCAAGCACACCCGGATCAACTTAGATACAGAGAATTTTTTAACTAGGCACAAGCCCTGACCAGGTTCTAGGCAGAAAATAAAAAATTGATTTCTCTGGCCTTCCTCAGGCACACTTAACCAAAACGACAGCAATCAGAAACACCACTGCCGGCCCAGAGTCCAACATTTGCGGCTTGCGTCCATGATAACACGAGCATGTCCACACCTCAACAGCTTCTGACCCCACCTTGACTATGACAACTTGGTCGTCAGCTATCAGTTTGTGCAGCAGATCCAGGAACACCACACACAATTGATTGCCCGCCCCTGCAACATACATACGTAGTATAAGGTCCGGAAACTTGCTGCATGGCAGGTTATGAGGCCAATAGTTTGATACAAAAAATATTCAAATCCTCCAATTATTTTGAGGGCACGTGGGGTGAAATTCTGTGCACTCCAGACCTAAGCTCTTTGAAACCTACTCACTGAGACGACTCTTGAATCACAGCTGGCAGCATAGATACACAAAGGCAAGCCCCATCAAGCTCCTCCATTAAGGATGATGATTAATGCATGTTCTGCTTGACGCTGGGTGCTACTCTTGTCCATGCTGTCCCACGGGCTGACACAATGGGTGCAACAGACAGGATCTGAGGGATGCTGCACAAGGAATGATACAATGGATGAAGCAGATGCTGATACATTGGATACTGTCTAAGGGGCTGACACAATGGATGCAATGCATGCTGTCTGCAGGGTGCTGTCCCACAAACTGATGCAATGGATGCAATGCATGCTGTCTGCAGGGTGCTGTCCCACAAACTGATGCAATGGATGCAATGAATGCTGTCTGCAGGGTGCTGTCCCACAAACTGATGCAATGGATGCAATGCATGCTGTCTGCAGGGTGCTGTCCCACGAACTGATGCAATGGGTGCAACGGACAGGATCTGAGGGATGCTGCACAAGGAATGATACAATGGATGAAGCAGATGCTGATACATTGGATACTGTCTAAGGGGCTGATGCAATGGAAGCAATCCATCCCACCAAGCCTTCAGGTGTGCTAAGCAAGACCGTGAAAGGAGCAGGTATATCCACTCCAAGGAACACAATTTCTTCAAGTAGCAGGAACGCTAAGCACTTCCCGTGACTATGGTCTGCACCCATGAATTATGAGCCAGGAGGGACCATGCTGTCCAAATCATAAGGACTCAAGACATATGTTTGTGCACGCACTTTTTGTGCTGCTGCTAAGCGTGACAATGGAAAGTGTTGTGCATGGAGATGCAATGGCTGTGCCAGGCTGCTGCCCCAAAAACGCGGACCTCACCAAGTACAAGAGCCACGCCGCCTTCATTCTGTTTGCCTTCTCGCTTGGCCTTGTACGCAGCTCCCTGCATTGCAGCAACGCACTAGGGCATGCATGAACAATTTCTTGCGCTGTACAAGGGGTCGTGTTCCAGCGGGATTGCTTGCTTTAAAAAAGCAACTCCCCTAAGCACTCAGCGCTGCACCAACAAAACCGCTTGCAACAGTGCATTGGTAAGTTACAGAGCATGTCATCACGGGGTAGCTCCATGCATCTTCACTGCCACTTTCAAGGAGGCAGACTCAGCTCCTCCAAGACACCCAGCAGAGACTTGTTGCTTGACATGGCAGACTGTGCCGTGTTACAACTGTCCGCGCCTGCATTCTCACTTGCTCTGGAAGCAGAGTTGGCATGTGTGCGCCTGGAAGGTCTGACACTGAAGCTCGTCGTGCTGAGGCACAGCACACATCCTACCTGGCTGGCTTTCATTACTTCTGGCATCGAGCTCAATACTTTTAAACCCTGGACATACGTGCCCTGGATTCGATACTTCTTAACTCTGGACATGCTCACCCCATAGACATTCTTGCTGTGCTGCATGCTTTGAATGCACGCAAGCGCACACGCATGCATACACACACACCTGTGTGGCAGGCTTCCCAGGTTGCAGCCAGACTTCCCCCCGGCTGCCGGGAAAGAGAGCGGCATAAGGACCGCGCGGGAACACCTGCCGCCAGCAGCAGGGCAGAATAGTGGTTTGTGGCATAAGGACACGCAGAAACACCTGCCGCCAGCAGCAGGGCAGGTAGAGATTTGTGTACACGCGCTATGTATTTGTGTGTGTGCGTGTGTGTGTGTGTGTGTG
>LFCJ01002433.1_pt1 | contig 13417 bp, 14 predicted proteins | sample 643141 | NCBI WGS metagenome assembly LFCJ01 (sample SAMN03766243, study PRJNA286221) | soda lake metagenome | biome: soda lake; feature: Kulunda steppe; material: water; isolation source: sample B1-Br-g2 brine of Lake Bitter-1 | place: Russia: Kulunda steppe | collected 2010-07 | reverse complement strand
CTCAAGACCAGCAGTAACGCGGCGGCTTCTCACCGGAGTTTACGCGATTCACGCCCGCCCTGTTCGGCGCTCGGTTCCGACAGCAGAGTGTCGGAACGCTCTCGCCTCACGGGAAGGGCGGGACTCTTTCGCTGTCACAGGTAGGTATCGTCGACAGTGTCTCGATCGCTGCCCTCACGAAGATGGCGCAAGTCTTATGTACATATGAGTACGTCGATGTACAATAATGAACTCTGAAACGGAGGTCGCGCCCGCCGTGGCGTCGATCCTCGCGGCGGCGCGAGAGCGATCGGCAGCCGAGCACGATCGTCTTGCAGTCACGGCGCGGTCGCTCACCGATGCGTTCGACCGCGCAGAGGCGGCCGATCGCGTGCCGGTGATCGCCGAAGTAAAGCCGACGAGTCCGACTGCCGATGGGACACGCGACGACGATCCCGTCGAACTGGCCGAGGCGATGGTTGCAGGTGGCGCGGCAGCGATCTCGGTGCTGACGGAGCCCTCCCACTTCGGCGGCTCACCCGAATCACTGACCCGCATCCGCGAGGCCGTCGACGTCCCGGTGCTCCGGAAGGATTTCGTGCTTCGGGAGGAACAACTCGACGTCGTCGAGGCCGATCTGCTCTTGCTCATCGCCCGGTTCGTCGACGACCTCGACTCCCTGGTGACGGCCGCCCGCGATCGTGGCTTCCAGCCGCTCGTCGAGGTTCACGACGAGCAGGAACTCGAGACGGCGATCGAGGCAGGAGCCGACATCATCGGCGTCAACAACCGTGATCTGGCCAAGCTCGAAGTCGACCTCGGAACATTCGAGTCGGTGGCCCCCCAGGTTCCAGACGACGTGACCCTGATCGCCGAAAGCGGTATTTCGACGCCTGCCGACGTGCGCCGAATGCGCGAGGCCGGTGCAGACGCGCTCCTCGTCGGGAGCGCGATTATGGACCACGATGGTGGCAGTGACGTGACCGAGAACACACAGCGACTGACACACGCAGAGACGGATGCACCCACGGAGACCGAAACATGAGCACTGATAACCGAAACCAAGAGCGAGACAGTGAGAGTACGTTCGGCGACTACGGCGGCCAGTACGTTCCCGAGGCGCTGATGCCAGCGCTGCAGGAACTCGAGGATGCCTACGAGCGATACGTTCTCGACAACGAGGACGGCTTCATGGACGAGTTCCGCGATCGCATGCGGGACTTCGGCGGCCGACCGACGCCGCTCCAGCGGGCCAACCGACTGAGCGATCGCTACGATCGGGAGATCTACCTCAAACGTGAGGATCTCCTCCACGGCGGCGCACACAAGCTAAACAACGCACTCGGCCAGGTCCTGCTGGCGAAGTATATGGGCAAAGAGCGGATCATCGCCGAGACCGGAGCGGGCCAACACGGCACCGCGACGGCGATGGCCGCGGCCCACCTCGACATGCCCTGTGAGATCTACATGGGCCGGACGGACATCAACCGCCAGCGGCCGAACGTGTACCGGATGCGAATGAACGGCGCGGAGGTGAACCCGGTCACTGCCGGAAGTGGGACTCTCAAAGAGGCGATCAACGAGACGATGCGTGACTGGGCGACGACCGTCGAACGAACCCACTACGTGATCGGGTCGATCGTCGGCCCGCACCCGTTCCCGAAGCTGGTCCGTGACTTCCAAGCGGTGATCGGCCAGGAGGCCCGGAACCAGATCCGTGAGCAGACGGGTCGGCTGCCGGATAGCGTCGTCGCCTGTGCTGGCGGCGGCTCGAACACGATGGGTGCGTTTCACGAGTTCGTGCCCGACGAAGACGTCGATCTCGTCGCCGTCGAGGCCGGCGGCTCCAGTCTCGATATCGACGAGGCAAACGCCCTTGCTCCAAACTCCGCGACGCTCTCGACGGGGACCGACGGCGTGCTCCACGGCGCGATGACGAAGCTCCTCCAGAGCGGTGAGGGCCAGATCATGGAGTCACACAGCGTGAGTGCCGGGTTGGACTATGCTGGTGTGGGTCCCGAACTCTCCCACCTCGTCTCGACAGGCCGCGTCACACCGGTCAGCGTCGGCGACGAGGCTGCACTCAACGGCTTCCACCGACTGTCCCGAACCGAGGGGATCATCCCAGCCCTCGAGACGAGCCACGCGTTTGGCTATCTCGAGGAGTTCCAGGACGACCTGGGCGACCTCATCGTCGTCAACGTCTCTGGCCGCGGGGACAAGGATCTCCAGACGGTCTTAGAGGAGACTGAAAAACGCGATCTCGAAGCCGCACCCGACGTGGAGGTGTTCGACCAATGAGCCACGAATCGGCCGAGGCTACGACGATCGACAGCGACGTCGAGGCGGCCATCCGTGAGAACCACCCGGCGCTGATCACCTACATCACCGCGGGCGATCCCTCCCTCGAGGACACCAAAGCGTACGTCGAAGCGCTCGATCGCGGCGGCTCGGATCTGATCGAACTCGGGCTCCCGTTCTCGGAACCGATCGCCGAGGGGCCGACGATCCAGGCGGCGATCAACCGCGCGCTCGATGCCGGCACGACGCCACAGGGGTTTTTCGAGTTGGTCGACGATCTCGACACTGAGGCCCCGCTGCTGGTAATGACGTACTACAATATGATCCTGCAGTATGGTTCTGAGCCCGATGTCCGGCCGTTCGTCGAACGCGCCGCCGAGGTCAGCCTTGCGGGAATCATCGTTCCCGATCTCCCTGCCGAAGAGGCGGATCCGCTCCGCGAGGCCTGTGACGATCACGGACTGGACCTCGTCTTCATCGTCGCGCCGACGACGGAAGGCGATCGTCTCGAGACGATCATGTCACAGGTGTCGGGCTTTGCCTACGTCCAGGCTCGACTCGGAACGACAGGCGCACGGGCGAACGTCTCGACGGCGACTCACGACAGTCTCACCCGACTCTCGGAGTACGACGTGCCCAAAGCGGTCGGGTTCGGCGTCAGCAACGGCGAGCAGGCCGCAGAGATCATCGAGGCAGGAGCAGACGGCGTTATCGTCGGCAGCGCACTCGTCGATATCATCGCCGAACACGGTGGTGCTGGCGACGCACCCGCGGCGGCCGAGCTGGAAGCCAAAGCCGCCGAACTCAAACGCGGTGCACGCCGCGGGGCGGGCATCGAAGAGCGGCCGGAACCGGAACATCAATAACGGCAAGCTTGCTAAACATCCGCAATGACATCATCCACTGGCATCGACGCACGACTCGACCGGATCGGCACAGACGGCAACTACATGATCATTCCCATGGACCACGGTCTCACTATGGGTGCCGTGAAGGGGCTCAAAGAGATCGAATCGACGATCGACGCCGTCACCCGCGGCGGCGCCGACGCCGTCCTCACGCAGAAGGGGATCGCCCCCCGCGTCCACGACAATAAAAACGGGAAAGGGTACATCGTCCACCTCAACGGCTCGACGACGATCGGGCCCGACGAGAGCGACAAACGGATGACCGGAACCGTCGAGGAAGCCGTCCGGGTCGGTGCCGACGCCGTCTCCTTCCATATCAACGTCGGTTCGGACCACGAGCCAAACCAGGTCACCCAGCTCTCGGAGGTGACCGCGGCGGCTGACCGCTTCGGCGTTCCGGTTCTCGCGATGGCCTACGCCCGCGGTCCCGGCGTCGACTCCACCGACCCCGAAGCGCTCGGGCACGCGGTACGGCTCGCCGAAGAGGTCGGTGCCGACATCGTCAAGACAGGGTACAGCGGCGACGCCGAGAGCTTCCAGCACGTCGTCGAATCGACCCGACTACCGGTCGTCATCGCCGGCGGCTCGAAAGGGACCGATCGCGAGACGATCGAGATGGTCCGTGGCACGGTCGACGCTGGTGGCGCGGGGGTCTCGATGGGGCGATCGATCTTCCAGCACGACGATCCGGAAGCGATCGCGACGGCGGTCTCTGCTGTCATCCACGACGATCTCTCGACCGAAGAGGCACTGGAAAAGGCAGGACTCGCACTCGAAGCCTGATTGGCGGGGCTGCAGTCGGTGCGCTTTTTTTGGGTCGTTAGCCGTCGGGGTAGTGGTGGCTCCACGGTCGCTCGCGCTCGATCGCCGCGGCGGCGGCCAGAACGTCTCGTTCGGCGTATCGGCGACCGACGACCTGGAGTCCGATCGGGAGGCCGGCAGACGTGACTCCAGCAGGGACCGACGCGACGGGGTGGCCGGTCAGGTTGAACACCCACGTCAGCATCGCGTCGGTCGGCACCCCGTCGACGCGTTCGCCGTCGATCTCCGTGGGGTACCGATCGCGAAGGTGTTTGCCGTAGGGGGGGACCGTCAGCGTCGGTGTTACGAGGACGTCGTGGTCGGCCAGCGCGGCTTCGATCGCGTCGTACGCCGCGGTTCGTGGCCCGTTCGCGAGGCGTTCGTCGAGCGTGCTCGTCCCCGTTGCGAGTGCGATCGTCGATCGCAACGTCTCTTCGACGTCGGCGGACTCGATGTCGATCCTGAACCGCTCTTCGACCCGAGTCGCCAGCGCGGCGAAGTAGCTCCCGACCTGCGTGTAGTAGGCGCTCCGGAGTTCGGCGGACGGTGGCAGTTCGATATCGACGTCCGCGACGGTCGCCCCCGCAGCCGCGAGCTCGTCGACGGCGTCGCGGACCGTCTCACGGACGACTGGCGCGACGGGCTGGAGATCCAGGTCCGGGCTGTACGCGATCGACAGGGCCTCGGTCGGCCGATCGATCGCGTCTCGAACGTCGTCGCCGTCGGGCACGCTCAACGGGTCGCGATCGTCCTGGCCCGCGAGCACGTCGAACGCAAGCGCGACATCGTCGGTTGTCCGGCCGATCGGACCGCCGACCATGAACGGCGTGTGCGTCCCGAAGCTATCGAGCCGAGAATCGGCCGGCACGCGCCCAAAACTGGGTTTGAGCCCGACGACGTTGCAACAGGATGCGGGCACCCGGAGCGAGCCGCCGATGTCGGAGCCGGTTGCGATCGTGGCGAGGCCGGCCGCGACAGCGGCTGCAGAGCCACCTGAGGAGCCACCAGCAGATCGGTCGTGATCGAAGGGGGTTGCCGTCGCGCCGACGAGCCGGTTGTCGGTTTTGATCGTATGTGCGAGCGCGGGCGTGTTCGTCGTCCCGACGATCACTGCGCCGGCAGCCTCGAGCCGTTCGACGGTGATCGAGTCCGTCGTCGCAACGTGCTCCGAAAGCGGAGCCAGCCCGAGAGTGTTCCTGACCCCCGCTTTACGATCGCGCAGGTCCTTGATCGCAACCGGAACCCCGTGGAGTGGCCCGAGGTCAGTCCCGGCGTCGGCCGCGCGATCGGCTTCTCTGGCGCGCTCGCGTGCCGTCTCTTCGATCACAGTGACGTAGGCGTTCAGCTCCTCGTGGGCGGGAATTCGATCGAGGACCGTCTCGACGATGTCGAGCGACGATCGATCGCCGTTCCGGATCGCCGTCGCCAGCTCCCCAGCCGACATCGCATGCAGATCGGACATATACGGAGGAACCGAGGACGAACGGATAACATTCAGGGTTAGACTCCGTTCCTGCAGAGCGGGTGCGGACTCCTCACAGAGGCAACGCGGCGTGACTCCACATCGAGAGAACGGAGGTCGAACTCGGCTCCGAGTAGCGGCCGGACAGTTACGTGGCACTCGACTGAATCCCGAGCGGATCGATCGTGACGAGGCGATCGACGACGGCCGATCCGACCCGTTCGGCGTTGTCGATCGCGAGTGCGAGACTCGCCTCGGTGCCGTCGAAGCTCTCCTCGACGGATTCGCCGGGCGCCGATCGATCGTAGTTTGCGATCGCCCGAACGCTGAGATACCGGTCGGCCCGGTCGAAGCGTTCGAGTGCAGTCACCGTCGCGACGTCTTCCATCTGTGTGGTGGCATAGGGAGCGGCGTCGTACTGCTCACAGAGCCACTCTACCTCGCGAGCGAATCGGGGACCGTGCCAGAACTCGTCGCCGGTAACGGTCGTCCCGGTCGTGACCGTCGGCCCGGACTCCGGCGCTGCCGGGTACGCCTGCTGGTAGTCGTACGCCTCCGAAGCTTCCTGAAGCGGTACCTCGCGGGCCGCGTCGACGGCAGTGTCGACGACGCGATCGTCGAGGTGCCAGACGTAATCCCGGGGCCGATAGGTGAGGAGATCGATGGGGCGATCCTCGCTATCCAGATCGGGCGCGCCGTTCATTTCCTCGGGTGTCAGCCCGCTCCGATCGCTCTCACCTCGCCGATCCCAGCGGTGTTTCCGATCCCAGTCGACGACGGCGTCTGCGAGGACGACGGAGCCGAGTGCAGCGGTGTCCGGCGGTGCCCCACCGATCCCGGCCGAGACGACGTACGCCGATCGAAGGTCGATCGCAGGGGCGGCAAGCAGCGCGGTCGTCGTCGTCGCCGCGTCGCTCTTGCCGATGTTGGTCGTCGTAATCGCGACGTCGGCGGCGGTCAGATACAGCGGCGTAATCAGTCCGGGGACCGTGACGGCATCGACGATCTCGTGGCGATCGAGCCACGGTCCGCGTTCGTTCAACGGGGGATCGGCGACCGCGGGACAGACCAGTGCAGACGGCCGGACGGGGTCGTCTGGATCAGGTGTGCGTGGCTCCGGGAGCGGACTGTCGCTCATGTGTCTACGGTCACCGCGGGTGCGCAAAGGCTCACCGGAGTTCGATGGGGCTGAACACAGTGTCGGACCGGAACGGTTTCGAGGGTCGCAGTCCTCGCTCGGATCGTGACAGGGGGCGAGCACGACCACGAGTACACGATCGACGACGAAATCGTCGCGCGAGCACGAATCCATGCCCGCGAGATCGTCGCCGACGCAGACCTCCCGATCGACCTCGGAGCCGTTGAGTGGGACGTCTCCACGCGGGCCCGTCGTCGCGCCGGGGCGTGTCGCTTCCACCCGGATCGTGAGGCAGTCACGATCGTCCTCGCCCGTCGAGCCTACGAGGCCTACGACTGGCCGGCGTTCGCGGCGATCGTGAGACACGAACTCGTCCATGCCTGGGAGTTCCAGCAGTTCGGTGAATCCGGCCACGGGCACCGGTTTCGCGAGCAGGCCGCGAGACTCGACGCGCCGCGACACTGCCGATCGTTTTCGGAGCCGCGGTACCTGCTTCGCTGTCATTCGGAGGACTGTGACTGGCAGGCACGGCGCCACCGGGCCTCGAAACCGGTGAAAACACCCGATCAGTATCGGTGTGGCGGCTGTGGTGGCGACTACGAGGTCGAACACGTCGCGAGCGGTCGAACGTGGACGACGGCGAGTGGCTACGGCGGAGCGAAAGCAGCGTGTGGCGACGACTGGTAGTCGTCGGCTGTCGGATCACGACAGGGTGGATCGCGATCGACCGCGTCCAGATCAGCGATCGCCCACGGAACACTTATCCGACCGTCGCTTACAGGCCCTCATATGGGAATCCTTGATCTGATGCTGGGGAACCCCTCTGAAGGCGACGGCGCATCGATGTCGAACTCGATCGTCCTCGCGAAAGAGACCCACGCGTTCGTCCACCCGATCCCCGTTCGTCGATCAGAGATCGACGCACTCGAGGAGACGCTCGATGCACTCGAGGCAGCACCGTCGCTCGCGGAGAACAGTGAGGAACTCGAACAGCTGTTCGATGGCTTTGGCGACGAGGCTGCGATCGACGTCGACGACCTCGTTGAGCGAAGTCAGGTGACACAGGACGCGATCGAGCCGATGGTCGAGACGTGGCGCGAACAGGTATCCGACGGGATCGACCTCGGGGTCGTCTACCTTCCCTCGGGTGCCGAAGACGACGTTCGAGCGTTCGTCACCCACTGCAAACAGCGCAGCGATCAGGAGCACGACGAGTTCGAACTCCCCGAGGGCTTCGGGGCAGTGGTCGGCCTCCTCAAACGAATCGAGGACGCTGCAGCCGATCAGTATCGGGCCGTCGTCCACACTGATCTCGTTCCGCCAACCGAGTAACCAGCAGGAAAGAGAGCGACACCGGCCGCTCAGAGGATCTTCTCGAAGGCGTCGAGCGATGCGAGTTCGTACGTCGGCACGTGTTCGACAGTCCGATCGCGACCGGTCCCGATCCACACCGAGTCCATCCCGATCGCGTTCGCACCGGCGATGTCTGCGTGGAGCGAGTCGCCGACGTGAACTGTGTGCTCTGGCTCTGTTTCGAGCGTCGAGAGGGCGCGCTCGAACGGCGCTGTGTCGGGTTTCGGATAGATCCCCGCACTCGGATCGGTAAAGACCGTCGCGTCGAAGACATCGCTGATACCCAGGGCGTCGAGTTTTTTCGTCTGGGTGGGCTGCCCGCCGTTGGTGATGAGTCCCACGTGGCCGTTGTCCAGTGCGTGCTCCAGCGCTGTTTCGGCTCCGGGTCTGAACTGTACGGCTGTCGGATCCCGGAGTTCGAGATACAGATCCGTCACGGTCGAGGAGATGCTCGGATCGACGTCAGCCCGCCTCGCGACCTCGGCGAAGAGCCGCTCGTAAAAGTCGCGATCGGTGGTGGCCGTCGGTAGCGACGGGACGGCGGCCTGTAACTCCGCTGGCGTACAGAACTGCGTGATCCCGGCCCGATCGAACGTCCGCTCTAGAAGCATTGCAGCGTCCTGTGTCGACTCACACAGCGTCCTGTCCAGGTCGAAACAGATCGCATTGTACGCGGCCATTCGGCTACTCTAGTGGCTCGACGACACTCAACGTTTCGCTGGCAAACTCGATGATACTGATACTCGACGGTTCGCTGGTACCCCGTCAGGACCGACGCTAACGTCGCCGACCGGGTCGATCGCTCGCCGACCGCTGACACTCGACCACCTCGATCGCTCGCCGGCGTCTGACGCTGCTGTGTAATTCGCCACGTTCAAGCCGGTTCCGTTCGATCGTCGAGATATGACGAGAGCTGTCTGGGTCAAAGCCGACGATGCCGTCGGCGACTGGGACGACCGTCGGGCGCGGATCACCGCCGCGCTCGAATCGGGTGCAGACTGGGTACTGGTCGACGAAGACGATGTCGAACGCGTCCGCGAACTCGGCGATATCAATGTCGCTGCGTTTCGCACCGACGGCGACGTGACGCTGGTCGACGACGCCGAAGACACGGACGAATCGAGCGCACAACCGGACGCCATCATCGTCGGCAAAGAGGGCGAGGGCGACGCGACGGTGGACCTGCCCGAGGATCTCTCGGGGTCGGCCGATCTCTCGACGCTGCGCCGGGATGGCAACGCCGACATCGATCGCGGTGCGTACGTTCGCATCCTTGCCAAAGCGTATGAAGGGTTCGCCGAGACGGCCGCCCAGGAGGCCGATCACACGATCGTCATCGGCGAAGACTGGACGATCATTCCCCTGGAGAACTTGATCGCCCGGATCGGCGAGGAGACGAACCTCGTCGCCGGCGTCACGACCGCCGAAGAGGCCAAGACGGCGTTCGAGACGCTCGAAATCGGATCTGATGCCGTGCTGATCGACTCGGACGACCCTGACGAGATTCGTGAGACGGTCGCGGTACGCGACGAGGCCGAACGGGAGTCGCTCGATCTCGAGTACGCGGAGGTGCTCGACGTCGAGCGTGTCGGCAGCGCCGATCGGGTCTGTGTCGATACGGGCAATCTCCTCGACCACGACGAAGGGATGCTCGTCGGCTCGATGGCACGCGGTCTCGTGTTCGTCCACGCCGAGACCGCGGAGTCGCCGTACGTCGCTTCGCGACCGTTCCGGGTCAACGCGGGTGCCGTCCACGCCTACGTCCGGACGCCCGACGGCGGCACGAAGTACCTCTCGGAACTCCAGAGCGGCGACGAGGTGCAGGTCGCCGACACTCATGGAAACACCCGGGAAGCGATCGTCGGCCGGGTCAAAATCGAAAAGCGTCCGATGTTCAGGATCGCCCTCGAAACCGCCGACGGCGATCGCGTCGAGACGCTGCTCCAGAACGCAGAGACGATCAAAGTCTCGACGAGTGAAGGTCGAACGGCTGTCACAGACCTCGAGGCTGGCGACGAACTCCTGCTCTACTACGAGGACACCGCACGCCACTTCGGCGAGGCTGTCGAAGAGAGCATCATCGAAAAGTAGTCGCAGCCGCCTCTCGCTGCAGGTACCGGGATTTGGGTCGGTAACAGGAGTGTACCGTATCGCGTCCACGGGCGGCGACCGATCGCCGCCGGCTGACGGGCTCACGATCAGTTCGACCAATCCAGGCGCAACACCGGCTTAACGCGTCGCATTTGCTGTATTGTACGATTCCTGTGGCTAACTACTATGCGAATCGCTAGCGTCAAACATAGGCGTATGAGCGTCACTCGAGAACGGCTCCGACAGCTGGAACTGCCAGAGTTTGCGGTGACCATTCGCAACGCCGGTGTGGCTGGTGCTGGTGGTGCCGGGTTCCCGACGTACGCCAAGTGGGAGCGACTTGACGAGGTCAATTCGCTGCTGGTCAACCATCAGGAGAGCGAACCGAACTACTATATGGACAAGTGGTTGGGCCGCGAGCGAGCGGACGAGTTGGCGATGCTGTTCGACGGACTGCTAGATCGGACGTTCGACCGCGTTGTCGTCGCCACGAAAGCGACCGATCGAAATCCGTGGCTGGGGCCACTCGAAAAGGCCACCGGCGCAACAGTCTACGAACCAGACGAACTCCCCATCGACGACGACGAAACTGGTGTGATCGTCGCCTACACCGACGACAGGTACGAGTACGGGATGGAGAGCGTGCTGATGCGACTCGTCGGGGGTGTCGTTCTGGGTGGGAACGACCTGCCGATGGATCACGGCTGGATCGTCCAGAACACGGAGACGCTCGTGAACGTCTCCCGAGCGCTCGTCGACGGCGAACCGACAACACGAAAGCTCGTTCACGTCGACGGACGCGTCCCACGACACCGGTTCCTGGAGGTTCCGATCGGGACGCCGGCAACGGACCTCCTCGAGGCGGCGGGCCGAACGGACGGACTCGACGACAACGAGGTGCCCCTCGATGGCGGCCCCGGCTGGTGTTTCGAGATCGAGCGAGCACCGAACCGCTTTGGCGTCCGCAAACGGACGAACTGTCTGCTCGTGATGGAGGAGTCGGTCGTCGAGGAGAACAAAATCGGTGCTGGCGGCCGTGTCAACGTACTCGCTCCAGCAGCCTGGAAGGAAACGACTCACGAGCCCGAGCCGACGGAGACGCTCGTCCCCGATCGGGTCGAGGTGCCCCTGATCACGAACCCGGACTTCGAGGGCGTCGTCACCCCGAGCGAACCGATCGTCCAATCCGGTGACCACGTCAAGACCGGCGAAATGATCGCCCGGCCCGGTGAGGACATCAGTATTGCCCAGCACGCGTCGATCGACGGGACGGTCACACGGGTCGGCACTCGATCGATTACGATACAGCGAGAGGGGTGATCGTCGACAGCAGTCCCCGGAGAGATCGCACGGTGGTTCGACTGCGGCTCTGGGAGCGGCTGCTCAGGACACGTGATTGGGCGGCGATCAGGCGCAATTGCCGTCGGTAATACGGGACGCTTCGCCCGGCTACCGCCTGCAGGGCCACAGGTCGGTTGAGCGAATCCAGGCGGCGGCGTTCGATCGATCACAGATGACCGTCGCACCGTCGTCATCGTAGCTGACGTACTGATCGAACGTGACCGCTGGCGCTGTCTGCTGTTGTTCCGGTCGGGGAAGGGGATCTGTCATAGTGACTGGGGTCGTGTCGACGTCGCTGGCTCCCGTACCCACGGGGCATAAAAAAAGGCTCCGGCAACACAGTACTAGTGTGGTTATATCTCGCGACGATCGTCCTCCATGTAGTCCCGAGCGACCGAGTGAGCGGTTATGTTCTGAGCGAGTCCTCGTCCGGCGGTTGGGTCTCCTCGCCGTCTGCCTCGTCCGGTTCGAGCGGTTCGAGACGCGTCGTACACCAGTGACAGAAGCTCAGATCCCCATCGAGTTCCTTTCCGCATTCGGGACAGGAGGGTCCGTCGCCGGAATCGGCCGACCGTGGCGGGAACCCCATCGCACGGAACCCCGCGTCGATCGCAGCGAAGAGGATAATGAACGTAAGGATGTACTGACTCAGTGTACTCGTCTCCTCGGTGACGACGTCCATGCCGTCGGTCACCGAGCCTGCGGCAGCGACCTGCTCAGTTGGCGGCATAAATATCACGAGCGCCGAAATAAAGAGCCCGCCGAACAGAAGTGCACGGATCCAGTCTCGAATAAGGGCGTGGCCTGCCCCGGGCAGCAATACGGAGAGGCCGGCGGCGGCCAGTGCGCGGAGCCACGTCATTGTCGAATACTAGTGAACCCGACTCGTTAACATTCCGATTTTCTTTTCCTCTAGTGATACCGACCGATCGGCCGCGAGACACGCCGTTACTAGTCGGGACAGGGTGTGGTCTCGATCGTTCGTTCGATCGTGATCCCGTCACCGGAGACCGTCACGTCGATCGGGACATCCGTTTCCTCGACTCCGTCGCCACAGGATGCGACCGCAGTTACCGTTGCAGTCTCACCGGCGTCGATCTCCTCGTTCGCAGCAATGTTCTCGATAGCCGATGGATTGCCGTCCCCCTTGGCGGCGGTCACGGTTAGCGAGGTGTCAGCTCCGTTAGTGACGTTGATGAGGCCGACAGCTGACCCGTTTTCATCTGTTACTGACGGATCAAGTTCGTCGAACTCGACCGGTGCTGAATCGGTGACCTCGATCGTGACCGATCGCTCGAGGGCGACAGTCGAGACGCCGACACTCGAGGTGACGAGCAACGCGATCCCCAGGACGGTCAACAGAAGACCAAGCCGGTACTTCATGGCGGTTTCCCCTCCGAACCGAGCCGGTTTCGGTACGTGTAGTAGGTGTGTGCGATCGCAGTCGTTGTGAACAGTGCTGTTAGAACCGCCGCAAGCACCATCCCGGGGAGTCCAGCGAACGGGAAAACTCCCATCCACGTGAGTGCGGTTATCGTCACGGCGATCGTCGAGAGCCCGAGATAACACTGGCTCCAGGGAATGTCGTTCTCCGGTACGTACTCGAGGTACATCCGGACTTTCTGTCCGTCGTCGGTAAGCGCGACTTCACCACGGTTTCTGTCGTACTCGATTACGCCTGCATCGTCGAGTTTCGGCAAATGTGACTGTCGTAGTGACGTATAGATCCGTTTTCGTTTCTTCCAGGGTAACTCCTCGGGCGGCGTGTCGTACTCCCAGGACGAGAGCGTATCGACGAGCGTCCGGAGATCGACCCGCCCGTTGTCACATTGCTTGAGGAAGTGTAGTACCCACCGCCGTCGCCGGTTGCTCAGCATCGTGAAAATCTCGTCACGAGATAGTCCCTCGGACTGAGTCTGCGTTCCCGCTCTCGCTGCAATCGTTTCGTTCACCCTTTCGTCCCCCTTGCTAGGTCACCCACTAGAGCACACATTAGTTAATTAGAAGATTCGGCTGGCTGTCTATTCTACGACCGAGCAGGTT
>LFCJ01002432.1_pt1 | contig 13417 bp, 16 predicted proteins | sample 643141 | NCBI WGS metagenome assembly LFCJ01 (sample SAMN03766243, study PRJNA286221) | soda lake metagenome | biome: soda lake; feature: Kulunda steppe; material: water; isolation source: sample B1-Br-g2 brine of Lake Bitter-1 | place: Russia: Kulunda steppe | collected 2010-07 | reverse complement strand
TGTGTGCGCGCGAGTGTGGGACAGGTCCTTGCTTGCATGTACGGCTACCTGGTGGCAAAAAGGTGTGCCTTTCGTGTTTGTGTGTGTGTGTGCGTGTGACGCTTGCACGCACGCACTTCAACACGCAGTGTGTGTGCCCCGTGCACGTGGATGTACTCGTGTGTGGGTGTGTGCATGTGTGAGGGTGCGTGTGTGCATGTGCGCATGCCTCGCACCCGCAATGCGCCCCCCTGTGCCTGTGTCCACTTTTGTCCACCTCTGTTGTCTCTGTTGCATATGCCTCTGCACCTGCAGACCCAGACAGAGTGGATTGACATGGACATGGAGTTGGAGCGGCTGCTGAACGGCAGCTACCAGGCGGTGAAGGACCTGCTGGCCAGGAACAGGTATGAGGGGTGCGGTCTTCCTTGTGCCACTTGCCCGACGCACCACTGAGTCTGACTGTCGCGCAGTGCCTGCGGTCACCGTGCCCGGGCCTGGTGTGACCGTGCCCGGGCCTGGTGTGACCGTGCCCGGGCCTGGTGCGACCTCACCCATGGCCAAACCCCCGCAGCCCTCCGTCCAAAAAGGGGATCACCCCCCTGCTTTTGGAGGCTTCAGGCTGCTTGTTTCTTTGCAGTCACAACATCGCCCTCTGCAAATAGCTATGTTACGCACATCATCTGCACCTCACTCGAGCATCAAACCCCAAGGATTGAGAATCAAGCCCCAAGGTCATTGAAGCAGGCGGCTTCGGTGAGAGGCCCGGACACTGTACTGATGCCTTCAAACCTAACCCAAGGGGGTGCTCTGAGGCACCGGTTAGTTGGTGAATTGGTTGGAGCCTGGCTGGCTACCAAATCAGCGTTTGACATGAGCGCCCGACCGTGTACAATCCCAGGAGTGTAACAAGGGCCTGCATTGACACGTTGATAGGCATGAAGATGATTTCAGCATGGCGAACAGCCACACAGTGCACCAGCGCGCAATGTATGCACATGTGCTTGCTAAGAGTGCCTGGACCAGTTGGCAGCGCTGGTGGCGGTGTCGCACACCCCACTCACTAAAACTCACACAAGCATGCACACGCTCAAATATACGCGCGTCACAGGGAGTGCCTGGATCAGCTGACGGAGCTGCTGGTGGAGCGGGAGCGGCTGGACGGCCAGGAGGTGCGCGAGCTGGTGGAGCGCAGCGCGGCGAAGCAGGACCTGGAGGCCAGGAAAGGGGAGGCGGGCATGGCGCTGCTGTGAGCAAGTACCGCGTGCCCCACGGGCGTGGCGATGGCGCAGCTGGGAGCAAGGGGGGTGAGCAAGGACTCCAAAGTCGGACTTGGGTTGACAGGTTCTATGATTCCATTTGCCTGTTGTGGTGCCATGACCAGAACACTAATTATGCCAATTTTGCCAGCAGACACAAGCTTTGCTGTAATGGATGCTACCAAGGATCCTTTGCAGGCCCAACTTTCTTGCATCCTGTTGTGGAAGCATAGACGAACTCACGAGCATGGATGATTCCAGAACTACTGTTTGTAGTTGGTCCCAACTGCTACCGTGGTTTATTAAGTGTCCGACACTGCGTCACATAATTGTGCAGCAAGATCCGAGCTGCTGTTAAACCCGGTTCTGGGCCAGAAGTCTGCTGATCCCTCTCAGAGTCTGGCCATGACTGGCTTTTTGGCAGAGATCCAGATTAAACTTGAGTGGTTCATGATGGACGAGGAGAGAGCATTAAAGTCTGGGTTATCATAATGGACTTTTTTCTTTCATGATGTCTGAAAAGTCATCATTAGATTGATAGCAATATGTGTCGTGCTGCTGAGAAAAGGAACTTTCTTTGATTTGAAATCAAACATTCTGACTAAGCAAAGCATGCAAAAAGAAGATAAAGGGACAGATTGACAGATATTCAAAGACAAGAAAAGGGAAAAGAAACAGATATTTCATCCCGATTTTCCTGCCTCTGGCAAGGGTTTGGCATACAATGCTTCAGACCAATCTGTCTCCCTTTCCTTAATTGATGCAGGGGATATTCAACTGCCTGCATAATTTTCGTTGGAGTTTGGTGAGCCAGCTGTGCGTGTTTGACTGACCAACAGCGAATAGGCTTCTGTTTTTCAGGCAAGACGACATTGCAATGAAAACACTCATACATCATTGAAGGGAAAGGGCTAGGTGGGATGGTAACTTGAATACAGATGCTACATAACCCTTTCAGAACAGATAAGAAGGAAAAACATCGTTTTGGAATCATCTAGATCCTTGCCAATGTTTCCTGTTTTGCGATGTATTGTAAGTTGACTGTATTGCTCTTGTGCTGGTGAGCAAGATAAAGTGACTGCTCTTTTCCTCTGACGACTGTTTTGTGTGCACCCTCTCTCATTTTACTTGCCTTACCGGCAGTGCTCAATCAGATTGCTTTTGATCTCCTTTCTACTAGTCGCTTAGTAAGCGAGCCTGCTGCAAACGAATCAAACTCGTGGCATGGTGATAACATGATATGGGCAAACTTTGAATGTGGTGTCACAACCGGTGTCGCGAGGTGGCCTAGTTGCGGACAGCTGCAGTGTCATATTTTGCATGCCTTGCCTAGTCAGATTGCTCCTGATTTCCATTCTCAACGGCACAACAAACTTTGCTGTATTGTCACGCTTTGGATTACTTTTTGGCTGGCAATGACCAGCCAAAAATAACCAGCCTAATGACCAGGCTGGCAGCTGACCCTAACTTGTAACTTGCTCACAAGGCAGACCGTTCTGTGTGACAACTGGTTACCTCCGACGAGACTGTGGAGTCTCTGTGCTTGCATGCATTGTAAAACTCTCCTCTTAGTGCATGCCACTAGCATCCAGGTTTATTTTATCCCTGATGATGAAGTACTCTTTTTGTCATAGCCAGGTAGTGCTACATCAGGAAGTGTGCTGGAGTGTACGTTCAGTAGGTTGGAGTTGACTGGCTAAGGACTTGGATTGATTTACACTATACAGCGATCGCAAGGTTGTGTGAACTGGCTGCAGACAGCGGGCATGCGCTGTTTTGTCTGCAGGCTGTTTAACATGCAGCAGACTCTCAGCCCGGCACTTGTTAATCCCTTACCACTTCCTATTGTAGTAGTCACTGGCCACGGTGAACATAGTATGTCAGACGCGCAGATGCCTTTCTCAGCAAAACACCATGAAATGTGTTTGCATGAAGCTGCATCGAGGTATTCTTTTATCAAAACAATCTCCTGGCTAGCTCAGAGAAAAGCCTGTTAAGGAGAAGCACTGCAACTAATACCTAATCTGCTACAACTGAAGCACCTCAAAGGAGGGCGTCCCAAAGAGCTTGGTCTTGTCCACAGCGGCAAGAATCTGCATGCACATGAAGCAAAAATTAGGCATGGGTTATCGAAGGCAATGTACACAAGACGTATACCGTAATTTAATCAAGCGATGGCGAAAGGCTCGTACCTAACCTGGTCAGATTTGTTAGGTAGGAGGCGCGCTTTTGTTACCGGGTGCACCTTACCATTTTAAGCCGCCAAATATCAACTTTGGCCATAATAGAGCCAAACAAGCATGATTCCCACCAATGAAGTATATTTGCACAATGTGAGCGATAGTTTGGAGAGCACTACATTTTGTACATGAACAGCTTTTCCGGGACGTTGTCGCTTTCAGTGTCCCTTCAAGCCAACTAAGATGCGGATCCAAAGCATTATGACAGCATTGATGTCAAGCGGCCTCGCCTCCTGTGCCCTTTTGCCCTAGTGTGCCCTAAGACCTGAGGCCATTCCAACACAGCGGGGGTGGCCAATGCTGCCAGTGGTTGGCAGAGCAAATTGAACATCGCACTCAGCTGTACCTTGTGACAGGGCTTTGCCGAGCGTAAGTGCCTGTGATTCTTGCAGCAGAAGATACACATGCACCTCCCTGCCCATAGTCTCACTAACACATCCTCCCATTTGGAGAGCAGCGCGTGCATGCACACGCATACAAACATGCGCATGCAAACACGCACCTTCCCGTCCGCCTTCTTGCTCAGCAGTGCCTTCACCACCAGCGCCGCCACATCGTCCCGAGAGATAGAGCCGGCCACGGATGTGGACTCTGTCAGCACACCGTTGCCGCTAGCTGGGTCGTTGGTCAGGCCGCCAGGCCTGATGATCACGAACGCCATCTTGTCTTGGGTCTGGAGCAACCAAGAAAACAGGAAGCAGCTTCAAGAGGCACACTTTCAAAATAGGGCCAGGCGTCACTGGACGCCGAGTTCTCTGAGACATTATGGATTACTTTATGGCTGGCAAAAACCAGCCACAAACCAATCAGCCTATCGGCCAGGCTGGCGGTTAACCTAACTAGTAAATTGTAACTTGGAGCATTGGCGGTTGCATCGGCGGTACAACAAACGGTGGCATGCCCTTGCATGTTTGTGTTTGCTAAGCGTGGCTTACTGTAACCTCTGCTGCAAGTTTGCCTGTGCATGCCCATGTCCATTGGCGTGCATGTCTGTGTTAACTCTGCGTGCGCGTCTGCATTTGCTCAGCGTGGCTTGCAAAGGCCTCAGCTGCAAGGACTGCTACAAGGAGCGTTCTCATAATGTAATGTTCATTTTTATCTGTACGAGCATCAAGGGTCTGAGCTCCATCCATATGCACTCTCTGTGTGTGGTTACACAGCACAAACAGCAGGTGCGGCATGATCAATGCTGGGCACTGGCGACAGCAATGCTGGGCACTCACTTTTTTTCTGATGTGTGTCGTGGGTGCAGCATACCAATCCCGACCCGCAGCAAGCTGCAGCAGACTGCTTACTGTTTGGGGCCCGAAGCTCGGACCATGCACACAGCAGAAAGGATATTGCTCTTGCAGGTGCCATCCCTGCATGGCGCCTGTTTCATGCCTTCAACATGCCACTTGGCTTGCCCCTAAGCTTGGTGGTTCAATGATGAACGGCCACTTGAGATTGCCCTTCAACGCCTGGCACAGCCAGCCCCCTTGCGGTAGTGGTCCTCCGTGTACTACAATCCATTGACTGAATACAATAAACTGATGTAATATGATCAATTGATGTAATGTTATTAATCTAAGAAAGGCTGCTCGAGCTTATTTGTCTCATGGTCTTTTGTGAGGGTGCCTTTGACAAGTGATCGCGGCCGCCTGTGGGCCATCGTTGCGCATGACTCCTGCGCACATTGATCACGCACCATGAGCACCTCCTCGGCCTTGTTCTTCTCCACCAGCACCGGCTCGAGCACCTTGTACACCTGCAGGCGCCGCAAGGCCCAAGCTCACCTGGTTGTCCACCAACCAGCCAGTCAGGGAACGATTTGCCAGCACGCTGCCTACCAACTTGTCCAGGAATGCTTGCACGCACATCACCAACCAGCCAGTCAGGGGATGATTTGCCAGCACACCGCCATCAATCATGAACTGTCCATGCCCTGCCCATGCATGCCCTGACCATGCCCTGCCCATGCATGAACTGCCCATGCCCTGCCCATGCATGAACTGTCCATGCCCAGCCCATGCATGAACTGTCCATGCCCTGCCCATGCATGCTGGCCCATGCCGTCCGTGCCCTGTCCAAGGAGCCAGGCTCCCTGATCGACCCCAAGAGACGCGCGTGCCTGTAGCACGCCTGAGGCCCTGGTGCCAGAAGGCCTGCGCACCTCCACACTATGCATCCCACTTCCACTTACTGAGAAGAACCAAGGGTCGGTCAGGCTAGCTTGCCTTTTCGCTCCACCTCAATACTTTACTCCCCCAGTGCAGAGCATGACCCGAGCCACACAGGCAGGACCACCCATGTGCACATGCTCCCATCCATAGCCTAGATCACAGAGGCTTGCACGATGAGCTTGGCCGTGCTGCTTGGGCCTGCTTGGCAGCAGCAGCCTTGCGTGTAGGCGCAGGCAGGCAGGCAGGCCCGGTGCACCCAGAGCCTGTGGCGCGCATGAACACACACATAAACACATGCGCGCACACAAACATGCCAACCCAGCTCTTGTTATCAGCCCCCCGGTGTGCCTGACACATATGCGCCTGCGCACAGACCTGCTCGGAGATGGAGTCCTTGGAGCTGCCGCAGCCCAGGGACGTCACAAACACAAACTTCTTCACACCCTTCTTCATGGCCGCCTGGATCATGTTGATGTTTCCCTGCTCGGTGCACACCCAGAATAGTATCTTGATATTGATGTAGGATGGCATCTTGATATTGATCTGTCAGATGCGCCATGGGGCACCTGTCCCTTTCCTAAAGTTTATGACAGCACATGGCCCTGCTACAATCCATGCTCATCCAATGCTGTACCACTCCTACCGCTCTTGATAACAAATGGCCCTACCGCAATCCATTCCAGTCCAATGCTGTACCACTCCTACCAGTGTAAACAGCACATGGCCCTGCCGCAATTCATTCTGGTCTTAGGCTTGTCCCATTCCTTTTGCTACAAACGGAATGTGTTTGCTTGCGTAGGTGCTGCATTGCACATGGGACTAAGCTGTTTGAAGTGCATGTGTGATGGAGAAGGGGGAGAGAGGGGGGAAGCAGAACAGGGATGCAGCAGCGCACCTGGGAGTCTACTTGTGGGTCCTTGGTGCTGCCTCCCAGGGTGCATACCACAGCATCCACTTCCTCAATACCTGCACAATAGGGTACGAGTCTGCAACCATGGACCTTTTGTTTAGTGAGGGCGCTCTCGTGCGCATGTGTGTGTGAGCGTGTGTGTGAGCATGTGCGTGTGAGAATGTGTGAGTTCATGAGCGTGTGTGTGCGTGTGAATGTGTGCGTGTGTGTGCGAGCGCACACGCGTGAGTGTGTGTGTTTGTGAGCGTGTGCATGCCTGCTAGTTGTTTGTGTACACTCATGTACACACATGTAAGCCCTTGGGAATGTGTGTGCATACATGCTTACACCTTCTCATTCAACAAATAAGGCTTTTGTGTGCATTGCATCTCGTCGGTGTGTGCTTTAGATCCCCTCGCATCCTTGATAGCCTCCAGGTCTTACAGCCGTCAATGCTTTGGGGGGCAGTGGCTCGCAGCGATTTGGCTGTGATATGTTAGGGCGATGATCTAGTTATGAATGAACTCCGCTTCGTCAGACACACCAGCAGAAGCAACGAGCTAACCCACAAAGGAGCTTGGCCTGCAGGAGCATGGACAAAAAGCATCAGACTCACTGTCCATCACTTTCTGCAGATCCGCAGGATTCAGGGCGTCACCCTTGGCAACAATGGCCATCATGCCCTCGATTTCCTGCGTTTGTGTGGTGTGTGCATGTTTGCATGTGCGTGTGTGCGGACAGCTGACACGTTGTTGTACTGCTTGGCGGAAGGGCAGGAGAAAGCGAGGAGGGCAAATTCCACATGGCTGAGGAGTCAGGGCAAGACTGCGCACATGCTGGTCAGGGGCTGAGACTGCACTGCAGCACGTCGCGCCAGGGTGCACAGTGTGCCTGCACATGCACCCCTTGCGCCCCCACCTTGCGCCGCACATCAGTGCGCTGCAGCTGCCACACCCATGAGCCCATGTTCTTCAGGCGCCTGGTGACATTTAAAGCCACTCCACCTCCCCCTGCGGAAGAGGAACAACGTGTGTTGGTATCAGCACGGCAGCCACGGCACGATCGCCCCAGCAACCACCATTTCCCCGCTGAGGCTCAGCCGCAACCAGATGTGCTCTGGCAAGCTTTCCCACCTGCCACGAGGATGCTGGCGTTGTCAGGATCAAACTCATAGTCGGGTGCTGCATGAGTGCGTATGCTCCTGGGCAGCTTTAAGGCCGGCCTGTGCGTGGGCAAAGAGGGTTAGGCTGGAGATATCAAAACAGCCTGGACGGCAACATGATAGCATATGGGTGATTTCCTCTGTGTGTTTAAGACAAAGAATGTATGGTGGGACTATTGCGGCCCGCATGTTGGTTCGTGCAACAGGCTGCTCTTGAATCTCAAAATCTAGAGTGATATCCTGGGTGGCTACGTTGTGGACGGCTTAGCACTGGTGTGAGGCATGCAGGAAACATTTATGGACAGAAACACTGCTTACCTGGCCACTCTTCCACACCTTGATGGCTGGCAGGGCTTGCATGTGCAAAGGTGCTTGTGTAACAGGGCCATCGCTCGAATGGAGGTTTAGTTTAGGAATTAATATGAGTTATGGATGATGTAAACGCCCTGCTGAACAGATGGCCAAAAAAGTCATTAAATACCGCTAGGTTTATTTCTGGATACGTAGCCTGTTAAATTATAGGCATGCAGCTAGGCTAGAGTTTCTTGCTAGAACGGCCGGGGGGAGAGGAATCAAGGCCGGGGAAGGAGGGAGGGGGGTTTTCACTTTGCTAAGTTATGTCTAAGAGGGGTAAAAAGCCAGCATTCGTTCCTAATGAGCAAAACATTGGAGGTAGGTTGAGTTGGCGGTTACAAAATTGTGCACCTGCTCATGTCATTCCCTTTCCAGCCAGCACTCAATTCCTGCTGAAGGCACACACTTCTTCGGAGCATTAGTTGCAACTGTTAGGCTAGCTGCACACCCTCAAAAAACGTTGTTCATTGTTTGATTGTGCCACACGTGCAAAACCTGTGCAGAGCAGGGTTCAAGGTTGATACCTATGACTTTCAAGTGCCATAATCCTCTAAGGACACCTTCATCCTCTGGAAGCACCGTCCCTTAATTTTGCAGGGGCGCATATGATCCTTGCTGACTACGTGAACTTGCACGGAAGGGCAGCCAGCGCCAAGCCAGACGTGTGTGCGCTCCCCTGAAAATCTGTGGCCAATCTCAGCAATGCTTGCGCACTCATGGCCTTGTTCTGTTTGCTTATGAGCGTGTTTTGTGTGCTTGCCTGCCGCAGTCCTTAGCTCACCCCTGCGGCCTGAAATCAAAAGGCCTTCACCATTTACATGTCACACAACCCGCTGACAATTGCAGGGCGCCATCCTTGCCGCACGGCATGCAGCAGCTGAGCGCGCCCACCCCACTCGCAAATGCACCCCGGGAGCAGCAAGGATCAGCCAGAACAGACAGGCACGCCTGGTGACGACCGACCGCACTGCCGCAGAGCATGTGAGTGGCGTGCACACCAAGCAGGATCTCTGTGCACACCAAGCAGGATCAGAGCCCTGTCACTGAAAAATCCCAGTGATTGCTTCCCCAGCTGCTCCTGTGGTTTCTATAGACCTTGGATGGCGAGCTGGCGCTCAGCACATGGAATAAAAAGGTGTTTGACTGAACAGTATTTCCTGTGATGCCGCGCGCATCTGCAGGTGCACAATGTTCACCACATGCTCAGGAGGATAGAGGTGCGTCCAGGCGGAGCGGCTGGGTTCTGGCCCCAGGGTACTGGCCCCACACCAAGACCTGAAGGGGTCACAAGGCGGCCTCTACAGACATGCTCACCCAGCATCAAGCATCAAGCACAAAGATTAAATGTTGGCAGAACGTGCTCACCCAGCATCAAGCACGGAGATCAATTGTTGGCGGAACATGCTCACCCAGCATCAAGCACAGAGATCAATTGTTGGCGGAACATGCTCACCCAGCATCAAGCATAGAGATCAATTGTTGGCGGATCATCCTCACCCAGCATCAAGCATTGAGCTCAGATCTTGACAAAACGTGCTCACCCAGCATCAAACATAGAGATCAATTGTTGGCGGAACATGCCCACCCAGCATCGAGCATGGAGGTCAAGTCAGACAGAAGCATTGATTGCGGAATGAGCTTTGACACAAAGGGCACCAGAGGCTGAGCTTTGACACAGGGCACCAGAGGCTGAGTGGCTGGGTACCAGCCCACACCCCTGGGGTCAAAGCATAAGTGCTGAGTGGCTGAGTGGCTGAGTGGCTGGGTATCGGCCCACACCCCCGGGGTCAAAGCATTAGTGACAGATCCGCCAGGTCCGGCGCACGCTGCGCATGCGACTGATGTGTGCTTCCTTCCAGAAATGCAGCAGCTTTGTGCGAGGGCCAGCACATGTATACGCACCCAGCCTGCACTTTTGCTTGCTCGCGTCGCGACCACAGCAAGCTGTTGTGGGTGCGCGCGTGAGTGTGTGTTCATGTGCATATATGTGCGTGTGTGCAGGACATGTACTCTGTGTGTGAGCGGCGCAAGAACCCTCAAGACCCGTCCGTGCACCCGGTGATGCTGCGACGCCCGCTCGCAAACACTGGGAGCCCCCCCGGGAGGCCTTGCAGCCCATCCTACAGGCCCAGCCTGCACCAGGCACTGGTTGACCCCTGGCTGGACGGGCATGGCTACAGGTAAGCACACACACTCAACCAAGCAATAAACAACGCGCGTGCATGCATGGAAACCTGCACACAGGCGCACACGCGCATGTACACACACACACATACACACATACACGCAGGGAGAGGGACACTGTGCACACCTGCCATCACACGCGCGCCCCCCTGTCACCCTCGCACGCACTCGGGCGCATCTAACAGTGCAGCCACAAAAGCCATTGAACACATGTACGCATCCCAGCCCTGCCGGTGCTGACACGCACCCTGCTTTCCAAGTGCACTCTTTGATTATGCTCTGCAATGCCAAACGCTCTTGTGGTGCCACTTTCGTGCGGATGCAGGGCGCTGCAGCTCCCACTGCTGTGCTCGTCCCAGAAGTCCTTGTGCCGCAGCGTGCTGCAGCCCGTGCTTTTGCGGCCCTTAAGGCCCCCTTTGCTGATATTGACGCTCTGCAGACTGTGCTCAACTGCTGCCATACATGCGGCAATGCAGGGTGCTGCAGCCTGGCGCTCTAGCTGCGGGGCGCCCGGCCTCAGCGCCGCATCAGGGGTGGCTGCCGAGGACAAAGCCTTCACGCGGGGACGGCAGGGACGGGTACCAAGGATGGAGCATCGGGCCCTCTCTGCGTGACCTGTTCCCCTCGGACGACTTCCCGCTGCGCAGGTGAGGCACGTGCATGCACGCCATGGAGGGGTGGTGCTGCCGTGGAAGGGGGTCGTCCTTCCCCGCCCCCCCGGCTGTTGCTGGCTTGGTGTGACAAGTGGCTGCAGCGGTCTCTGCACTCCACGCACACACTGTGCATGCACATGCTGCAACCACATGTTTCTGACTGTAGAGTTTTGGCTAAGGCAAACCCCCGCGGTGCGCTTCCTATCGCCCCTTGGCCCTTGGCCGCGGTGGGCCTTTCCCACTCTGGCACCCAAACCCCCGCGGTGCGCATTCCATTGCCCTTTGGCCCACGGTAGGCCTCTAGCACTTTGGCACGCAGCCCCACGCAGTGCACTCCATTGTTTGGCATGCAGAGGGCATGCCAAAACGCTGGCCACCAGCACAAGTTGGGGGCGAGGACCACCCTCTGTCTGCCGGTCCTCCTCATCACTCCCACCAGAGCATCCATTGTGCAAGAGGCCCGCTCTGTCTGCCAGTCCTTATGAAGCATCAGCGAATGCTTGGATGATGCATGTGATGACAGTGATTGCTTAGATGATGCAGCCCCTATCAAGCGCAAGGCCCACTCTGCCTACCGATCCTTCGAATGACTCATCAGCGAATACTCAGATGACACTCAGCATGCAACCTCATGTCCTGCTTCGTCTCGTGCTGGCACCCGCAGGCCTCCACCCCCCCAGCTTTCCACGGAGTACGCCATCTACAAGAAGGCCATTCTGGCAGAGATCGTCCAAAACAGGTGCGCCTGCCTTTGCGCCCATGCCTTTGTGCCACCGCCCTGCCAAGCTATCCCCATTCCATGGTCTGCCGCGCTGCTAAGATTGGCTGCAACATTTGCTGTGAGCTGCTGCTGCATCGAGGAGGTAGCCCCTGCATGCCGGCGCGCGCGCGCGCGCGCACACACACACACACACACACACACACACACACACACACACACACTGTGGTGCACATGCTTTCCAGGATGTACCGTGAGCTTACCCTGCGTCGCCTATTTCAGAAGTACATCAAGCTTGCCCCGATCATGGACAAGCCAGTTGTCGAGCTTGTGGTGGCCGATCTCAAGACAGAGCTGGGCGTGGTTTGAGTGCTGTGCAGACAGCACAAGAAGCCAAACTGCTTGCTTGGCAGCTTGAAGGAGCAATCAGGAGACGAAGCAAAGGCCTAAGGGTCCCCATGATTTTGAACAGTGTGACTGTTGTTACAACACTGTGTTACAACACTGTGACAGTGTTGTATAACCCTTGCTGGTGAAAGGTCTGGTCCATGTTCCAGGCCTTATCAACTTCAGCCAAGCCGCCCTCATTTAGAAGCTTGAGCTTTTTGCCCGACCTTATTCATGTGATTGGTCAGTGCTTTGCTTGCTATTTGCCCGACTTTATTCATGTGATTGGTCAGTGCTTTGCTTGCTGTGTCTCATGTGTCACACATTCAGACGGTCTGAACATAAGTTGCATCCTTGACACTGGCCGCTGCCATGCTTGTCACAAAGCTTACAAGTTAGGGTTAACCACCAGCCTGGTCGTTAGGCTGATTGTTTTATTGCTGGTCCTCGCCAGCCAAGAAATAATCCATAATGTCTGAGACGGCAGTGCCGTTAAGAAAAAATCAAAGACAACCTGATTAGGCAAGGCACGCAATATACAAGGGGGCCTCCATAAAAAGGGACTGGCAGCAAAGAAAAGAAAAAGAAAAGAAAAACTACGTGGGCAGTGGAACCACTCCCTACATCGATTAAGGAAAAGGAGACACATTGGCCCGAAGAGCCGTGAGTCTCTTCCACCAGGAAGAATGAAGAACTACTAGTAGTGAGGATCTGGAGGATGTCAAGCTGCCCCCTGCTCCAGACCAGGATCTTGAGAGCAACTGGATTTTTCAAGAGCGCGTCTAGTAGTTGTCAGTTTGTGCGCATAGAGCACAGAATGAGCATGTAGCTTATGGGCAGTCTTATGGGCTTTTGGGGACTGGCAGAAAAGGAAAAAATGAATGAATAGCTGGGAGACTGCTGCATCCATACTAGACTCGCAGCATGGCCATAACAACTCAACCGCCCTCCGGCTTGCAATGCAGAATAAATCTGGCACTGCATAAATCTGGCGTGACAGAATACTTCTTTCTGAGAGAGCACAGGAACAAGTCTTGACGGTGAAAAAGAATGTGCCTCATTTTGAACAGCAGCACAGCAACACTTGTCACAGTGGCCATCTCCACTGGACTTATGCTTCTCTTTTTTCTTCCGCAGGCTTAAACAATGTGTCTGCTTTCCTGGGCCAGGAAAACAATAAGCTATATTTCTTCCTGCATGCACTGATAGTTTTTAATGAGCAGACTAGCAGTCGCACTTCTTGATTGAAGGCCTTTTTCTTGTAACCCTTGTGGCCCTTGTAATGTCTGCCATGCTTGTCACAAAGTGTTCCTGTGCTGCTGTTCAAAATGAGGTGCATGTTCTTTTTCACTGTCAAGACTTGTTTGTGTGCTCTCTCAGAAGAAAGTACTCTTTCCTTTTCTTCCCTTTCTGCCAATCCTTTTCTATGG
>LFCJ01002431.1_pt1 | contig 13418 bp, 22 predicted proteins | sample 643141 | NCBI WGS metagenome assembly LFCJ01 (sample SAMN03766243, study PRJNA286221) | soda lake metagenome | biome: soda lake; feature: Kulunda steppe; material: water; isolation source: sample B1-Br-g2 brine of Lake Bitter-1 | place: Russia: Kulunda steppe | collected 2010-07 | reverse complement strand
GGGGGGGGGGCAGGGGTAGGGGGCAGCGTCAAGGTGCATGCTTGCACTCTAAACGCACTAGCGCACTCACACACACACATACACACAAGCACTCCAAATAACACATGACAGAAGAATGGTTAAAGTGTACTGCCCTTTCACAAGGCTGTCCTCTCACCTCTATGAGCACTGGCAGTCCGGTCTCCTTGAAGTCATCCAGCTCCTTCTTCAGCCGCATCACCACCCTGTCGTCCTTGCGGCTCTTGACCATCTTGGCGTTCTTCTGGATGCTCTCACCAAACTGCGCGTTTGCAATGTCAGTGTTTGGCAAGTGTGACTCTGATAAATGGGTCGTCCCTGCAGCTCTTGACCAGCTTGACATTCTTTAGGAGGCTTCGGTCTTTTATAGCACAAATTTAAGTGACCGTTGGGCATGCTTGCTATGCCACATGCGTGACACAGAATGGCCGCAAGAGCCCTCTTGATTGCAGCTGCAGAAATGCAGGGTAGTTGCAATGCATGGCAGCGTGGACGCCCGTGACTGCATCTGTGACGCACAAGGAGGCGTGTTTACAGGTTTTGCTTGAAGCACAAACAACGTGCATGCACTTGAGAGATTGTATGTGGCCATCTTGTTGGTCTGCCTTAAAAGTTGTAGAATGCTGCATTCCCAGGGAGCAGAAAGCGGGCTTCGCGGGATTCCTGTGGGTAGAAGTCAATCCTACGCTGCCTGGCCTGCTACGAACTTGCCGGGCCGACTGCCCATGGCTTTGTGGCTTACCTTCTCTTGGATTTCGTCGGCAATGAGGCTGCTGCAGGGGGCTGAAAGCCATTCATCCCGGGCTGTCTCAAAGTCATGCAGCTGCTGCCACTTGCTCAGGTGCACCGCCACCTCCTTGCTGGCCTGCTCCACATCAATGTAGTCAGAGGGCTACAGGGGCACACAGCAAGATTATGTGCACATGCTGAGGTGCATTGCAACCTCCTTGCTAGCCTGCTTCACACCAATACAGTCAGAGGGCTGCAGGGGCACACAGCAAGATTACGTGCACAGGCTCAGGTGCATTCCAACCTCCTCGCGAGCCTGCTTCACACTAATACATTCAGAGGACTGCAGGGGCACACTGCAAGAGTACGTGCACATTCTCAGGTGCATCACGATCTCCTTGCTAGTCTGCTCAATGTCCACTCAGAGAGCTACAGGAGCACACGTCAGTGCCAGTGGGCACATTTGTTAGCCAGCACAGGGTGGGTGCGCAGAGGGAGGAACGCTCATGTATGAGACCGGGGCACGTCGTTACAGAGTGCAAGTCTGTACATCCATGGTGACCTACATGGCAAACAAGCACCCCTGCCTCAATGCAATCATGCTGCAATTTCTCTCATGAGCAATGCCTCAGACACAGCGCTCCTACACAAGGCGCCAGCAGGACAGTGTGTGTGTGTGCTTTGGTGGCGAGGGCCAGCTGCCTGTACGCGCGCATGCCTGCACCATGTTGCCAACAGCCCCAGCAAATGCTTGTCACGGTGCTGTCTTCCTGCTGATGACAACATGTAGCGCACACCCACCATTTCCCTAAACAGCTCCTTGTAGCTTTTGAGCTGCCAGTGCAAGCCCACCATTTCCACAACAAAGACCCCAGGGGCCACCAGCCCACACCCACCATCTTCCCAAACAGCTCCTCATAGCTCTTGAACTGCCCTGCCCTGACTTGGACTTGGTCGTAAGCCGCCTTGGTGACGGCCAGCTGGTTCAGAACCTCAGAAGAGTTAGCCTCCACTGCATCGTACTTCCCAGATCGCAAATCTGCAGTGATGTCCTGCAAGATGGCAGGCAAAGGAATGCATGCACATGGCTCTGCAGGACTAGGCTCGTGTGGTAGCTGGGGGTGGGAGCACACAGGTACTGCGCACAAGCGCACACATTCACACATACACACACACACAAGAGCACGCACTCACGCGCATGGAAGGACAAGAGGAGGGAGCTGTGAGTGTGAAGAGCCAGGGAGCTCCTTCCAATCTGTGCTCCACCCGCAGTGCTTTTCTTATCTCAAGCATTGGCAAATTACTGCAGGACAGCAGAGTTTGCGTCTGCACCCACCACAACCTTGTCAAGCAATGCATGGTGCAAGCTGGTTACCTTGTGGCAAAGTGTACCCACCGCAAGCTTGCTGAACATGGCAGTCTTGGATTCGTCCAGGTCGGCTGTCATCTCTGCCTTGCGCTCCTCGGAGTAGGCCACAGCTCCGGCAAGGGCACGGCTGAATGCCGTGACCGCCTGCAGCACAAGAAAAGCAGCGCACATGCAAGAAAAGGGTGCAGCTGAATGATGCTGTGACCGCGTGCAGCCCATTAAAGGTAAACCTGTCGCTGTCATGCAGCGCTTGCTTGCATGCCACAGGCTCTTCACACTCTTCAACACACTGGATACATGATGGTGAGGGTGGACAAGCAACAATGAAGCAGGCCTGTGCACTTTCAACAAACAGACGTGGGCATTCAAGTCAGGACTGTGACCTTTCTGTGAAGCTGCCCACCAAATGTGTCTGCAAGAGCAAGCCAGCCAGGGCGCTGTTGGACAGAACTGGCAGCAATTGTCATGCTTGTACAAAAGGGCAGCGTTCAATATTTTGCGCCGAGTTGAACACGCTTCCCTTGCTGAATCATAAAAAACGACCAAGCTCAGAGGACAATTGGCAGTCAGATTTGCGCAGCAGCAGAAGATTAACACTGCAACTGGTTCCCAAGTAGAGGAGCCAAATTAACAAGTGTGCAAGAACAAGCCGTCGCAGGCACCCCTGTTCATAGTCCAGCCATGTCTTCAGTCATTGCTTTGCACTCAATGCATAAAAATAAGCAGCTCTTTACACCTCTTTGGTGTCGTCAAGGACCACTTGATCTGAGGGCGGGATCTTGCCGCCATACTCCATAAGCATGTCGTACATGGCCTGAGGAGCAAGCACAGGAGGAAGGTGTAGGCGTGGGGGCCAGTAACTTGTGTTGGCACTGGGTCGGCAGCAAGCGTCGGCATAGGGCCAACTGCTAGTGCTGGAATAAGGTCAGCTATTGCAGCCTTCCGTAGGGGAAGGACAGGCACACAGCCTACGCACCAGCGCATGTGCATGCCTTTCTTGGAAGCATTGCCATCCAGGTTTGGGTACAGGGCAACTCATCTTCTACAAGGCAGACCCCCAACACACGTCCACAGATCTACTCCCAGCAGGCTTGCCTGGATCATCATGTTCTCTCGGTCATACGTCTCCCTGGAGCGGTTCGTCTTTGCCACAATGGCGTAGAAGGCTGCAAAGTCGTCCAGACTGTTTGGACGCTGCACCAGCTCACTGAGTGTAGGAGCAAGCATCAGTTCATGCAGGAGTGGGTTATTGCGCGCTGGTGATAAAGCAGAACCGTAGACTTGAAGGGCTGCCATCTGCCCTAACCTCTGTTGGACAAGTTGCAGCAAGGGTTGCAAGGATAGAGGGACCAGATGGGCAGCAGTATGTGTCTGTGTGTCCATGATATGTATTTTGCAGTGTTGAGCAAATTGCTGGCGCACTGCGATACTAAGGACAGCTCAAGCCATGCACCCATGCACTTGCAAGCAGGTCTGGGAACGTGGCTGCAAGGATCCTTGAAGCCATGATCCCTAGGCAGCAAGGCACGCAGAGGGGGTGCAGCACATCGTGCCCCCAAGCAGGGGCATGCGCAAGTATGGATGGTGCATCGCAGACGATGCGGGTGGGGAGCCTGCATGCAAGGCACGGAGACAGAAGAGCGGAGGCCATGCATGGAGTGCAGGCAGCAAACCTATTAATGCCCTGGAAGAGCCCTAGCACGCGCTGTGTCTCATATGGTGAGCTGTGCCTCATATGGTAAGCTGCTACAACCAGCATCATGCTCATGGTCATCATGCTCATGGTGAGCTGTGCCTCATGTGGTGAGCTGCTACAGCACACCTGTTGATGCCCTGGAAGAGCTCTAGCACGCGCTGTGTCTCATGGTGTGCTGCTACAACCAGCATCATGCGCTGCAGCTCCATGGCCTGCAGAAACGCAAGCATGCAAGCAAAAGTTTGTTGGTCAGTACTGTTCAATGCAGCTCCATAAGCAGCGTGGGCACGAGCGAAAAAGCAACGGCTCATTTGTCAGAGCATTGCGCGCTGAAACACCATATGGCCAGTGGGCAAACACAGCAAGCACCACCAATTCAGGCGCGCACACGCGCGCACACACACAAGCACTGATTTGTTGGCAAGCAATAATTTGTCATGGGGCCGGACACACGAGACTTCAAGCAGGTGGAAGGACCTGCATACTCAAGCAGACTCAAAAACGAAGCACAACATCCCTAGGCTTGCTTGGAAAGTAAGTCTTCAGGGAATGAAAGGCACTGCATAATCTGCTTGCCCTTTCACAGCAATATTTGAAAGACCAGGTTGTGCCCTTGCAACGCACTCAGCCCCCAATGCATGCAAACACACCGTCTTAGCCCCTTACATAGCCACTTACAAAGCACAAGATCTTCCTGAATCATACACATGCAAGCATGCACACAAACCCACACACACACAAACACACACACACACACACACCTTCTCAAGGGTGGCTTCCAGCTTCTCCTGCATTATCTTGCCACTCAAGTGCAGGCAGCCCACGTCTCTGCCTGAATGAAGGGCCTTTACTTCGTCCTGCCAGGCTCTTTGCAAGAACACCGATGCAAGCAGATGCCCATCATTTGTGCGTGCACAAGGCAGTTTGTGCATGTCTATGCTGTGAGCAAGGCTCATTGGACTCTGAGCAATCGAAATATGCTATCAGGCTTAATAAGGCTAGATTTTCCACATGAAAGTTGGTGCATGCCCAAATTGTGCAATTGGGGGGTCAGAAAGTTTTAGAAATAATGAACATCTAGAGAAATTGACAAGATATTCTTATGGGGAAGATCATTCACAGCGGGGTTTCCAAAGCAGCAGGATCGCCCAGGCCATGGAGTACACTTGCTCAGCATAAACCCCAATAAAACGGTGCACCTTTGTCAGTCAACCTGAATTGTGTGCCCCAGCAGCATGTGCTCAAACAGAATTGGACCAGTATGTGTTAAAAGCCAACTCATTTAGAGCCTTACTTGAGCATTGCCATGTCCCGCCTGAACTGCTGTACAGAGCGCTCAGTGTCCTGTGAGCCAATTTAATTTACAAGGAGTGAGAAACAAAGCGCATTGTTAATCAATGTTAACAAGTTGATTAAGCGGCAAAGCAAGTCAATGAAAGTGCGGCTGCTCTACCCATGCAACACAACCTGAATGTTTCCACCATGGCAGCTGAATAATGCAGCCGGATTGGCAGGGCTGTGGAACAGAATCAATAAGTGGCGTTATGAGATGGAAGCACTCTATGGTATGTAATTTCCAGGTATAAACTTGTAAGCTTGATGCAAGGAGTGATACATTCATCAAAGCCTGAGAGATTAATTCTGGAAATGCAAGTGCATTGAAGTGAACACATAGAAACGAAGAAAGAACTGCAGGCAGGAAAGGCTCTCAACCATTTAACCTATTAGATATACTGAACTTTTACCTATACCTGCAAGAAATTCAATAAAATGCCCCAAACAGCCATTAGCCTTCTTTAATCAAGCATGCACTTGACCCCCACTTCCACAGGGATGCACGTACCTTGAAATGCGCAGGATCGTAGCTCTGGCAGAACTCGTGGATAGGCCGAAGAGGCTCAAACTGGAAGACTGCCTCATGGGCCGCGCTGTATGCTTGGACTATTGACTGAGCCACAGCCAGCCTGGGTGAACGCCAGGCAAAATTCAGCAAGGCACGAGTCTTGTGAAATTCAAGGGGAAGGGTTCCCAACACTTAGACAGCAATTTATGTCGCAGGCACAACGTTGAAGTGTTTCCCACGGTGGCCCGTCCTATAACTTGGAACCACTCAGCTCCTTGTCAGCGCCATTTACAAACAATTATTCAGCAGCATTAGCACTGCCAGGGCATCAGAGGTGTTGACTTATTTTGCACAAATATTTGCCAAGCCTATTCCACATCATCAGCTCACAGGCTGAATTCTTTCAGAGCTGTAGTAGTGCAAGGTTTCATTTCATGGTAGCAAGGAAATCCAAGACAGCACAAGGTGCAAGAATTTTGAGCGGAACGAGTAAGAAGCAAGGAGGGTCATGCAGAGGAGGGTGGCTTATCCAAGTTCCAAGAAGCAAAAATCACTTGTACCTCCCCTGCTTCCTCTCCCCCTTTTTCTCACGCACTCCTCTCCTGACACTCTCCCTTTTTCCCCCTCCTCCGCTTCTTCTCTTGCCATGTGCAGCAGGCTCACCTCACCCAGGCTCAATGGCCTCATAGCCTGCTCATTTGAGGTGTGGATCACCAGAGCCTTCACAACACCCAAAAACACATTAATACCCACCTGGCCCGCATGAGCGGTTTGTAGCCCGTCAGTATTCCAGGCAGGTCGGTGCCCTTAGGGAGCATGCCCCTCAAGCCCTGAGGGTGGTGCTGCTGCTGCTGCAGGTGCAGGTGGTGGTGGGTCTGGCCGAGGCTTTTGGCATCCACGACCAGGTGGGTGGGGAGGGCCGGCAGCTTCTTCACCGCTTCTGAGGCCATGACTCGCGGGAATGACCGCACGCACAAGACCATGGCATCCACCAGGTCGGCAGAGATGGCCTGCGTAAGTGCATACAGCCCAGAGAAACGTCTCGGGCGTCTCCGCCAGCGAGCAGGAAAGCTTGCCACCAAGAAACGGTCACTGGACCCCAGCAGGCTGGGGATCACCCAGGTTCAAAGCTGGATGGGCATCATGACATGCTGGCAAGGCGCTGTCTGCATGAATCCATGCTCCATGCATGCTGCCAGCATGGTCCACAACTGTTTTGCAGAAACAAGGAGGAGGCGTGTTATGCATGCATGTAAGCCACACTGCCAGCATGCGTCTCGCAAGAGTAGGCCTGCCTGTTTTCACAACTCAAAACAACGATTTTGCTTGGCCACTTACTTTGGGAGATGGAAGGCTTACCTGACGGACTTTGTCCTCTTCCACCTCAAACACCATCCCCTCATCTGCAAATTCAATCTGTGAAGAAATTACCGGTCGACTGCTCAGGCTTTCAGCGAGGTCTGAAACCTGCATACATGCATGTTCTCACGTGTATCAAATCCAAATGTATTGTCAGTGACAACTTGTCACACGCTCTTCTGCCAGCTGCCAAGCAGTGCCCTCCCCCTCTATGTATGCTAGCCTTTCTGCAAGGGCTGCCCGTAGATACTGGATGGGCATCATAACCGTAGAGTACAGAAATGGAGAGTCAATGGAAGTCGAGCTAACAAGTCACCAACAGCAATGTAACACCGCCCCATGTCTCATGGGGTACGCACCTGTGCCACGAGCATGTCGAGCATGCCCTCAACAAGTAACTGGTCCACGAGCTTGAGCAATATGGGCAGCAAGAAGAAATCCTGCAGGCACAGCAGGCAGGAAGCGCCTGATGAGAGGCATCCCTCCAGACAAGCCCAAGCGAGGCAAGGACACACCGGGCTTCAAAGTATCAAACCTTGCGAGCATTCACACAATTGTCAGGGAGTACGTTGACATCCACACAACTTACTGCCTGGGATTGCAGTGACAACAGTCAGGGAGCGCAGCAACATGGTGCAGTGACACAGTGCACATTGCCACCTACCTCCTGCGCCAGTCGCAGCTGCCGCATCTTTTCCAGCTTCTCAGCTTTCACCCTAACGATGGACTTGGAAGGGGGGGGCTTTTGGGTGGCAGGCCCGCCCTGTGGCACAGAGCTTGTGCCCCCCATCTCACTCTCCAGCTCTTTGACATCCTGCCTGAGTTGGGCCTGTAAGGAAGGCCAGAATCACAGCCTTGGTCAGGAAGAAACGGGACCAGTAGGCAGCCTTGCAAGTTTAGCATCAGACCAGATTAGACATACAAGGCGACCATGGCCTTTGCGCTGCAACGGCACACAACTAGAGGCATTTGCTCCAGGATGCCAACGCAGGGCCCCCTCCAAGTCCCACGAACCTCCCCCCAGATCCCACACGACTTTCTCACAAATGGAATCCAGACAGCAAACAACCTCAGAGCTGCACCTTTTGCCAGCATGCAACTGCGAGGCGCATCCTCACCTCTGCCTTGGTGACACTGTTGAAGAGGCTGGTCAGGGTCTGCTCTATTGCAGCCATGTGCATTTGTATCTTCGGCAGAGTTTTGGCCCTGTGCAAAAACAGCGCCAATTGAGCTGATACCATGCCTACCCAGGCTAAATTCTGAACATAGTTAGAGAAGACAGAACAAATGTCAGCTTCTACACGTGAGGGGTGCATGATGAAGTGGTGCAACACGCTAAGTAGCAAATGGCGAGCAAGAGTTTGAGCGGAATGGTTGCATAGGGCACAAAACATGGCATACACACAAATTTGATGGTGAGAAGCTAGGTGATTTGTATGCTTGCTTACCATTACCAGCACAAGTATGTAAACCATTGGGGACAAAGGGAGGAGATGAAATTGCCAGGTGCATGTATTGAGTGGATTTATCTCTCTCTGCAAACCGGACACCAGTGAGCCTGTTTATGACCTACTTGCGCACATCATCCTGCTGGCTGATGAAATCCTGGAGCCTCAAAGGAGACGCATCTAGCTCCACTAAGCGCGTTTGCTTAATCATGTGAACCTTGTGCTGCACAGTGGCATGCACGGCAGACAGACATTTGGCACTTGTGCCACAATCTGTGACTTGTCAGATGAGCAAAGATTATTGCAATATGTGAGGGCAAAGCAAAGCAAATGGCAGCCTTGAAGTGATCATGATGATGGAGAGTCAGTCTTCTTATGAGGTTATCATGATAAATTGCCATTGAAAACATTTTTATGTTAACATTGCATAGATTTTGGGCGGTTATACCAGATTGGAAGTTGACAAAGTACACCCCTGAGCGCCGCTTATCTTATTGTAGACATGCACTGATGCTGAGGCTACGGAATCATATGTGTGAAGAGAGGAGCCCAAAATATCATCAAACTACCAAACACATCCCGTAAGTGCTAGCAAGCTTACTCTGTGATTGAATCTTGGCACTTACTGCAATGTCCATGACAGCAGAGCAGAACTTAGGCTTTGCATAGAAAAGGCGGGACTCGAGCTTGCGACGGATCTGCAAGGGCATGGAAATGTGCATCACTGAGACAGGTCAAATCTGCAATGAGATATAACAATAGCAATCAGGCAGAAACAGCTCGGCCCCCCATTTAACTGCCAAGGACTTGCCAGGCCAATGAACTCGCCTTTTCAAAGTGTTGTGCTCGTGCAGCTGAACGCCAGGTTTGGAACATTCTCTGGATCATGAAGTTCTTGAAGAAAGGCAGCTGCAAGCACGTGCAGGATAGGGGGGGGTTACTGGCTGTTGAAAATATAGGAGGCCATTGGGATATGGCGCAATACTTGTAGGAGCATTCTGCACTGAAATGGCATGCATTGAGAAACACTTTGCCTCTCATGTTTTGCAATGTTAGCCCTTTGCCATCCAGAATTGCAACGCACCAGCACTCAGAAAGCATGTGCTCTACATTTTGGCTTTTGCAGCGGTGCCATCAAGCACACACCATTAACCAGAACCCATGCTTCCGATAGAAGCATCAGCCTGAGACCTTTGAGACCTGGGTAGGAACTATTAAGCAGACCTCAAGCTTGCTTCAAATGAGAGACAACCTTGGAGATGCATAGAAAGCGACAACTAAAATGCGGGAATGCTTCTTACAGACCTGCTTCATGATTTTGAAAACGCTGTGCTCTCTGACCCACTGCCCCACAGGAATGAAATCTGCAGGTGTGCCGTCCTCAAACATGTGCACCACGCCACTGGCGCTGATGGTGTAGTACTCCCCGACAATCGACTCCTGCACCCAAGATGCAGCAGCGCAACATGACACGCGAGAGGAACAGTTGTTTGCAGCAGCACAACATGACTCATAAGAGGAACAGTTGTTTGCAGCAACACAACATGACGCATGAGTTGAACATTCGCTTGCAGCAGCACATCATGACACATGAGAGGGACAGCTGTTTGCAGCAGCTGTTTGCAGGAGATACATGAACACCCCGTTATGCTGCTCTGTGTGCCACTGCCACCCTGATTGCCACCACGAAAGCTTGCGACACACAGCATGCGAGCTGCACTGCATGCAGGGCAATACAAAAGGATGTGTAGCTCTTGAGTGCTCATAGCTCAGTGAGGAGTGCAAGGAAGGACAATAGCGTCCCCTCTCATGTAACTCTTCCTCCTAGCCCTACCTTGGAGCACACAAGCAAATCATAGGGGCAGGAGCTGGGCCCTGAGGGGTGCCCCCGCACTGCATGGAACAGCTTGATGCGCGCTGTGTGGCCAAGCGCAGCAAAGTAGAGGATGACATCCATGCCCTGCAACATAGAGCACATGGCGGTATGGTCATGGGCCTCCTCCCTTGTGGCACCCAGACTAGACAGGGCTTCTCGTGACAGGCAGCAGACAAAAGGCGATGTTTGGCCGCCAACGCAGGAGAAGGTCAACAGTCCATGGGGGAGCGGGGGACAGGAATGCGAGTGCTGCATGTGCAACGCAGCGTGCACAGCTCGTTGGCAGAACCAGAGCCCATTGCAATGAACAACACTTCCACAGTCATTCCTACAATGGCACAGCAAATCCCAGGGCCTGCAACCAGTTACTTTCTAATTTCTAAGTGGCCGTGCAGAATACAATGGATGGTTGCCAGGCAATGAAACATGCATGTTGGCAGGTGATGCACAGTTCTGGCTCACATACGCACATCTCACGACATCTATCCACATCAATGATGTGACATCATACATGCAGGAATTAGCTCACAACACCTGCATCCTTGAGTAAGACAGAGAAAGCCAAGCAGCACAGGAAGGGATACAAGTTGTGCAGCCTGTGCACATTATGTGGGAAGGCAAATTCACAGAGGACATGCATTACTATGAAGGGCAGGTTCTTTACCGTATTAATATGGTGCCTCCATTCAGGCTCAATCAGGCTTAGTGCTGCCGTCAAGCTGCTACCAGTTATAGGCTGTTGAGATGTACCATTATCCTGGGGCCAATGTTGCCCCCCTTTCTGCTGTTGCTGATGCTGATGGTGCTGGTGGTGATGCAGGGACTGCGCGCACAAGGGCAGAGGGTTTAAGGGAGAGGGAGTTGCAAGCTCTTGGGCGTGATATGGCAGCACTCATAAACCTAGCTTTTAGATGGCAAACTTGCGCAGCTGATGGGCAGCAAAAGGTGCTGTGCGGGGGAGACAGTGGTGGCACACTAAGCTAAAGACAGCATGGCCCTGCCGCCAAGAAATAGAAGTTTTACAAGAAGACGCCTTCCTTAGATAGCATTCTGAAAATGGGTCAGCTGATATGCAGCTCAGCTCGTGCCCATTTGCGTGACACAGGATGCTTGTGTTTCCAGAGACAACAAATGGATAGGCCTTGTACACCACTAAGATTACTTTGCGACCAGAAATTGTAATTTGGTGGCTTGTGCTGCAGTGTGCTTTGAAAGGCAGCCTCACTCAGGCCTCCATTCTGACATTATACTACCACACAAGAAGGTCATTCGAGGCATGGAAGCCAGAGGTTGTCTCACTCGTTTTAGCAAAAATCAGAGACTGCATTCCAGACGCAGCAACGTGGCAGATACAGCGGCCTTGCAGGCTGACCAGAGCAACGATCATCAGGCAAGTATGGTCCAAGAGCTTACCTCTCTGCTTGATGAAACTGCTGTGATAGGAGGGAGTGTAGTTGCTTTGTTGAGGGGATCTGTTGAGACCACAGGTGGAGCCCATCCCCCTACAGAGACCAAGGAAACAAGTAAAGCGTCCCTGAACAAGATTGAACACGTTATCTGTTGTGTAGCATGAGCAACCACGTGCTCACAGCTTACTGGCATGCTTGCCCTAAAAGGAGGATTGGAATGCCTTGTGCAGAATGTGACAAACAAGCAGCTTGTACCACAAAAGCATGTGAATCTGATATAAGATATGGACATGCAGAGAAGAAAACATAGCTAAAGCGGTATCGGTATGCCAGATTGCTGAGCTTTGTCACTCTCGCGGGACCTGACCTCATCAACAAATGGAATGAGCACCAAAAGCAGCTGAAGAAGGTTGCTGAGCTCTGTCTGCTCAGACTTTACCTGCCTTGAGCTAACACGTCCATCTTACTTTTGCAGCTGTCAGACTCACCCACACACATTCCAGAACGCCTCCAACTTTGCCAAAGTACAAGATGCCTCTCCTCAGATCAAGTTGCTAGAAGTTTGGCCGATAAGCAATGCAACGCCTGCTATGATTAAAATCAAATGATGCTCAAATGAAGTGACTACCTTGACCATGATGATGGCCCCCTGCTCCAGATGCAGATCCAGGTGCTTGTGAATGGCCACCCTGCAAAGACAGCAGCACAGGGCTTTTTAGTAAGCAATATTTAAGGCCTGTGAGAGGGTCTAGCTGCTTTACTGCATGCTTGCAGACATGGCCCATGAAAGCAAAGATATATCTAGAAAGATCATGCATGGATGGATGGATGGATAGTCGGATAGGCTGACAGATGAACCATTTGACAGCAAGCAAACATGCCGGCAGACATGTTTGCAGACGAGAAGAAACCCCAGCAAGCCAGACATGACGTATCACAATTTTATGTAAGATAAAACAACGTTAGGGATGTCAGCATATTAGCAGCAATGTTTTATCCCCAGGCAAACACTGTTGGCGCAGGTCAATTTGAGCATGAACAGAGCTGTGGGACAGATGCTCATTCAAATGTGTGCATTTTGTGCATATTTACGCTCATGTGTGCATGCATTTGCGCACACAAACACACAAGCAGTGTGCAGAGCCTGCACAGGTTTCACTCATGCAGGAATCAATTGTGTATTCACCTTTGCCAAATGTGGAAGCTTCATGTTTTGGACCTTGCCCTGGGCCTGTTAAGAAAAGGAATATGCTTTCAAGACAACCCCTCGGAGTACAGAGGACTGGATTCACATGTGGTCTTTGGATGTCACGCCAAGAAATCTGGTCCTTTGCAGAGCAATGTTCCACACTCACGGAATTAAAGTCAACCAGCACATTCTTGAAAATCCCTACCTGGTTACCCAAGGCCAGAGGTACACCTCAATCCACCATGTAAAAAGCTTCGAATGTGCTCATCTTGCACAACATGACCTATCTAATTTGGAAACTTTTTTGGAATATACAAATCTACAAGCGCGCAAACACTTCACTCATATTTAGCGTTCAGCAAAAGTCTAGCAATGATGAAAGTGAGGGTTCATCCAGACTTTTAAAATACATGAAATTATGTGTGTGAGTGTGTGTGTGTGTGTGTGTGTGTGTGTGTGTGTGTGTGTGTGTGTGTGTGTGT
>LFCJ01002430.1_pt1 | contig 13419 bp, 16 predicted proteins | sample 643141 | NCBI WGS metagenome assembly LFCJ01 (sample SAMN03766243, study PRJNA286221) | soda lake metagenome | biome: soda lake; feature: Kulunda steppe; material: water; isolation source: sample B1-Br-g2 brine of Lake Bitter-1 | place: Russia: Kulunda steppe | collected 2010-07 | reverse complement strand
GCTCTTCAACTGGGGCCGGCTCTTCAACTGGGGCCGGCTCTTCAACTGGGGCCGGCTCTTCAACTGGGGCCGGCTCTTCTACCGGGGCCGGCTCTTCAACTGGGGCTGGCTGTTCTTCTGGGCCGGCTCTTCTACTGGGGCTGGTTGTTCTACTGGGGCCGGCTCTTCAACTGGGGCCAGCTCTTCAGCTGGGGCTGGCTCTTCTACTGGGGCCGGCTCTTCAACTGGAGCTGGCTCTTCTACTGGGGCCGGCTCTTCAACTGGGGCTGGCTCTTCTTCTGGGGCCGGCTGTTCTTCTGGAGCCGGCTCTTCTACTGGGGTCGGCTGTTCTTCTGGGGCCGGCTCTTGAGCAGTGATGCCTCCCACAGCTGCCACAGAGTACTTTTGCTCATCATTTGCCATCAAAGTTGCAGCTGTCACTTCGATGGTATATGTGCCTGCTGCTGGAGAGTTAATCACTACCTGCTTCCACGCACAAGACCAAGACAGATGCGCAAAGCAGACTTAGTACACAAACGTGCGTGGGCTCACACTGCCTGATGGCATGCCACACAGGTGCTGCCAACATTCACTAAATAATGCCAGAGGCTTAAATGCATCATGGGATTGCGTCGTCCAGGCGCGAGGGGGCCTTGGGTTAATGAGTTTGCCTCATCATTCTTACAAGATGCTGTGATAAGAGATCTCTTCCACCATTTATCACCCAGAGATCCTGCTCAGGACAGCACATACTCCATCCCTCGCCAAACCCAATATCAGGGGAGCAGGTTGCTCCAAGCCAAATTCTTTTCATATCAATAGAGCTCGCCAAATTCTTCATCTCAATAGAGCTTACCATGTGCCTGGCCACACTATGACAATTCCCAAGGAGAGGGGCTAACTGTGGTGGAATTTGTTTACGTTTTGGTAAGCGCTGAGGTTGCGGCAGGGTTTAGGCCCTCCTATGAAGAGAGACTATCCCATCCAGTTGGCCATTGGAATGCGTAGTTCTTTTATGGAACAACCACGTACATGTGATCCATGGTCTAAGTCTCCTTTGGAAAGAAGCCTGTGCACATGGTCCATGGTCCTGAGCACGTACGACCTTGGCAGGCATGCCCTGATGTGCTTGCGACAAACAATCGGGGTCAGCTCAGCCACGGCAACAGCATCCTCATGTTTTATGTGCGGACAGTGCCTCCGTGGACACTGCATCCTGATTGAGCCCTGATTGCACTTGAAAGCCAACACCTGCCTTCTCGATGTTGTTGGACTTGTCTCCTTCTGCCACATTGTTTCCCCATTCCACAGTCGTCCCATCAGGTGCGGTGACCTGCAGACAGGCGCAGGGGCATTGCACAGTGATCTGTGATCAGGGTGATGCAGAATGCTGCAAAATTGGGCGAGGGCGATGCGCTGACCTGGAAGCAGGCGCAAGGGGAATGCAGAGCTTTGAATGCATCGGAGGCATTGGCAGGACACATGTGACACACGCTTAAACCTCCACCCAAACGCTTGCTGTGCAGCTCCATGCGAGCCTCTGGGTTGGTGCAGACAATGCACAGCAGGTTGGCTGAACCACATGTTCTTTACTGGTTCTTTGTTTTGGGTACTGATGCCTTGTAGGGATACCTTGCTTGGTGCACCCTGCCTGCACCAAAGGGTTGCAGAAGTCCTTTAGGGCATCCTGCCTGCACCAAAGGGCTGCAGAAGTCCTGTAGGGCTTGTGTGGGCTGACATCAAGTGCTCATCACCACCAATGCAGGTATGCCTGCGGCACTTTGAATTCAATGCCTGAGGGCGCTGCCTGCATACCTTGTTGATGCCCACCACCTTGTTGGTGCGCTCACTTCACTGCACATAGCACGTGTCTGTGCAGCCTCTGCTCTGGCACTGAACGTCCACTGCAGAGCTGCCTACAGCACGTCACCGCACTGTGCCTGCACTGTGACCCTGGCCGCTTTGTTGCAGTCCAGAGCGGCCCACTCCACTCCATTTCCCTCCACTCCACACCCACACCCACACCCATACACACATACACACACTCACCTTCATGTCAAGGTTGTTGGTGAGAATCGGGAAGACCCCGACCTCACCAGGCAGATCCAGCCATGCCAAAGCAATGGACAGAGCATGCTGGCCACTGGCCTCCACTTGGTAGGACCGGGTCTGCCCTTCTGCGGTGAAGGAGTCGGTTTGCCACACCTGCACGGGGGGGGCATTCGCAAAGCCCTTGGGCATATAGGGAGCACAGCCCTTGGGCGTATGGAGAGCACAGCCCTTGGGCATATGGGGAGCACAGCCCTTGGGCATATGGGGAGCACAGCCCTTGGGCGTATGGGGAGCGCAGCCCTTGGGCGTATGGGGAGCGCAGCCCTTGGGCATATGGGGAGCACAGCCGTAGAGTGTGCCTGCAAAACACGCCAGCAATGGGGTAGGGGCAGCCCATGCCCACAAGACGCACCTGCAGCCACAAGACTAGATGGCATTACTTATTCATCATATTCTACATTCATTCATTAGCAGAACAGGGCCGACAGGGTGCGGCCTGGCAGGAGGTGGCCCCTATTTGTGCGGTCGCACGCATTGGAGCATGCCAGGGCCAGTAGGAGGCAGGCCCATCGGAGCATGCCAGGACCAGCACAGGCGGCAGGCTACCCCAGCAAGATCCATTGGAGGCGGCAGGCCCATTGGAGCACACCAGGACCAGCACGGGCGGCAGGCTAGCCCCCCTTGACAGGTCCACTGGAGGGGGCAGGCCCATCGGAGCACGCCAGGATCAGCAAGCCCCCCAGGCTCCCCCAGCAAGCCCCCCTGCACCTTGTGGCGCAACCACACACCTGGAGGCGGAAACCCTCGGGCGTCACATCCTTTAGCGGCAGGGAACCACTCAGGTCCACTCGCCCAAAGCCCTGGTTGACATCATACAGCTGCAAGCGGTCGCCGTTCCTTTCTGCCATGCCGGTCATGGTGGCGGCGCCCGCAACCAGCACAGCAGTCAGCAGGGACGCAGACGGCTGGATGCGGTTCCCTTCCACTTTCTGGCCTGCAATGTTCGCAGTGAGTGGCATGCATCGGTTATGTGCACTCCGCCTGCAGAAGACCAGAGCCATGAGCAGCACCCGCAGTGCTTGAGCAGTTTTCACGCGTCTGGGTGGTGGTCGCAGCTCGGCGAACGGTGCACTTGCGGGCAGGGTGTTCCCGGCCTGCGGCTGCCGCTGTGCCTTTTTCCACGCCCCACGCGCACGATTTGGTGCCTAGTTCGTCTGTGGCGGTGTTTGGTGACAGAGGCGGGCACAAGCAGGGCAAGGCGTGGTGTTCCTACATGCGTGCTTGCAAGAGACACCTTTGACCGGCCAGTTCGCCCGCCCCTCTGAGCAGGCGCCTCCCATTGCGCTGAATGCCCAGCATCGCGTGCGATGAGCATTATAAACAGCAATGGGCAGGAGGGGGGGGGGGGCGGGGCGCCGGCGGTGGCGGATGAGGGCGTGGTCAATGGGGGCCGTGTGCATATGCAAGCACAAGCGGTTGTGTCCGGCAATACGCTGTGCTTGCGTCCGCGCGCAACCCCTTCCCCTTTGTCACCCACCCTCCCAGCAATGGGTGCGCCTGACTCATGTTTTGTCCTGGGCCCCTGAAACTCTCTCTCTTAACACATGATTTTTTCTTCCACATGGTTGAAGGAAGCAGCACACGCCCTCATCAGGCGAGGAGCAGCGGCCTGCAGCCAGTTGGCAGGCCTGCATACGCGCACCTGTGGGGTAAAAGCCATCCATGAAGTACTGGCGGACAAGCGTCGCAGCCCCAGCTGCTGCAGGGCAGGCCATAGATGTTCCCGGCATTGCCGTGACCTTAGGCTTGCAGGATATCTGATCTTGGTTGTACATGCCATCTGTGCCGGCGGACAGCAACCTCCCTGCATCACAGGAGTGGTGGAGGAGGCATATGTCGTCCAGTGTCATGTTGCAGATGTCTAGACAACAAGCCACCTCACTCAATGCTGGCAGTGAGGGATGCAAAATGGATTTGCTGGGGTGGCAGGTGCCCTCTGTCTGCTTAGCGCTCTTTATGCATCAAAGTCAAACGGCTGACAAGCACGATTGGCCAGGCAGCTGCTTGCGCACACTATTTTCTGCCGGGTGGTTTGTGTGCTCATGGTTGGGATTTGCTCGTTGTGCTCATGCTCGTGCACACACAGTTGTCTGCCGAATGGCTTGTGCTTATGGTTGGGATTTGGGCGTACAAATGGCAGAGCAGCACCTCTGAAGGGGCTGGGGCTGCCCCCACAAAGGATACACAATCACGGGGCTGGCAAGCATTGGGCATGCCACAGTGCAAAGCACCCTATGAGCAGCCAAGCAGCGTATACTTACCCAACAACATTATATGGTCTGATGCAGGCACCAGGGTTCGAGTGGAGTCAAGTACCCTTGAACGCATGCACCCAAAGAGACCAATGTGCCTTGGATCTCATTTCCTAACAGGCGTACCATGCTGAGGACATGTGCTAGTTGCAGTACCATGCTGAGGACATGCTCGTTGCAGCCTGGAAGATTGGTCTTATGCATTGTTTCAGGAGAGACATTTTGTGCACCAGCACCAAGACCTACCAGGAGCAATAAGCTGAGGCGTGATACGCACGTCCAGTTCATTATTGCTTGTGTTTCTCTTGGATGGTCCATACGATGAGAAGGCTGCAACATTTTCCGCGGGGCTGCCACCCTGCACAAATGTTGACGCAGCAGGGAACGCGGTGTGCATGGTTGACGCAACAGGGAATGCGGTGTGCATGGCTGACGTACCCATGCACCCTTATGCAAATAGCTGCAGGACTCCTCTAAGATCCAAAGTTTCCAGTGAGGTCTTCAGAAGACCAGAGTCTTGGATGCGCAGTCTAGGCAGAGCGAGATAGGTACCCCACCCCCGATGCAAGGTAAGGAAAAGATGAGCTCCTTCTAAGGTATATCAGCAAAGGGCGCCTCATTGGTGTTCACATACAGACAACTGCCTGGATGATAGCCAGGTGCAGGCGTGTCCTTGGTGCCTCTTGTGCGGGGCCAAGGGACAAAAGGCCAACTTAATCGCAATAATGGTGAGTGTACTCACCATGACATGCACATAGTGTTGAGGAGTTCCCTCGGTTTGCTCAGGCAGCATATCCAAATCTTCCCTGCATGAGCATCAAGTGTTTTGTCCAGAGTTGCAGCAGTCCTGTGCTTTGCAAAAAGGCTTGGCCTGTGTCGACGCATGCCAACTTGGTATTGAATGCTGGCAATGATCCCAGGACGGTAAGGGCCCCATCTGTCCATAAGTTGGAAGAGGGTGCAGAATTCCGCACTTGACTGACAAGAGGCCCAAGCTTGCACAGGGCCAGAGGTCAGCACTCCCAAACACACTTCACGCGTGTCACACATAGGCATCCCGTCTTTCAAGGGAGTGGCAGGCTACATCATGGCTTGGAGCAAACACACAGCCACAGCTTGCAAACTCTTAGACTCAGGGGGGCGCATGCAGGGATGGGTAAATAGGATCTGATCAAGACGCCAAAGAGGCTTTACAGAGGCTAAAATGGGCCCTAAAGAGGCTCTGCAGAGCCTCAATGAGGGTCTCCCAAATCCTATCTACCCATCCATACGCTGCATATGGCCCGGGAGCGCACACCTTGATCCACTGTGCCTGACTGACGTACGAGTATTGTATCTTAGATGGTCATTGATCAGAACAAGCAAGTGCATGAATGACAGCGCAGTGTCATTGGGGCCGGGCTGCAATGCATTGAGGAGCCCATTACCAGTGGCAGGCACCGCTCAATGAGGTAATTGCTGGCAGCATGTGGAGTCAGAGGCACACAAGCATCAGAAGGAGGGGTGCTCCATCAGGGACCGTGCAGCAAAAAAATCAGGTGCGCTCGCTCATTCGCTTACTTGGATATTGTGACAAAAGGGATATTCAAAGTCAATTCTCCAAGATCATTGATGTCTATGCCTGAGCCGACATCGCTTTGCAGATAGATACCTGCATTTCCAAAAGTTGCGCACCATGCTTTCCTGAACCGCAACTGGATACATAACAGCTGATTAATGATCCATATCAAGCCTGCAAATTATCAGGGCAGGCCAAAGACCAGGTTCAGGCAAGCGAGCGCGTCAAATCTGTAGACTCCTTTTGCATTCTTGTCCATCCCAACATGCACATTCCCATACTCTAGAAATGGGCGGCAAACATGGGGCACTGAATGTCGCACACTTGCAAGAACAAGGAGGCATGGAGTTTATAAGCCAGCCAGGTGAATTGGCTAGCCCTTGTCCCATCCTCAATGCCAAAGCCAAGGGGCAGTGCCAGCTCATGTCTGACAAATGCCATGCTGCAATCTTGCACTCCCTGCAGCTTTGGGTCCAAGTGTCTTGAGTCAAGACTCTTGACGCAAACCAGGTGGACGAGAGCATGCGCCAAAGCTGACATACCCATAACTGCACTTGCGGCTTGTACGTGCCCGGCCTTGACATCAAGACTGCAGTCATCGCCCTCCTTGATGAAGGCCACAACTTTGTTAGAGTATCTGTCGGTTTCGCCGCCTTGTAAAGGACTGCACGCGTCCTTTGGATCAGCCATGACCAGCTGCGCGCGTGAAGATGCACGAGCATGGCATGAAGTTGGACTTGAGGCATGCATTTTGCACATTCTAGACACGAGCAGCTTTGGAGCAGACCAGGCAAGGGCCTGCTTATGAATACTAGCACTGCTAAGTATGGCCTTCGTCAGGTCAAGGGGGGCCTATGCAAATGTTACGCTGTACCATTGGAGCAGACCAGGCAAGGGCCTCCTAATGAATACTAGCAGTACTAATTGTGGCTGCACAATCCACTATGGCTGCATGGCTGGTCGTTCACCTGCAGCCAGAACTACCTTGCACAGCTGTCTGGTGCAGGCACGCCTCCAAAAGCAAGTTGGCGCTCGCCACGACCTCAATATTCATGCCGAGGCCGAGCGCCCAGAGCAGCGTCGAATCCATGCCAGGCAGGTTCCCAAGGCTAGGTGCCTTCTCACCTGGTACTCTGTATTGAGTACATTCTGGAATTGTTCGGAGGGACGCTGGGACAGCTGCCAGTTGAACACCTGGGAAGAGCCATCCCGTCTGCTTGATGTGTCGTACAGGGTCATGATCCGCTCCCTTTTTCCCTGGACTTCGTTCTGCGTTCAAGGTCAGTTTGATCCGGCAAGCAAATCATGCAGGTTTCCCTGGAACAGCAAATAAGACAAAGCAGATACAAGGCCTACGCTACTGGAGCAGTCGGTAATGTTCTGAATCAGGAATTGCCTATGGCTATCCTAATATCACCTTTTTGTTGGTGCACATCAAGCATAATAATGGCCGTTTCCTGAAAACCCATCCTTAAGAGGGCATGATTGCTGGCATTTCATTTCAGCCTCTTGTTCCCAGACTTAATGACGTTGCAGCTGATCCGCAACCAGCCCCTGACTCACGCCCATGTAAAAGACCAGACCCTCGTTGCCTGTGAACAGACGGCCTAGGTTTGAGACGGTTATCTGCAAAGGTGCAAACAGCAGCAAAGGGTCCGCACACTGGTTGGCACTCATGTCCAGCGTCAGGCTGAAGCAGAAGGGGAGCCATGCAGAGAGTCCAGGGCTGTCGGTTGCTAAGGTTTTTGACACCTAACTGGCCATTTCCACGATCAGGTTTTACAGTGAGCTGCACTGTTCCCTGTGCAGGATCAGTGCAGCCTGCAGGCGAGCCTGTGCACTTGAGTACAGCAAGGACGAGCAAGAAAGAGGCAGGAGGGAACCATGCCAAAAAACTGCATGTCGATGGCAAAGTGGTGGTGGGCCTCCACAGCAGGAGCCAGGGCCTGCTCACCTGGTCGCCATTATCGTCAATGAGTCTATCATTTGGGATGCCAGTGCTGTCACCCTTAAAGATGTTTGACTGCCAGTTGTGACCAGCCCCAATGGCCTGCGCGATTTTGAACAAGCTAAGCACACATGTACAACGGGAATCATTGGTACCAAAGAGCCGTTTTTCCCCAATCCTAACTCTAGCTCATGGCTTGTTTGGGCATGTCTTCCTGCAGGATGGGAGCATGCTGCAGGAACAGGTACATCCAGGCGTGACAAGGCACGGGGCTTGCTGCATGCAGGCACCTAGACAAAGCTGACTACTAGCACAGGCATCCCATCCTAGCCTAAGCTCACCCTGCCCAGGCATCTAGATGAGGCTTACCTCCCTTCCCATAAAATGAAATGCCTCATTGCAGACCGCATTGGCCCCTCAGGCTCAATGCACGCACCAGGACATTCTTGCAAGTGGCTGGCTCCCCCACAGTGCCAGTATCCTCCAAGAAGTCGCCATCCTCCTCTCCATCATTCCCTGTGCGCCCAGACGCCCACAAGCATGGCAGACATTGGACCGGCACATTTGCAATCAGTGACAAGAAACGGCTTGCAGCTCACTTGCAAAGTAATGACTTTGTGCAGTGATGTGTGTTCACCTTGTTTCACTAATACTTTCCGAAGTGGGCAATCTTTATGAGCAATACTATGTTCTATTTGACTGCTTATAAGATGAGCACTTGTGGAGGCACTTCTGAAGCAAGAAGCAGAAGGGACTACCTCCTACGGACCAGGCACAGACACAGTGGCTATCCAATTGGCGCCAGGTATGCAAGCAAGTCAAGCCATGGTGCCTTAGACCATACCCGCACAAGCATGAGTAAAAGCTGCTGCCAAGCGTATTTGCTGCAGGTGCAAGCACATCGCCACTAGAATGACACAAATAATAGTTGTTACAGTTTCTTTTCCTCCTCTTTTTGGGTCAGTCGCCTAGACTCGCACACCCGCATGAGTAAGTGAGCCATTTGCAAGGACAAGCCTTGGGTACCTTTATGCAAGGATAACGAGAAAAACCAAGGATAAGGCCTTCAGACAAGACATGCGACTGCTCGCCTCAACGTAAGACAGGTAAGGAAGGGGATAGACACAAAACGCTGCATGTGCGCACACACCCAAGGGCACCCATACCTGCTGCAACAAGTATCAGCATATCATGCTGGCGAGCAAACGCGTCAAGTTCCTTGCAGTCTGCATTGTATGTGGTGTCTGCACTTCCCCAGCTGGCACTCGAAATTTGGGCGCCCTGCTTGCATGGAGTGCAGGACCATGTTTGGGCGGGGCAAATCAAGGCGTGCTCACAAACTGTCACACAATTAACGGATGTTTACAGAACAGGATTTAGGGCAATGGAAGGGTGATGTAGCCACCATTGGAAAGACAAAGGCACCTGCGACTTGACTAATTTGTGTCAGTTGCTCAATGCCTGCTGTTGGGATAGGCAGCAAGGTGCAGAGTGCTCGATTTTGGGAAAGGGAGGGCAGGTCGCAGAGGCAAGGGTGCAGGGTGCAGGGACAGGGGCCAAATCAGGCTGCTTACAGTGTACATGCTGTTGTACGCAGATGTCCGAGTGCATGTTGCACAGTTGGCTCCGTGTGTGCACTTTAGGTTGCACACTCTGGCGCATGCATTGCGCTTGCATGCAGATTGCAGGCCTGACTTAAACCTGGCGTTCCTGAGCCACTGAAATGCATGTGTTTTGCACAGACGTCACATTACTCAACATATGAACCGATGCGGCCACTGCAGCATTATCTTATGGCTGCAGCGCATGCAATCTGCGATGTGCGTGTATTTGCTTGCATGTGCGCTCAGCACCGGCACCCTTCTTGCACATCACAGACACATCGGAATCATCAATTTTCCTAAACCAGAGTCCTACACATATCTTTGCAAACAAGGGCAAGATCAAAATGCCACATTCCATGAAAGTATCCAGTGTAAAGCGAGGGTTTGCAGGAGTGCCCACACAGGTTCTTTTACTTTCTTGCTTGAATATGATGGCGTTATGGTCTTATGACTGCTATTGATTGATGGTTGCTTCAGACTTCCAGCATCATGCCCAGGCATTAGCGGAACCACTTGAGGATGACTAGCATGCCCAGCAGTCAACCCATCTGGCTTAGGTTCTAAACCCATTGTAACCTTAAAGAACCCCTTGAGACACTACTTGCCTCCTTTTGATGCAGGTCGAAGATGCTGGTAACGCTTCCTGGGGTGATGTTCTCATTGACACAGGGGTCCTCGATGCACTGGCCTGGTATGATTAAGCCAGTACTTCCATACCCCTCGTTGATGCTGAAAAAGCTCAGCTTAGCATTTGGGGCTACCCCACTGCGCACACACCGGAGCAGAAGCATTGACAAAGGACATGTTATGACAATGTGCCCACTGAGCAACCTGTAGGCCTGAAGTAACACTTGCAAATGGGCAGCAAATCAGACCAAGAAGGTCTAAGAATAGACCTGCTCCCCCTGGTAAAGGATCAAGGTCAACAATGTGCTGCTCATAGTACAGGCACATGTACAGGTGAACTGTACAATTTGGCTACTGTTTGAAGTTTGAAAAGCACGTGGCAGAGGCCCTATTGCGCCTCCACTGCCTCGAGGACTGGTGCTCATTGATACTGGCAAAGCAAATGGCTTACTTGGCGTTTTCCATAGGGTGTCTTGACCCCATGCCAAGTTTTCCCGGATGGTTCATAGCCAGCAATTTGGCGCCAAATCCAACAAGTGAAACAAGTAGCAAATCTATCTCCCCAGAGCCAATCTGGTCAGCAGAATCTTAGTAGAGGTAAGATCAAATTTTGCAAGGCAGCATGGATTAACACTCATGCATTCACTGTGCGTATCAAAAGTGATCCAAACACCCAATTTGCCCTAGCTACCAGCGTACCATTCCACCCCAAATATTCCATGCATCTTCTTGCCCTAACATATTTTAGTGAGGGTTACATGTGAAAAATAGCATGCCCAGACTGCTGTTGAGAGGGCCCCATATATTTGTCATAAATTATGTGTCTTCTTCACACATCATCAAGTCTTTTCATTTCATGCCTATTGCAACAACTATATGGACTTCAAATTTATATGACTTAACAAAGCAATAAACTTCGATGCTCTGCTCAAGTTTAAAAGTTTGGAACTGGCGATGGTAGCAAAAGCTTGTGCTTTTGCTGTAGTCAATCATACACGCCCTATGACAGCTCTTTTTAGTTGAGACACTCCCCAAACTCCCCTTTTGTGAACATTTAACATTCAGAGACTGTCAGTTAAATAAAGCTCAGAATGCGCCTACCCCAAGGCTCCTTTCCTGGGAGCATGCAAAAAGCTTACACATTCTGCAGCTCACACCGATGTCCTCCTTGGAATGATGAGTTTAATGCAGCAGAGCAACATAAACATACCAAGGGTAGCATCGCCTCCGCAGCACAATGTAGGGTATGGACCGCAGTCATTTTGGCATGTGCAATGCCGCAGTCATTTTGGCATGTGTAATGCCGCAGTCATTGTCGCATGTGCAACGCCACAGGCTGTGTTGAAGCCAAATACAGGAAGCAAGCTTACAAGTATCCAGCTCACAAGTAACTTGCAACAGCACATGCATGTTCTGGAAGGCTGCTAGAAGCGTACCTACTTGGGGCCTCAGCAATCTGCTGTGAATAAAGTACGTGAATACATCTATAAGCTTTGCTGCAGGTCCTCAAAACCCCTAAGAAAGTGGTGATTCCATCACTTGTCCATGCCAAATAGGTTTTGCCAAGTCTGTCAGCACTGTCGGCTCCCTTGATATCAGGTGAGGGTAAGTTAAGTTGAGGACAGCAATAAGCTGAGCTCATGGTAGATCCAGAGTCCTCTCCCATTGAAAGGCAGGCATGCCATTTGTACTTTTGAGTTCATCCCCTGGACCCACCTTGCCAGGTCAGGGTTGGCCACAGGGTCAAAGTTGAAGGCCGCGCCAGCAATAGTGCCTGCAACATGTGTCCCTGCGTGCATATGTTCACACCTGGGCTCAGCAACGAGGTTGTACTTCAGCAGCCCAGTGACACACACCACCTGCCCCTCGGATGCACATCTAAGAGGCTGGATGTGAGTTGGCTCACCAGCGCAGCTGCACACCTCCAAAAAGCTGTGCACGTGCTTTTAAACACCGGTCAGATGCCACATGCTTGTCAGTACAATTAAGCAGTTGCTCCACATATTTCAGCTGTTTAATGGTTTTCTTAATTCAGCCCGTCTCTGAGTTACTACTGTAAGGCCTTCTGATGGTCATACAAATATCTAAGCAAATTTTCAAGAGTTCACAAGTAGCTTATCACCAGCTGTATGCAGCCTGGAAATAGCCCAGCAGTGGGTGTAGCGCATCGTGAGCAAATTTTAGCCATACGAGCATGTCCTGTGGACATGCGCATGCGCACGCGCATGCATGCATCTCACCCCAAAGGGCCCCTCTATCATCCTAAGGGAGCTCTTTTCTGCAAGCTTGTGAAGAAATGCTAGCAGCGCTGGCCAGCATGGGCCCACGCCTGTAACGAAACCAGGCTTTCCTTGATCACCAGATCACCTCCAATTACCTAATTATCCACCAGACTCAGGCTCCGGGCTGGACTGGGATCAGGCCAATTCATTGACCGGGATCGTTCCCCGACCAGCCCATAGAAATACCCTCTTCATAGCGCTCCTTAGTTTCTTACATCACCAGTGCCCATGAATAACATGCAGAGCACCCAGATCTGATTTGATGTAACGGAATCAGGCTTTCCTTGATCACCCGATAACCTCCAACTACCTAACCAACCACCAGGCTCAGGCTTCAGGCTGGACTGGGATCAGGCCAGTTCATAAACCGAGATCGTTCCCCGGCCAGCCCATTAAAAGGCCCATCCTATAGCGTTCCTTACAGTCTATACATCTTTAGAGCACTCTAAAGAGGCCATGGTCAATCAAATGGTTGTGACCAGCGGTTGTCAGCACTTTAAGGTCCCCCCCTGATTGGCGACAATGCATACATGTTGTGCAGTTGTGCAGTTGTGTACAGTTGTGCACATAAGTACAGCTTGCAAGCATGCTCCACTTACTGTGGTGACTGTGGGGAAGGCCTGCTGGATGGAATGGATGCCAGCAGGTGTGCCTCTCACAAGAAAGTGGTTTGTGGGAATAGGCTGCAGTACGTGAGCTCCCGCGCTCTCAAGCAATTCCAGCACGTTCGACTTGTGGAGGGGGTCAAAGCCGAGCAGGTAAACCTGGGGGGCATTTTGGTCAATTGAAGCGCCCTGGGACTGCAGCCTGCACGCATGTGGCACACAAGGGTAAAAAAAGTGGGGTTCTGGACCCTGGAAATCACAGGTGAAGGCAACGTTGCTGGGTGAGACCCTACTGGAGTGGGGGTATCCGTACGGAGGCTGAGCCTTCCGTATGAATATCCGTAGCTTGTGCCCGCGGAAAGCAGGGCTACGATGACCTTGGAAAAGGTCTCCCGGCACTTACAGGCGCCTCAACGGCGTGGGATGATACTTTCACAAGCTTGCAGGAAATT
>LFCJ01002429.1_pt1 | contig 13420 bp, 17 predicted proteins | sample 643141 | NCBI WGS metagenome assembly LFCJ01 (sample SAMN03766243, study PRJNA286221) | soda lake metagenome | biome: soda lake; feature: Kulunda steppe; material: water; isolation source: sample B1-Br-g2 brine of Lake Bitter-1 | place: Russia: Kulunda steppe | collected 2010-07 | reverse complement strand
CCCCCCCCAACCACCCACTAACTCACCCCCCCCTCAGTCTCTGATCACATTCACACACACGCATATGTGCCTTTTGCTCACACACGCCCGCTCTCACACCAACACATCTGCTCACTCATGAAGGCTCCTAAGGTTTAATGAAGCATCTGTATGGGATAACAAGTGCCCATGCACAGAGAAGCCTGTCTAAATTAGGTGGAAGCTAGGTGGTTCTCGTAAGTGTCTGTTTTGCAACTTACTTGAGAATGGGCTGGTCAATGATACCCAGGACAGGCGTGCCATTGTAGAGCAGGGCAATGAGCGTGCCAAACAGGGGTTTCCCTGGAGCAAGGAATCCAGGGCATAATTGTGTTTATGTGTATGTGTATCTTATGTGTGTTGTATGTCTCAAAAAAGCTGTCTCAAAAAGCTTGTTTGGGTGCTGTATGTTTGTGTGTATATGTGCGTACGCGTGTGCGTGCGTGTGCGCGTGTGTATGTGTATATGAGTATGTGTGCGTGTATACGTTTGTGTGTGTGCGCGCGCGTGCATATGCGTGTTTGTGTACATGTGCGCATGTGCATATGTTTGTATGTGTGTGCATACATACCACTGTACAGCAGGCGAGTAAGCGTGCTGTACATGGGCCTTGCTAGGACTCCCACTGGAAGTCAGAATGGGTGTGGCTCTCAGTGCATGCCCGCATATACGTACAGCTGAGGCGTCAGTGCACGCGCGGGTCTCAGTGCATGCCCGCATATACGTACAGCTGAGGCGTCAGTGCACGCGCGGGTCTCAGTGCATGCCCGCGTATACATACAGCTGGGGCGTCAGTGCACGCGCGGCTCTTAGTGCATGCCCGCATATACGTACAGCTGGGGCGTCAGTGAAGGGGCCATGTGCTTGGAGAAGGGCTTATGGCTCTCAGTGCACACAAATATGGGCGAGGCTCCCAAAGCACATGTGCCTTGCACCCGCATTCTTTAAAGATAACCTTCTTCCATCCAATGCATGTGCGCACATCCATGCATGCACACGCGAGTGCTTAAGAACACTCCCTCAAACGCCCGCTAGTGGGGTTCAATGTGCAGGAATTGCTTGTGCACAGCAGCGCAACCATCTGCGCTCAGAAACACACATCTCTGCAGCAGTTTGAGCAGCAAAGCAATGAGTTTTGTCCTCAATCATAGGGCTCAGCCTTGGGCCATTGTTTTGAGGGCTTACAGCCCTGAGGCTGCTGTTCTGAAGGCTCACGGCCCTGGGGCTACTGTTTGATGGCCCATGGCCCTGGGGCTGCCGTTTGTTGGCTCAGCTTGAACACGTAAGCTCTGAGCCACCCTCGAGGCCCAGCACCTGTGGTATGCCACGCCTGTAATGTGCGCAGCCCCGCTCCTGTGATGTGCCAAGCCTGCAGTGTGCGGAGGCCCCCACCTGTGATGAAGCTTTTTGTGCCCTCGATGGGATCCAGGAGCTTTTGCACCTGTGATGGAACCCAATGACAAACCCCATCAAAGCCCGATGATGAGCCCACTGTACCTGTGATGAAGCTTTTTGTGCCGTCAATAGGATCCAGGACCCACATGTAGGGCGTCCCGGCGCCTGACCCAAACTTCAACCCGTGCTCCTCCCCAAACACGCCGTGCTCTGGGACATGCTGTGAGCAGGGGGGAGCAAGCAGGGGCCAGGCAAGGGCAGCTCTGGGACATATGCAGTGAGCAGCCGTACTGTGGGACATATGCTGTGAGCAGCCGTACTGTGGGACATATGCTGTGAGCAGGCGTGCTGTGGGACATATGCTGTGAGCAGGCGTGCTCTGGGACGTACATTGTGAGCAGAGGGGGCCAGGCAAGGACATGCTGAGCAGGGGCCCAGGCAGGGGTCAAAAGATTTTTCTGGCCGGCCTTGCTTGTGCGCAGCAACCAGTGGGCCTGGCGGGCGGCGCTGGTGCTTTGTGCAGGAAAAGAAGAGCGTTTTTGTGGGCACGCCACTTAATGTCTATTCCTTGGGTGTCAAGCACGCAAGGGGCGCAGCGTGAATCACGGTCCCTTCCTTGGAGTGGGCGAGCCAACCGCGACCCAACACAGCATCCGTCTGTGGACATCATGTGTCAGGCAGCCACAGCCCAGCATGGGCTGCTTTAGTTCAACACAGGGGTTTTGAAGTGATGCAGGCACAAAGCCTCTAGTGTGATTATGGTTGTGACCACCCTAGGTTGCATTGGCTTAGTCACAGCCTGGCTCTCAGTTGCGGTGTGAACCCACAGATGCAGGGTCCTCATTTCAGCAAGACAGACCGGGGCAGCCTAACAGATGCAGGGTCCTCATTTCAGCAAGACAGACCGGGGCAGCCTCACAGGTGCAGGGTCCTCATTTCAGCAAGACAGACCGGGGCAGCCTAACAGATGCAGGGCCCTCATTCAAGATGCAGGCTGCTGCCTTATCGGTGCAGGGTCCTCACACTAGCTAGCTGGCTGCTGCCTTGCCGGTGCAGGGTCCTCACACTAGCTGGCTTACACTAGCAGATGCAGGGTCCTCACACTAGCTGGCCAAGCGGGGGCAGCCTTGCTAGTGCGGCAGACACTGACGCTCATCAGCACTTGAAGGGGCCATGCCTTGCCTAGTGCATCATCAGGTGCGTGAACCCCTCCACATAATCCTCATAATCCACACAATCCACATAATGATACCTAGCGCTTAAAAGCTAAAATACAGGCAAATAATACACACCTATACTCATGCATTTTGTGGAGACTCTACAGATACACCTCTCCTACATCTGTCTTCTTGACCGCGCTTGTTTGCTAGTGTGAAGCATGCTTGTATGCATGCGTGCGTGTAGAGGAGAGCGCACGCGTGTGCACGCGTGCCGTTGTGTACATGCGTGCATGTGGTTTGAAGGTCATGCACGTGGTTTGAGTGCCATGCACGGGTTTGAACGTTATGTATGGGTTTGAATGATATGCATATGTTTGAATGTCATGCATGGATTTGATTGTCATGCATGGGTCTGAATGTCATGCATGTGGTTTGTTCACGATCTGGCGGCAACACCGGCTTTTGTCCACACCTGTGTTAGCAAGTCCCGCATCGCCGTCTCTGCCTGCTTGTCAGCTATGGTCACTGGGCTGGCATCCAGCTTGGTCTCTACATCAAAGGGAGACCTGTGCACGGAAAAGCCCATGGATAAGTGCGCTGGCAGCCGAAAACGTAGCCCACATCGGTCATGAATCGGACCGCGCACCTACTTGCAAGGGTTGCAGGTCTTCCAATGTTGGAACTGCAGCAGATAAGGACACCACACTAGCACCTACTTTAAAGGGTTGCAGGTCTTCCAATGTTGGAACTGCAGCAAATAAGGACATCCCCTGGCACCTACACCAGCTGCTGAGTGAGGAGCTAGCTGGGTGGAGGACACATGCCTGCACGTGGTGCTTGAGGTTCTCGGTGGGCCTCACTGACTGCAATAGCTGCTGTGACCAAGGCACAATTGCAGGGGTGCTTGAGCGCTCACGCCACTAAAACAGGGCTGCAGGCAAAGCATGAGCTGCATGACGCCAGGCATCAAGCAGCCACGGCTGCCCAGGCAACATGCACACAGCGCAGGACTAGCCACTGGCGCGCATCCAGAGGGCGAGCGAATGGCGTTTAAGTGGTCAAGCTCCTCTGCGCTGCAGCCTCCACGCACGGCCATGCGCCTGAGGCAGGCTCCCACTGTGATTGGTGCAGCGTGCCCTGCAGCTGTCAAGGCTTTCTTCGACTGTGTTGTAACTGGCTGTGATCCTTCCCTCGAGGCCCTGGCTGTGCAAGCAATGCTATCTCTACCTTTTGGGGTCCACTGAGTCAAGGTCTCACCTTTTAATGGTTATAGGGAGCTGTGTCAAGGTCTCACCAATTGATGGGAGGACTCATAGGGAGCTGTGTCAAGGTCTCACCTTTTGATGGTTATAGGGACCTGTGTCAAGGTCTCACCAATCGATGGGAGGACTCATAGGGAGCTGCGTCAAGGTCTCACCTTTCGATGGTTATAGGGAGCTGTGTCAAGGTCTCACCTTTCGATGGGAGGACTCAGGGAGCTGTGTCAAGGTCTTACCTTTTGGCGGGACAATTCCTTGGGAGCTGCACCTGCACCCGGACCAGCCCACCGCACCACCTCCTGGCCCACTCAGGTTGTTGGCAAAGGAGGAGGATGGCTCACTGTGCATGCGCGTACGCGTGCACGGGCGCTCTTGGAGGATCCCCTCGCATCAACTGGCGCGCCCATTGAGGCAAGCTTACAGCCTTGAAAGCCTAATTCTCTGAGCCCACATGACCCACCTGAAGTACTGACAAGTGATCTTGGCAGCTGCATCCGCAAGCTTGTGTGCAAGCTCCACGCAAGGGCCGTGCAGGTCCGGGGGGAGGAGCGTGCTGGAGGGCACACTCTCTCCTTGCCCTGCTGCTGCTGCTGCTGCTGCTGCTGCTGCCGTCGTGAGACTGACCCTGCTCATGCCGCCGCTAAGCAAAGAGCTCCTACCAATCGTCCGCCTCGTCCGTGCGTGATGCAGACTTGCAGTTGACAGGGCGGGTGAGGCAGGGCGGGTCTGGGCTGGGCAGGGGAGGAAGCTGGGCGAGGTTGCAGAACTCTGCAGATGATGGCTTGTGGTGGGGTTGGGCTGATTGACAGCCGAGGCAGAGCAGGACCAAGGAGCCGGCCTGCAAGGATGGATAGATGAACACAAGGGCAATCGGCGAGATTTTAATGCTGCAAAGTCCTCTTGTATGCCTTGCGTGTCCCTATTGTATGTTATGTGTATGTGTGCACGTGTGTGTGCATGCTTGTGTGCATTTGTGTTGTGTGTGTGTGCGTGTGCGTGTGCTTGTTTGTTGTGTGCGTGTGCATGTACGTGTGTGATGCGTGGTGTATGTGCGCGCACGCGTGCGTGTGTGAGTTTGTTTGTGTGCGTGTGCGTGTGCGTGTGCGTGTGCGTGTGCGTGTGTGTGTGTGTGTGTGTGTGTGTGTGTGTGTGTGAGTGTGTGTGTGTGTGTGTGAGTGTGAGCGTTAGCAAATGTGTGCGTGCGTTCATCTTGACAGTGGAATTCGCACGCCTGCTAATACAATACACATGGACTACATGCAAACACTTGCACTTTCAGGTTAACAGGGAGCCAAATTATAGACGACAGACTGTGAGGATAATCCCTGTACAATATCTGACGAACCTGGCGGCAGGCAACCTCGATGTTGAGAGCATAGCACTCAATTCAATTTACGGAGGTTCTGGTTCCTTTGTATTTGTATCGATTAGTCTGGACTCAGTTAATCTTCTGACATCTTTATTTATTTTAGACAGAAAGCATCCATGCATGGATAAGGTAGTGCTAAGCGCTTGGTCTAGGGCCCCACTCCAGGGCTAGGCTCCATCAAGCAGGCAATTCTTGGGTTTTCAATTGCACTTTGGCTTAGGGTGAGTAAATGTTGATGACATGGGTTGGACATGATTCTTTTAATTGCGTCAGTGCCAAGGCCGGTTGTCCTTGAGCATGGATTGATCATCATGCCTTTTTTACCCTTTCCTGCAGTTTCATTGGTAAATCATGTATTGAAGTACACTGGCAGTGATGGGCCTCCTTTCTCTGCTTTTTTCTTGGAACACCTTCTGGTGGGCCTTGGTCTCCGGCGTTGTTTGGATCTTGGTGAATAGCGTCCGCGTGGCGTCCTCTAAAGGCCCTCAGCAGGATGAGGCAGGCGGTCATGGCAGCTATGGAGGAGGAAAGGAAGACACAGGCAAGGACTGCTAGGGGATTTCAGTGACATGATGCCTGGCTTGTCACTGGCTGATGTGACACTGAGGTGCACTGAATTTGCTTTTAAAAAGCGCGTACTCACAGCAGGAGGAGGAGGGCTCCTGCTGATATTGTCTTGTGAACATCGTGTGCTGCGAGGAGGGCGCTGGTCTTGGTCTGCAACATCTTGCTTGCATCTAATCTGTCACAACCTGCAAAGCACAATGAGGCTTGAGCTACCAAAACTGCTTGCATTTTTGCAGCCCTAGGCAAGAAGGCACAACAGCATGCAGTTATAGGTCAAGGCATGAAAGCGTTGCATTAAGTTTGCCTGTGCATCACCACGATAAATTGGCATCACTCCTTGCAGATGAGGCTGAGCAAGATGATAGTGGGCAGTTTGGGCAGACTGTGAGGCTGAAGCCGCAAGCACCACCGGGGGCCACTGGAGAGATTGAGCGGATTCTAAATGCGCGGGATCACTTTGCAGTCATGGATGTGCCTAGGGATTGCGACACCGCAGAAATAAAAAAAGCATTTAGATCAAAACTGGTGGGTTAGGTGGCAGAATGCCCATGCAAGTGTGCCACATGCTTGAAGTCTGTGAAGAAGGAATGCCTAGTCTTCAAGTACGTAAGCGCTGTCAGGTTTAAGGCATGTGTGAGCACGAATACAACATTGTGCTTCTTGTTCTTGCAGGGATTATAATGTATTTATTTTGCATCATGTTCGGATTTATGAGCACACAAATACACGCAAGCACACACATACACATACACACACACTTCTTTCAGCATACCCTGGCTTGCATGCCCCAGCCACTGGGCACAATTACGTAGAAGGCATAGAGTGCCTTGCGCATGTGCGCTTGCTTGCAATATATTATGTGTATTGCAGGCCTGCAATCGGCAATTTTTGGTATTTTAAATGCCGAGAGAATCTAGCTTGTTTTTTGGCTTGCTTGGATGCTTTTGTTGGTAAGCAAGCACATGAATACACTTTCTCTTGAGAGAGTGTCATGCAAAGGCAGCCTGACCTATTTGCGGGCTATTTCCTTGATGCCACATGAAATACGGGCAAATGCTGCAACTCGCCAATCTGCAGCATGCACTGCCTACTTGTATCAGTGTCCTGTCTTCTTTTGCAGCTGATGACCCATCCTGATAAAAATCAAGGTGTTATTGGAGCCTTAGAAGCGTCCCAACGAATCAATGCGGTGTGTGTCAGGCGTGACCTAGGTGCAGCGGTGGATCCTTAGGGATGGCTGGTATGTACCACCAACAGAGCAGCATGACATAGCAGCTTGCAAGTGCTACCTCACAATGTAAAAGGATCTTGGCAAGGCTCACTGCGACATGAGCCTGCACTGCGCTCATGCCTGCTGTCAATCAGCATGCACACAGCCAGCCACAAAGCTCTGAGCATGTAAGGTTGGCTGAATGACACAAGGGTCTGTCCATGTTCGTGCTCCATGAGCAACAAACTCAGAACATGCTGAGGATATTTGCACAAAAGTGGGCATTCACCTTTCATGACACCACAGCCAGAATCCATGTGTCACCAGCTCAGAACACACTATACAATGCTTCAAACATGCATCCCTAGAGTCACCCCAATCTGCCTGGAATTGGCCGTGTTTCCTGCTACGTATTGCCATGCCCATTCAGTATGCCTTTGTTGCCCCTAAGAGCTGAAGCTTCATCTTGCCTGCACAAGCTGCTAAATGTGACTTGAGATAAATAATCATGAATCTTTCTTACCTAGGCCAACGAGACCTTATCAGATGATGTCAAACGCAAGCAGTACTACATACGTTTGATTGACGAAGAGCAAAATGGCAGACGGTCAGGTGGTGGGCCAATGCCTTCAGACTTCCGTGGTAGGTGTTCAGATCTAGGGGACCCCAGCAATCAAGAATTGCATTGTTGCTGGAGGATCTTCATCAGATTTCTTAATTTCCAAGCCTGAGATGCCGCTCTTGCGCATGTCTCAAGATCTAGCATGATGTGCTGCACGAGGCAAACAATGTCTAGAATGCTCTTTAATTAAGTGGCACACCTTCGGCTGAAAGCTGATCTTCCTGTGCATGGGCGAGAGCGCTCACTCGCATGGGAGGATCCCATCCCTATTTCACCTACCAAGCACGCAAACACAAGCAACTTGGTTCTATGTGCACAACCTCGTGAGACCTGGGCCGCAATACCAAGTCTTAGGTGCAGCTTAGTGAGTTGCCACTTTCCATAACTGGGCACTAGTCATGCAGGCTGCCAGGCCTCGCTCTGCATTTCTGTGCTAGTGAGCCTGCTTCTAGGGATGCTTGACGATAACAAGTGTGTTAGGCAGCTGAAAGCACGCCTGCATCGCCAAAGCCACCTGCCAGCTGCCCTGCCCACGTGTTCCCCTGACCGCAGCGGCTGCCGAGATGTTCAACGAGTACTGCAAGGCTGCGATGGGCCCTGCACCTCCTGGGGCAGTATACCCATCTGTCAATCCTGCAGACTACGACCCTTGGAACCCGGACCCCAAGCACAAGTTCCACATGCCATGCACCTGCGGGTTTGACCACATTGCCGTCAAGGTCCCTAGCCGCAACTCGTGAGTCCCTGTTCTAAGGAAAGCATGCCAAGGAGTGGTGCAGCTTCTAGAAGTGTTCAGCTTCTGCCTACAGCTTTTCTATGGCCTGCATTCGCTGCCGCCGCTGCTGCTGGCAGTCATGCCAGAACTTCCACTTTGCACAGAACATTGTGCACTGTCCATGTAACCAGTCGGGGCACATGGTGTACAAGCATCCTGCACGCGCCCATTTGCAGGTCCAAAGCCCGCAACTGCCGATGCTCTCAGTGTGCATTCCTGGGCATGGGCAACATGCTGCCAGCCCGGCACAACGACGTCTGGTTTGAGACATCAAACAACATGCTGCGTCACATCAATCCCGATTACTTTATCAAGGCTTACAGGTGGGAGCTCCGGCACTATGTGGCGAGTCTGTCGTGTTGCCGCGGTAGTGGCACGATGTACCAACTTCCACGCTTTGCACCTGTCTGAGTCCTACATCCTTGCAGGTATGCATGCACCCCCTCGCCCTTATGTGGATGAAGTGGCAGGGTGGCAGGTTCCAAACTATATCTCTAGTTTAATGGGTTGGCGCTCGTCTCTTTTCCCAATCCAAATGCTCCCTCCCTTTTTTGGGCCTGCGTAAATGCAGGTGTGTGGGCACCTACGTGTATGATATAACTGACTGGTGCCGATGCGGAGGGCTTCTTTCCGACAGCACAGGATACCCGGTGTGTAATTGTGTTTTTACTCTCATGTTTTGCTTGCGCTGCCAGCTGCCAACACCCCTCTATCTCTCTGCGCTCAGAGTTTCCCTAAGCGCCTGATCCTTTGACTGTCATGGATGACAGCACCTGTGCAATTCCTGGACACCTCCTCTACGGAGCCCTTTAAGTTGATTATAAGTATAATTTATTACTATGAAGCAAGCTTCAGCGCCTGATTGAACTGCTTAGAGTAGTCATGCTAAACATCGCTGCAACTGGCGGTGATGCACATTTACATGTGTGCAATGCTTGGTCTCCCACAGATCGCACACATGGTCGCATAAAGGGGTGTCCCTGGTTTGCTCTTCGCACGCCATTTTGGTGCACATCGAACATGTGTGTTGGTTGTCCCCTTAGTGCTCATGCATTGACCCACGCTCTGTTGCTTTGAAGTTGTCCTGCCAGTCTGCTCCAAAGCCCAATGGCTCACAGCCCGCTGTATAGCCTGGTTATCATCTTGAAAGTGACTGCTGGACATGGTCTCTCTGCAGGCGCCGACCAACACCCATCATGTACCCTTTCGCATGCAAGGGCACACACCCAGCAGATTCAAAGAACCAAAAGAAGGTGGGAACACACCTTTTTAGTCCAATAAATAACTAATTTGACCATAATTGTTATAGCCCAAAGCATCTGGATATTATGACTCAAGGTATGTGACTAGTTTTTAAGGAGATGCGTGCTCATGGCACACTTGTAGCACACCCATGCACTCATACCCAAGCATGCATAGACACACAAAAGCATGCATGTAGGCACATGCACGCAAACAGCATGCTTGATCTCATGCGTAGTATGCCAATTCACTCTCGGGTGCTGTGCAGGAAGTGGGTACAACGAGTTTAAGGGAGGTGGTGCAAACAGCCATAAAAACCGGAAAAAGAAGAAAGGCAGAAGATGACAGGGGAAACGCCTGCGCCTCTGCTGAATTTATTTACATTCAGCTGGTGTTAGAGGGGAGCTAGGCGCAGGCTGATGGCCTCATTTTTCATAAGATGGCCTGTTTCGTATGTAACCTTAAAGCATCAGTCAGCTACTGTGAACATATCAGTCAATTGTACTGTGAACGTATCAGTCAACTGTACTGTGAACTTACTAGTCAACTGTTCTGTGAACAGATTGCTTGAATAAGTTTTTTTATGAGCTCCGATACAAGTAAAACTACAATAGATTTTATCTACCGTTTACCGTTCAGCCAGATGGGGTCCAGCCTGACCAAAAAATGTCCTCAGAAAAAAGAAGTGATTTGAAAATCTGCTTTTAGAGAAACAATTTCACATCCTTAGCACCGATGTTGTCGAAGTAAAAAGCTCCTCTCCAAATATATTAGACGAGTTCCAGTAAAATCAGTAAATTGTATTGCGAAATTCCTTCTCATAGCACACATCCAAGCAGGGGCGTAAAAAAGGACATGATTTCATCCTGGGGCTCCGATACCATTTTTGTGCTTAAAATTCAAATGGTTTGAAGACTTAGGTGGAAAGTATACTTATAAAAAGAATGCAAGCATCTTTACTGAGCAGCCGGCAGGCCATGCGGCCTTGCACGGGCAGCGCCCGCAGCTCTTCCCGGAGCGCCATGGCCCCGCGCCACCCAGCTGTCCCTGCACCAGCAATTTATTTCCATCAAGACATTGCGCACTTTGTGTGCGCACGCAGCGCACTACGGCGGCCAGAGCGCTCTTGGCACAGAATAGTGCTTGCAGCCCAAGAGGAGAACGCTCCTGCAGCAGAGCAGCATCCGTTCCCAGAGGAGGCAGACTTTGATTTGCTGTCAAACAAGATCGCAGAAGTCACAAAGAATCTGAACGAGGAGCTATGCGGCTGCAGCATCTACCTAGTGGGCATGATGGGCAGCGGGAAGTCCACAGTGAGTATATGACTCTGATGGTGAGCCCACGAGAGCTGATGATATATTCTTCGCTTTTGAGTGCACATGACACCTTTGCTCCTGTCCACCGTGCCGACCATGATTTTGCGGGTGCTGATGTGCATGCCCAACCATGCCGCAGTCAAGAATTTGTATAGCGCGCGCAAGCGCGTGCACACACACACACACACACACACACACACACACACATGCGTGCGCATGCGTGCATGCACCCACATTTACTGCCCACATGTGAATAAGCAGAAGAGCGCAACTGCCTATGCTGCTGCAAATGCTTGCGTACTTCCTGCAAGTTCAGGAACTTGCCGGGGCAGTTTTTCATTACATTTTTACAAACACTGTAACATTGAAGAGGTCAGGCATTTGAAATATGCAGGTTCTCTTTAAGTGAAGACTTTGCTGTTGTGCAAAGGCTGAAAATGATCACTCCTAGGCTCAGCGAGAACTCGCAGCAAGCAACTATGCTCACTTCTGCATTCCTTGAGCACGATAATTTCTGCCTGTCCAAGGGCGCTGTCAGCAGCATGAGCATTGAAACACAGAGCATGAGCGGGGTTGCATGATCATTGCGCGTTTTGGCCCAGGCACAAACATTTCTGCTCACTAGCCATGCTTCTTTTTCAGATGCTGCACTCCACAATGCATTGATTCTTCACCTGGCAATTCATGCAGCTTGGCAAGATGCTTGCAAATACCATGAAGTATGCATTCTTTGACACGGATTCCATGCTGGAGAAGACCCTGGACATGCCCGTGTCCAGCATTTTTAAGGAGTATGGTGAAGACTACTTCCGCGAGTGTGAGGCTCAAGTGTTGAAGCAGCTGGCACCATATAAGAACTTGGTGGTCGCCACTGGGGGTGGGGCTGTCATCAGGCCTATGAACTGGAGCTACTTACATTCAGGTGGGCAGTGTGTGCACGTGCACTCCACTGCACTCTGCTGCATGTTGCATGCTGAGGCCATGCATATGTCCTGCCCTTGCTGCATGATGCGCCTGCTCAAGGGCAGCACTGCAATCATGGCGCTACCAAAGAGCCAGCGCTTGCACTTGAGCAGCCTCAGCTCCTTGGTCTTAGTTGCTCCACAGCATGCTTCTCCTTCCCCTTCCACCATGAGCCGGTGCTTTCCTCCATTAACTCGGGTGTCCAACATCAGTAAGCACACGCGCACACACACATGCAGAGACGCGCTTGCGAGGATCTGCCCCCTGACCCTCCCCCCTCCTTAGCATGCCTATACTTACATCCACACTGATACCCTCCTTGCCTCCTCCTCCTCCACGCACCGCCCATGCAAGCACTGGTTTGCACGTGTGTGTTTTACGCAGGGGTGGTGGTGTGGCTGAACGGCCCCACAGACCTGCTCGCTAAGAGGGTGGCCAAGGAGGGCATCGAGAAGCGGCCGCTGCTGGCCAGTCCTGAGAACGCAAACCCCTCGCAAGAGGAGCTGTACCAGACTGCCAAGTGCGTGGGCTGCAAGCGCACGTGGTGGTCTTCAGCAGCCACACCATGGGCAGAAGCAGCGCTTTGGCAATGCCATGGGGTTAAGAGGGACAATGTGGTGCGCGCAGAGCACCAATCATCCCGAGCACGCCAAGCCATTAGGGGCGGATTGCTGTGGGACTTGTGCTGCTTGCGCAAGCAGATGGATGTTTTTAGCGAGATGGCAAGGTAGCGGCTGCTTTGGTGCTGCAACTGGGGGTTGCGTGTGATCAGCTAGAGCAAGGCATGGGACCTGTGCACCAGCACTATTCGTGTCCTCCTCCTCGTCCCTTTAGGTCCAGGTCCAGGTACACACAAGGCTTAGCCGAGGCTGCACCTTGCGCACCCCGCGGCGCATGTCTCCCTGAGCAGCCTTTGTGGGCGATGCGGTGCTGCAGGTCAAAGCTGGACAGCTTGCTTGAGGAGCGCATGAAGTACTATGAAAGCGCGGACCTGAAGATCTCTTTGGAAGGTTACTGCGAGGACGCAGAGAAGGGTGCCCCCACAGCGGTGAGGATCGGGGAGGGGGAGCCTTGTATGCACGTGAGATGGCTCGTGTGACATTAGTCATGTCTGATGGGGCATCCCCTGTGCAAGCAGGCTGGTGCCTGCCTTACAGTATGGTCATGTCTTCAATTTGTGGGAGTGGCGTCTGCTGCTTGTTGCGAGTCGCCGCTTTGCCACACGGACTGCCACAGAGCAACAATATGTCATGAATGCCACACTGAATACAGCGATAGCTGTGTCTTTAACTCACTGGGTTCCCAGCTTAGCAATTCCTACCTTCTGGACATGCGGTGCAGCAAACATTTTGCTGCAGCACTTTCCTGGCGTGGCAGGCATGCCTGCGCTGTGCCTTGCTGTCATAATGACCATCCATTGGAAGCCAGGTGATGGTAATGCCCACCTATGCTGTCATAATGACCATCCATTGGAAGCCAGGTGATGGTAATGCCCACCTATGCTGTCATAATGACCATCCATTG
>LFCJ01002427.1_pt1 | contig 13429 bp, 15 predicted proteins | sample 643141 | NCBI WGS metagenome assembly LFCJ01 (sample SAMN03766243, study PRJNA286221) | soda lake metagenome | biome: soda lake; feature: Kulunda steppe; material: water; isolation source: sample B1-Br-g2 brine of Lake Bitter-1 | place: Russia: Kulunda steppe | collected 2010-07 | reverse complement strand
TTCTTTTTTTTCTTTTCTTCAATTTTTCCCAGAAACAAACTAATGATTCCTATCATTTTATTTCAGAGCTTATGGATGTTTTTTTGATGGCTGGTGTTCACCAGCAAGCTGAACAGTCAAACTACCTGGCTGAAGGTCAAACTTTAACTTGTAGACTTCCTTCATGCACTGATAGTTTTTTATGAGCAGGCTAGCAGTCGCACTTCTTGACTGATGGCCTATTTCTTGTAACCCTCCCAGAAAGTCACCAAGCTTGCAGTGAACCTTCTTGCTCATTCGGTTTAACATGCTTATCTGCTTGTTAGTACCAAACGTGCTCTTGAGAAAACTCTTGCAACGAATTATCATCAAGACCAGGAATGTGGTACTGTTAGTCGCTCCCCTGATCCCCACTGACTTTTTTTTGCTTTCTTTGCTAGTGGAGGAGTCATATGGTGCTTAGGCCCTTGGTGACTCCTTTTCCTTGATTGATGTAGGGAGTGTTTCATTGCCTAAGTTCAATATTCGAAAAAGCAGTCCAAGTGGAGTCCAGTAGAGGAGAATTCTAGTGGACTTGCGCACACCATGGGACAGCACTCCATATAGTACTACAGGTAGTACCTGTAACTGCCTAGTTGTAGTGCCTGTAGCTGCCTAATTTAGCCTGAGGTTATAGCAACTTCAAGTTGCTTATTGTAACATAGAATAGGTTGGTTTGAAGGCTGCTGCGGCCCTGCACATCAGGATGAGTAAAATGCAAGCAAGTCCCTTCCTTCGGCTGGAAAGTGCTTCATGACACTGAGACTCCTTCATGTGTTTTGGCCATTTAGAGCTCCTCCTTAGATCAACTCTCCCCAATCTCGAAAATGTTGTACAAAACTATGCCCCTGGTTGGCAACACTGACAGGTAACCTTGGAATTGCGGTTAAAGCGTGTTTCCGCAGAAGCTCTTCAGCAGAGGTATCATCTAGCATTGTAGCCCACAGAGCATGTCTAAGCACGCACAATCGAGAGAAGTTGTGAACAATTAAGCTCCTCAAATCACCTTGGGTCTTACCATCTTACCAAGCAACCAGGACGCACTGTAAAACTAACCTGCTGCTCCTCATTGCTGCACCACGTATTTTGTCATAAGAATGCATATGCGAGGCACACACACACATCCTGGAAGCAAGATAACGATAAGTATGACAGCATCTGTCCAGCATGGCTTTCATCATCATGCCTTGTGCGCCATAAATAAATTGGCAGTGCATCGAGAGCTCACCGGCAGACATACAATCAATATTTTGAGGACCTTACACAAGTACACATCTGTACTGTACCATTGCTGGGCAACGTTGAATGCTCCTGCACTTCCATGGAAATGATCACTGGTGCATGTTTTAAGAAGCGCACAAAAAAATTGAGAAACATGCCATCCAAACATGCTGACACTGTCAATGACAGTCTCTACACTGTAGCTGAAAGACAAGAAGAATGGATATGAAGAGTAATCTCAAGTAAAACACAGCGCAAAAGCTTGTGCAGGGGTCTGGCCAAGTCTCGCACAGGCTGAGAATTGCCAAGCCTTCCATACCTACCTAAACTTTTGGTAGATGGGACAGACCTTTGCCGGTGACCAGTGTCACCCTTTTCACGAGAAATCTGCTCAAGCCCCCCCAAAGAAGCACAGTGCCCCCAAAAATATTTGCCTAATTTTGATCACTGGCAAATTTGCATGGGGGCATAAAGTTGGTCTGAAACAAGGAGTGGCAGTCAAAGGGCACATGACCAGCGTGACATGGCATTAGCAGCAGCAGCAGCAGCAGCAGCAGCAGCTGTATTTGCATCAGTATCAGCAGCTTCACTTGAGCTCTCAGGAAAAGCAGCAGGACAGCACAGAGCAAGCGGTGGAAAGAGCAGCTGAGTGGAACATCATCTGTAATGGCGTCTTTGAGGCCAGTCCATTTTAACAACTCTTCCACTCTTTAAAACATCTGATTCCCAGGTCATTTGGTATCCACAAAAAGTCGTTCCCCCATGAAATTCCACATGATAACCAAACCCCTCTCTTGTAGGCCTCTTCGGAAGACCAGGCCACCTCATTTACCCATGCTATAAGAATGTAAGGCATAATTTGCGGCTAAGGCAAGAAGGATCACAAGTGAGAGCATGGTCAGTCTAGGCAACAATACCCTCGTGTGCAGATTGGCGTCTTGTAAGGAAGAACTGCCTGAAGAGGTGGAAAATCAGGATGGAACAAGTGGTTGAGTATGACGCTCTGCACATTTTTCAATGCTCACAACAGGCATGCCCTGCCCTGGCCAGCTTGGTGAATGATGGTCAGGGCAGCATCACACTTGGATCTGGCCTCTTTGCACCAGCCTCAGTGGGCTTGAGGTGCTCTCTGATCAGAAATGACGTACTGTTGTTGAAAGGGGGGGGGGCTGGATTTCCTGAGAAGCATCGTTAATTCCCAAATTCAACTGCCTCAAAGTGCCTCAAAATGCCTCAAATGGACTGCACTCAAAGTGCTACGCTCAAAAGTGCCTCAAATGGACTACACTCAAAGTGCTACACTCAAAGCGCCTCAAATGGACTGCACTTACATCAAACAAGCATGATGCTGCTCTTGCTTAAAGTTATCAAACACTCATAGCTTTAAAAAAGCAAGAATATTACTGCTACGCATGCATACCTGTCCACGAGGAGGTCCCATGCTGCGCTGGCTGGCTGGGGCTGCTGGCTGGGGCATCCGCACCCCGGAGCACAAAGGATGGAAGGCCGGTGCTACCAGAGGCACCTGCCTCTTCTGTCACCATGCCATGGCTAGCGCGCATACCAGGGCCAGGTGCACAGGAAGGGGGTTGGGAGTCTGCATGCACTTTCCCCGTGCGTCGGCGCATGCCGGCGGTAGCAGGTGATGGCTTAATGTCTGCATGAGCGTCTACACCAGGGGAGTGAGGAGGGCCTGCTGCATCCTCTGTCTCGATCTCCCTGTACTCCCTTGGTGCAGGCCTGCCGCTCTTAGGCAGGCTGGGCTGTGAGAAAGTCTCAAAATTAATGTTCGTTCCCCGCGCTCTCGGGCCCTCCTGGACATGCAGCAGGTGCAATTGTAGCATTGTTTACACAATCTAAGTAGGTCTTTGCCAGTGCTGCTCGCTATGCTTGACTTGTCCCTTGCCGCTTGGCGAGCCCTATAACACAGCAAATCTGGTGTTTTAGCATCAGAAGCACAGCAAGGTTGGTGAGTCTTGTCACTGACTTGCTGGACTAGGAACAGGCTGTGAAAGTAGGAACAGGCCGTGAAAGCATCCTTTCACTGATGCATTTTCCATTTTCCTCCTCAACTACGAGCAGGCTATGAAAGTATCCTTTCACAGAATGCATTATTTTATGGAAGAGGCCATTTGGCATATAAAAAGACTGCTTACCCATCAAACCATGGAGAAGCTCAAGACTTAGTATACTCTGAACATCCGAATATCTTGCTTATTAAAAGGCCATGAGGTGAATGACTGAGCCTCAAAGTAGGTGTGCTTCCTACATATTGATCGCACAATATCTAGGTAACATTGATAGATACCTCTGTTCAAATGCTTTTAAAGAAATTTGGGAAAATCATCAATCCCTGCAACTTGGAGGAGAACACGCCTTACCTAAGCTGTCTCTTCTTCCGAATCACAAAATCTCCCTTATGTTAAGTTGCGATGGTAATGATAGTAATTATAATCAGGGTTGGGTCATGCATCTATTTGCTTGTATCAATGCGCATTAAATACAAACAGTGCGCGCAAACGTCAATTCATCCGCGTTAAGGGGTCGAAAACGAGGGTTGAGGTCAGGGGGAAAGGGGGAGCCTGTGCACCCTCATCTGCCTCCCCAGCTTCCTCTAACCATCCCTGTTCCACTGAACATGTATACATATCCAAAGTGCCAAGGCTGTGAGCAGAACTGGAGTGCTTTCTTACAAGAACGGCGACAGCGAGACACCTTGACCACGTCACGTGCAAGTTGGTGCGACAGTGCAGCAACCTGTGCTTGGCTCAGCGCACCCAGGCCTTGCAGGGGAATCAGGCACCAGCATGGTGGTATCCAGCAACAAGGAGAGCCAGGGCAGTGATGCAGAAGACAGTAGAAGAAAGCAGCAGCAAAAGCAGCAGTTGAGGACTGCTGGTTAAATACTCCACAGAAATGAGCAGGAAAACGGGTGAACGAAATGTGTGTATGTGTGCATAAGACGCATTGGGATTTTTCAATGCGGTATGTGTGCATAAGACGCATTGGGATTTTTCAATGCGCTTAGCAATGCTTAAAATGTGAGAAAAACACGCACAACCAAACCCTGATAATAATAACAAAAAACTATAATGATGATAATTCCATAGATAGAAAAAGACTTGCTTGACAGGGGATTAAGTGGGAAAAGCTTGTAATATTTTAGACACGTGCCTCTGGTGATCTTGCCACATAGACAAAAGAATCAACTCCTCCAAGCCAGGCGATTGCTGGGAGGCATGATGAGAGTATAGTTGTGGCATATTGGTCTGAAGAGCCTTTAATAGCTCATGGTGCATGCGTTTGATGCAAGTTTAGGCCAGAAATCCAGGCTACAAGTTTGCAAAGGCCAAGAGGGCCATCAACTCAACCACGGACTTTGTCAAATTGCACATTCTTCCTGATGATAAAAGCATAATGCAAAGAGATGAACACGCTTCAAATTTCATTGCCCCGATATACTTCAGGTAATGCAATTGTGGAAGGCTGCATTTCTGAGGCTCAATGAGATCCTATTGTGCAGAGGAAGAGTCCTTCCTTATGTATGTTAGTATGTTCTGGCACTACACTGCGTTTATCTTGCTCTTTGTGTGGCTTGTTTGACATAACCTTCACTTCTAATTCCATGCCCTACACAGCACACAGGGAGGTGTCACTAGGTTGGTATGGAGGGGTTTCCTTACAAGGAAATCTACTTATTTTGGTCCCAACAGCTGCACCAGTACTAACTTTTCACGGCTTAGGGATTCGTGACTCTTTGCTGTACATCTCTATTCAATGTCAGTGCCATGTGCCGCAGGTGCAACAGGAACCAAAGACGAGTCTCCAAACCAGGTGCAGCAAGTGTGCATCTTCGAAATTGCGGTGATTAAAATATTAGGAGTATTTTGCAGGCAATTAGAATCCAATGTCACATAAGGAGCCGGATCAAGAGTGCCATGTTACTGTTGATTCTGCATCCCATTATGTACGGAATGGCTACAAAGTTTGTTTCCTGTCCCCCGGTGCCCAGGTCCTGAAACATTGTTGCAGATGTCCAAACATTTACCTTGGTTTCTGTGGAGTCTTGCTGCGTGAGTCACAACGGGATTCAGATCAGGAGGCGTATGCCTGCGCCCGCTGCATGCTTCACATGCAACTTGTAAGCAACGTCTGGCAATAAGCGTCCCGCTCGAAAGGAGGAGGGCTGGAGGCTTGCGGATTCCTTTATTTCTTACATGCGAACAAGGCTGAGGGAGAATCAAGAGGTTCAATCAGCACCCAAAACCTATCATTGCAGACTCTAAGGGAACCCTTGAAAAAAATCTGGGTCTGGGGAATCCAATTTACACCCTCTTGTGCAGATTTTGACCAAAATGGCCAAGATACACCAACCCAACTACTGAAATCCACCCATTGTGTTGCAACATACTTGTATTGATGGCAAAGCACCAGCAAAGTAAAATGACTTGACTTAATGCTGGTTCAAGGTGTCAATTTTACTTAAGATCAAAATCCAAACCCACATTGGGTGGCTTTCGGCAATGAGACCAGGATGCAAAGTAGCAGCTTTTGATCAGCATCCTGGGAATCACAGGGGGACCTGCATATTGGGCACGACTTTACAGACCTTCGTGACACACCCCTGCACGGCATCTTTCAAATCTCGCGTAGACCTTTAGAAATGGAAGCCTTGGCAAACGTGCCTCTTGTGTCAAGCAGCAATTTCCCTGCCAAGGCACTCACTTGAAGCCAGCTTGTGTAGAGATCAGGGCCGGCGTTAAAGTTCCCAAGGACCATCTCCACAAATGTACGATCTTCGCTTGAAAGTGCCTGCAGGGCGGAAAAAAGATTGCAGAGCTCTTTCCTGGTGCTTGGTCTTCAGCTAAGGGAGATGGTAAGCCCGCCTCTTAGTCTTAGTAACAGTCACCCCTGACTTCACCAGGCCACCACATACATACAACCAAGAAACAATACCAAAGCTTTTAGACATGAACTCCAATTTTTTGCTTACTAGGATATTCTTGTGATTTGAGCTGTGAGTTAATTCTGAATTCTCATGCATATGCACACATAACCACAGACAAATACAATTTCACAAAGAACATGCTCACTCATCACCCACACACAAATACAAGATCATGATCTCTTTAGATGCACCAACAGACAAAAAAAGTGTATACACAAAGCAATGTTCTGTGCAAACACCAGCTTTATCTGACCTCCCTTACAACACACCAAAGCCAAGCATAGCTTTCAGCACCACATGCCGCTGTTTCTCATGCATACCTGGATGCGCAGCAATGGAGTTATGCCTTGCGCACTTGCCGCACGCCAATCCCATTTGAAGTTGGGCCCACCATAAGTGCTCCCCCAGTCCTTTTAACATGCATTTCAAAAACAACAATGGGAGTGGCATGTTAAAAATGTGCACTTGCTTTTTTATTTCATCCATCATTGCACACATTTGGTGAAGATCACATCCTTTTATACAATGGTCTTAAAATTTCGTTACCCTTGAAATATGCAGACACGTTGTGAGGCAGTTCCGAGTCATTGTGCTCACACAATACACCTGCAACTTGCATGCCTGAATGTTACACCAGCTAGCTTGCTCCAGCAGTATTGCCATTCCTGTTGTCTATCACTCTCACAAAATGTTTCTTCCTTACAATGCAAAGCACCCGAGCCGCCCTCTCCCTCATGCATATTAGACTCACCAACAAGCGAGCAAGCATATTGCGATTGCGACTTAGAAGAGCCATGTTCAGAAGACTCTCTGTGCGGCCGCTGGCTTTGTCATCCTGTGTGTGGAAGGAAGTAGGGGCGTTGGCAGCACTTTCATGGCTTGCTCCAATTCTATGCATGAACAGATTATCCACTCTGTTTGAGTATGCGCAGTCAGTTGGTACAGGTTCCTAGCACATGAAGGTGAAGGTACCTTGCGGGTCCTACAAATGTGGTTGCAGACTCGCACATTCTAACGTGATGTGGAAATTTATGTAGTCCAGGCTAAGCAGTGAAGCAAAGCCAGAACACTCTGTGACAGCTGGCAGGTTATGAGCACTTTGAGTGCACCAATCTGTGCAAGACCATATCATGGCCTAGTGACTAAGACACTTGCTTCTAATTCTGGTCTTCTTGTTTTTTCTGCGCCCCAAAAATGCTGACCCATGCTGTGCTCACAGTACAATGTCCTTCACCTCAATGTCGTTTTCAGAGCCAAGATCTTGATCTGTTACAGCATCTTGGAGTGTTCCTGTAAGGAGACAAAGAAAAGCTTGAACCTCAAGTTGAAGCACCATGCGTACACGTGTTAGTCCTTGCACCCATGCACACTGTAGCCGGAATGAGACTTTTAAAAAATAGCTCATACCAAGAGTGTGGCATGCCAAAAAAGTGTGCATTATGCTGAGTCGATGTCGGCATTTGTGCTTCACAGGGTCACAAATGAATGATGCTGATGATAGATGCTTAGAAACCCATGAACATAGTATCGTATAACATACCAATCATTATTTTCATGCTATGGCTGTTTGAGCATGACATTCTCCAAATGGGCTAGAGCAATTGACCCTTCCAAAAAAACTCACCATTTGCAAGCTCTTCAAATAACTTTTTGTGTGGTTCTTTCAGCAGGTCCAAGAGAAGCATTTCTGCCAAATTGGGCATACCCCAAGCCACAGCCTGTCAAAGCAAACCGTTCATAACAACAGAAACCATGATAAATACTTTCATGCATAAGGGTGATCACCAGGAGGAAGATCCGACTTTTTTCATTCACTGTAGATCTAGCATCTAACATCAAATCCGTACATGTGGAAAATATGGATGTGGAGAGCGCCCAGGTTAGCATGAACAGACAGGAAACAGACTCACCTGTTGCAGCAGTGCACAGCCAACATCTGTGGTGCTTGTCAGTGGTGTGTCTATTGCAATCTCCTTCAGGCCGCACTGCTCATCAGCTATGTCTGAAGCGCGCACAAGCTGCTCTGATGCACTTGATCCAGGCAATCGCGAGATGCTTGTGAAGGATGTGCTGGATGACAGTTCTGCATGGCGCTGCTGATTAGAGCTCAGAGTCGTAGGGCCTGTCAGGAACGAGTTCAACCAAATACCAAGTGAGCCGGAGCAAAAATGTTAGGGGAGCAGCTGTCATGGGCAGGCGGTTGCAGTTGCAAGACACCAAAGACATGGGAACCATTCTTCCTTTGGGGCAACACAATACCTCAAGTTCCATATCCTTACACACTTTCAACGACAGTTGTTTCAACAAAGAAAATTCACCATGCATTAGGAGGTGGAGATAAGAAGAAGGCCAATTACCTGAACATATCCTGCATAAATATACCTTCACACAGAGCTTTTGCGCTCATATCCTAAATTCATTTACACCTTCCCGCCCTTTGAGTAGATTTGCTGGCAAAACCCAAGCCATGGGGCGTAGCCTACAGGCCTACTGTGCCTCCGGTAAAGTTCATGGTGGCCCACCCAGGTCCAAACAGGGCCCCCCCTTTTTGCCTGTTTTGGATTTACAGTGCACAATGGGAAAATTAGAAATACGCCAAATGATCTGATCAAATGTTTGCCTGTGGGCTTCGAGAGGAGGGGAAGAGGGGGACGCACTTACTGACACTAATTGACCCTCACCCTTCACCCCCACCCCCTGATTCCATAAACATGCATTTAACTACAATGCTTTAGACTAGGTGGTTAATGTGGGGCCACTCTAAGGTGCAAAACTTAGGAAACAGGTGCATCACAGGGCCCATTTTGGGGAGGGTCTTTAAAATCCGCGAATTGATCTTATACAGTACGGGGAAAGATTTGGTAAACATTCGTATTCGATGATTTGAAATGCACGAGTGATCCCTGCCCTGCCCCCAACAAGTTCATTCTAGCAAACCTGCAGTGTCAGAGGGGCAGGAGAGGAGGTGGTTGGCGCAGCAGAAACTTTGCTCCACGAGTTTTGGAAAGAGGGGCAGGCAATTCTTGGCAAGGGCCAGCCAGCCCACAGCCCAGCTTGAAACACAGCATGTTTCCCTAGCAAGCCATTTTACTGGGGATGCCAATTTTAGTGGCTGCAGGTGCAGTGTGCAGTCAGAACACCCATAGTTTTTGCGAGTTTTGAGCTTTGACTATGCTAGCAAGGCCAATTCAGGTCTCTGGACGACCACCTGGTGGTGCAGGTTAATCACTCTGCCTCCCTGCGTGTAGTTCTTGGTGATGGGGTTTAGGGATGGTCCGGGCGGCAGCTTTACAGAGCACCAACAAGACACTGAGCTCGCGGCTGGGTGGATGGTCTACCATCAGATTGTCATGTGGTGCGTATAAAGAACAGGGTTGGGTCACGCGGCCAAATGCCTAGACCAATGCGCGTATGATACTAACAATGCGCGCACTTAACAATTTTCAAATTTCTTGCATTATGGGGACTTTTTAGGGTAGAAGTTGGGGTGGGATAATATCAAAGGGGGTTATTTGAGCAAAAGTCCAAGCATGCTCCTTTTTTGATGTAAATTGTATCTTTATCATATAACTAGGCTACTGGCAGAATGGGGTGAAATGGACGCCCCTGGTGGCCTGGGTGGGTGCTCAGCCTCTGTTTTTGGCCTATTTTGGCATTAACAGCACACGTATGCCCTCAACACGTCCCAACCACACGTCTTTTTACCCCCAAAACACCATCAATATACTTCTTTTATGTTGCTAATTGATATTGGATGTTGAAACTGAGGTTTGGAGGGGGTCAGATTTTGACACATTTTGGCACCCCTTCTTGCTGATTTTTATAAGGGAAAGGACCAAAAATGAAAATCTCACCAACCACTAGGTGTTTTCACTCCAATCCCTTTGCAATGATGTTTGTTCATTACAAGAGCACCAAAACACCAAAAATCATGTAAATTTGGTGCAGTGGCTGATCTGGTGTGGACTTCTGGCTGTGAAAAGTAGGGTTCACGCCGCAGCCCATGAGGCATGGGCGCCAAGACGGGTACCTTTCAAGATCAGGTGCTATGAAAAGCTTGCAAGCAGGGCTACCATCAAACGCTAAGCTGGAAAGGTACCCGTCACAGCGCCCATGCCCTGGGATCATGCCAAAACCATACCCATTTTGGGCCTCAGATAATTCCCTCTGGTTTCTTTCTAGGGAAATGACCTAAAATCGGCATCTCACCAACCACTGGGTGTTTTCACTCCATTTCTTTTGCAGTGATGTTTGTTTATTACAAGAGCACCGAAACACCAAAAATCATGTAAATTTGGTGCAGTGGCTGATCTGGTGAGGACATCTGGCTGTGAAAAGTAGGGTTCACGCCGCGGCCCATAAGGCATGGGCGCCTTGACGGGCAGTTTTTAAGCTCTCGTGCTATGAGAAGCTGCCAAGCAGGGCCACCATCCAACACTAAGCTTGAAAACTGCCTGTCAGGGGGCCCATGCCCGGGGAGCATGCCAAGACCATACCCATTTGGGGCCTCAGATAACCCCTTTTAAAAAATGCAATGAAAGTTGCATGATCCAACCAGGAGGCTGGACAAAATCTTATGGACAGAGGTTCCAAAATTTTGGGCTTGAACCCCTTGGCCCACCACCTTACCACCTAAACCCTTTTCCAGTGCCTCAAACAGACAAAAAGGGTACCAATCCGCTTCTCTTGAACTTTTGCATCCATCTGCATATTTACCACAACCAAAGATTGACTTTCTGCAGATTTATGGGGCAAAAACTGAGACACGGACGCTGTTTTTAACACTTGACTTGCCAATCACCTACAAGTAGTTAAACACCCACAGATTGATTTGAAACTTGGAAGGATATGCTGCCATTTTGTTTTCACTCTGTCCGCGGTCCACGACCATGCTGTGGCTCTGACATGCAGGCATGAACACAGACCCCTCCCTTTAACCACAATTCTACAGAAAGGATGCCAATCAACAGGGCTTGTCCTAGGAAATCCGCTGATCTGTTTCAAATTCATAAGAATGGTCCTCGGAAAATCTCAGAAAGATTGAAACCCTCCTGAGGGCTCCTCCGGACCCCCCAACCCCCCTCCTTTGATTGGATAAATACATATATCAATTGATAGCTCTTGACAAGAGGATTGAGAATGTAAAACCTTAATGATAGTTTGTACCATATGTCCAAGAGATGTGCTTTCTGCAGCCTCCTGACGCAACCCTGATCAAGAATGTGAGGATGTGTGAAGAGTGCAGCAGCAGGCTCTGCTGTCAGGATGGACTTCATCAACTTATCATTGCTGCGTGCAACGCCTCCTCTACTTGCCTTTGCAGCTATCTGTCATTTCTTTCCAGCACCATGTTCCAAAAGCAATTGCAACCAATGTATTACGCTGAGCTTTCCTTGGTCTGCCCAGCAGGCCTTTGGCAGTAAGATAACTAAGCAACATTGCTGGGAATGGCAGGAGCCTTTGTTGCATAAGGCAGCATGAATGCATTGGCCTGCACCCTTCGGATAAATGTAGACTTCTAGATTGTGGCCGCTTGCCCTCACCACCCTTTCCCTGAACCAATTTTTGTGTAAATAGATGGCGTTGCCTAGATCAAGGCCAGGTATTTCCCAAGCTAGAGCAGGCAATTTCATGCCTAAACATGTGGCCACGTTTACAATTAAAATCAAATTAAAGGCACATAATAGGAGTTCTCTCTTAGAAGAAGCCCCCTCTCCCAAACATGGATTACAAGAGCAAGGATCATTTCAATCTGCACAAATGAGCAGTATCCTTGCCAGTGGACCTTCCATGACATCATGACCCACCTGCTTTGACACTGGCCTCCAAGAAGAAGCCAAGGTCACGGATGAAGTCATCAATGCCTCCACCATCATGTTCTTTTCTTGTTGTAGTATCATCAACATGGCTCTCGAATAGTAAGGTATCCTCAGCAGTTGCAGTTGCTGCGCAGTCCCATTGTGCATTTGTAGATTTACGAGGAATATTCTGCAGGCGAGTAGGAAGAGAGGCGCACAACCAAGTCGAGCTTAATGATGCATCTGTGCAAATATGTACTGGTCTTCTCTGGTCAAGGCATCATCACCAAGGCAGTATCCATGGTACAGAACTGATGATCCAGAGGCATTGACAAGCCAGCTCTCATTGGGGGATGGGGGCCGCATCTCATTGGGAGATGCATCATGCTCCCAGCGATGAATCTAAACTAGCATTGTCAAACCAGCCTTAATATCTATTTTTGAGATTGTTTGCATGCAACAGGTATAATTGATAGCTGTATGGCACCAGCAAGCTTGATTTCCTAGTGGCAAGGCTCCAAAACTCAAGAAAACGTGTAAGAAATGTCACTTTTGTGGGTTGAGAACCATTGGCATAGGTTGCTTTGCAGGAAATTGGAGATGCAGGGCTCAACTTTAAATTAATGGCCTCCAGTGTGATCTCACCTTTTGGTTTACCAAATCAGCTACTTTGGTGCTGAGCTCCTCAGCCACATCAGACATGGAAGCTGGCAACAGCAGCACTTCACATGCAGATGACAGCATGACGTGCTGTTGCCAAAGCTCGAAGGATACCATGCACGGCTCGTCTTTGCACACAATACGAGCGCGTACAACCTGCATGTGAGCGCATGAAATGCAAATAAAAGCACAATCAATGCTGGAATAAGCATGTTCGACAACACTCCTTACACAAGATATCCCATGTACTCGACCAACCATTCTCAGCATTAACATATGCACTGTTCAACATCACACACAGCCTCTGGAGCACTGCACAAGCACAGATTTCATGAGAGGTCAGCATGCCTCGTAAGAGCTCCAACCTCTGCGGTCTCAGACTCCTTAAGGCACATCCTGGGGAGCTATCTAGGCGTAAGAAGTGCACGCCCGTCGTGCAGGCAAAGTCCCTTTTGATGCGCGCAAGCAGCCTGCCATGGCATGCTCAGACTCCCCATTTGCCTTTCCATGAGTCACATGGCATGCCTTAGCTCTTTCTGACATGCCGCTCGACATGGAACGGGCTGTGGTTGCTTTGCATGTGTTAAACCAGCCAGGGACAGATGCAGGTAGGCCATCTCTTAATTCAGCATTTTTGCCCTTTCTTGTACACAGAGACACACATACATTCATGGTGAGGGCAGAAACATATTTATGCAGGACGGCTCAGCTGCGCTCAAGCGTACCATGCCTGTGTGTGGCCCCACCTGCTTCTGTGCTGGGTAGGTGCCAGTTGCACTTTGCA
>LFCJ01002424.1_pt1 | contig 13443 bp, 12 predicted proteins | sample 643141 | NCBI WGS metagenome assembly LFCJ01 (sample SAMN03766243, study PRJNA286221) | soda lake metagenome | biome: soda lake; feature: Kulunda steppe; material: water; isolation source: sample B1-Br-g2 brine of Lake Bitter-1 | place: Russia: Kulunda steppe | collected 2010-07 | reverse complement strand
CTGCTGCTGCTGCTGTGGAATGCCTTGCTCACTGTCGCTGCTGCTGTGCTGCAACGAAAGCGCACTAGGTAGCGCTGCTTCCCTTGGAAATTGTCTCTTTGTTTCTCCACCTGCTGGATGCTGCTTGAGGGGCACGACAAGAGTCCCGCGACCGCTTCAGGAGTAGTCTCGCAGGGTAGCCTCTAGTGAGGATCAAACCCCGAACCCACAAGTTGCGAGGGTGAATAGCCGACTTTCCATCGCAGGTGCCCCGCCGCCTGCTCAAGTATCCGGAGCAAGACCGTAGCCGTACAGTGTAAAGACTCTGGGTATACATTTGTGTGCTTTCCTTTGCCAAAAGAATCATTGAATAATCCACAGTCTCAGAAATAGTAAGAAATTGCACGTCTGCTTTATGAGAAACAAGGTTACGTGCTCAGCACTGATGTTGCCATGAAATGCTCAAGTATCTTCAATGTAAATTCTATCAGCCACAGCAAATTTTGTAGATTGCACTGCAAATTTCCTTCTCAAAAATACATTTCCATCCAAGGACATAAAAGAGGACATGTTTTTCGTCCTGGTCTTTCAAGCCACATTTGTTACTGTGCCTTTTGCGGATTTGCCAGCATTGAGTCTCAACACTCAGGGTATGGGCATGCAAGTGAAACGGAGCGTTGTTGCGAAACACATGTCTCCTCAACTCCAGCTGTAGGTACCTAGGAAGCAAATGGGGTGGGCCCGGAGCAGTGCTTGCCTTGAGAGGGGAAGCCATCCATGCGTGATAAGCAGCCAGCTGCTCACTGCACTCTGTGAGTATATGTCCTAGGGTCTGCGCCATCCAATTTCCTCCGAACCTCACGCAACCACTCACGTAGATCGACCACAAAGTCTTGTAATGGAAGGGGGGTAGCAGTATTGACGCAATAGGTGTGTCTTTCCAACGCATGCAGACCCTCACATTCGTCTATGAACTCCAAGTCTAGCACTTTCTTCAAGAAGCACTGAGAACAACATCTGCATGCTCAAACTTCCTGAGGAAGACACTATTCCAAAGTAAAGAGTATAAAAATTGGCAGCAGCGCGTAACCAATAAAAATTGCAAAGGCTCCTGTCCACACTCTCGTAACACAACCAATTTATGCGCGGTTCTTTTCATGCCAAGCACAGGCTGTCAAAGTCTTTTCCTTTCTTCATGACCTGTGTGCTGCAGACCTGGCAAGCACACATACTGGTGGGAAAAGCAAAACGTTTAGCCAACCAGAGTAGAGCATGCGGCCTGTCCATCAGATGAGGCTCTCACACAAATTGCCTAATTTTGTGACATCTAGCCTGTGTTCAGCAGATCTGGCAATCTTATGGGTGCTATAGAAAGCCATGCCTAGGTATTTGAATGAGTCATTGTTGGCTATCGGAGCACCCCCCACTGAAAGCAGGGACACTTAAGCTGTTCGAGTTAAAATGCACAACTTCATACTTATCAGCATTGATATTTAACCCTTTCCTCTTGGCATACGCTTCTAAACGACCAAGCATAGTATGCATCTGGTCTATTTGCAGTATGGCACAAGTCATATGCATAGAGCATGTGGGTGACCCGCATGTAACTAGAGCCAGTGAGCGCTCCATCTACACCATCCGCAATGGAATCAATGTCATCAATATAAAGTGAGAATAGCAGAGGGGACAGAGGACAGTCCTGTTTAAGTCCTCGTGTGGGCAAAGCACAAACACGCTCACATCCATCTTAAAGAATGAACGCATCTTCTGCGCACATTGCGCAAGGTAATTTAGTGCTTTCCAGTAAGCCAAACCGAGCACTTTCCCTCTGGACCTGACACGCTTCAAACAGATGGTTTGCCATTCATGTTCAGACCAAAAACTCACGCTAGTTGTACAGACACTATACTTGTCATGAGAACGCCTGCGTGGAGAATAAACATGCCAGATGCTCAGAAAAGAAAAGAAAGAAAAACTACCTAGGCAGAGAAAACGCTCTCTTTATTAAGGACAGGGGGTCACCTAGGGTCAAGACACTGAGTAACCCCTCCACCAAAGAAGAGATAAAGTCATCGGGGATCAAGAGGGTGACTGGCAGTGCCCCACTCCTGACCATGATGATGAGAAGTGGCAAAAGTTTTCTTCAAGAGCGTGGAAGTGACGATTCATAAGCATTCTTAACAGAATGAGCGTGAAGCTTAAAGGCAAGCTTGGTAGCTTCTTGAGAATTGGGACCAAAGGCATTAAAAGGCTTTAGACTGTGCGGGCTCTATATGGTTCCATCAACTCCCTGAAGGATGGTGTAGAGGCTATTTTTGCCTACGGCTCGCCGCAGGTGCTGACAAAGCATTCCGTGCTGTCGATTGGCATTTGAGTTGGCTCCTGGGTCTGGTATCTTTACATTGATTGACTTCCACAAGGTAGATGTGCTGCTGGTGGGGAGTGAGCTGACTGGAGTCCTGGACCCTGGTAAAAAAAGGTTTGCTCGCACTGACCCTGAGAGCCCCCATCCCCTCTGCGCCCTGCCCTATTTCTTAATGCTCACCCTAGGTAAGAATTGAGTAGGTCAGGTTGTACTACATAGAATGGGGAGGGGGGTGGAGGCTCTCAGCAACAGCGCTAACCTATTAGCCTTTGTCTAGGTTTCAGAACTCCAGTCAGCTTACACCAGATCAGCAGCACATCCAACTCTGGAAAGAAAGGAAAAAGAAAAGCTACATAGGCTATGAAAACACCTCATCAATTTAGGAAATGGAGGCAAATTGCCCCAAAGAGCCATGAGTCTCCATTTCATGGGGGAAATGAATAAACTGCGAGGATCTGGAGGGTGACAAGCTGTCCCCTGCTCCGGACCAAGGCCTTCGAGCAACTATTTTTTCAAGAGTACGTCTTTGTTTTGTGCGCATGAAGCACGGAGTGAGCATGTGATTTGAGAGCAGTCTCATGGGCTCTTTGTGTACCAATATAATGGTAAATATCCTTTGATTGGCAAGCGATCAAGGCTGAGCTCGGCTATAAGAGGCTCTTTAAGATAATGTAAGCATTGGAGAGATAAATAGAGCCTCCCACATCAAGAAGGGTTGTGCAAAGGATGACTTTTTTAGCCGTCAAGCACTCGCAAAGATCATCAAGTTTCTTTTCTAGAGGCCTCCTGGCCATGTTTCTTCACAGTGCTTGTTGGAATGTGATGTTGTGTGTCATGATGTCCTGTCTGCAAGACCAGACCTTGTGGTGTGAGGATAAACCAAGGGCAGACCACAGTGCCTATCTTGTCAGTAGTACCGAAGTTATCCTTGTATTATTGTGGGCTCGGTGATGAGCCTTTGGTAGTTGGAGTTACCGGTTCGTTGTATGGCCAGTGAATTCAAGCCCAGTCTTTGCCTAGGGTCGACCCCATGACGTCATGAATGATCAGGCCTGTAGGCGCTGTAGTTCTGGGAACCCATGCGGGCTTGTCAGTGCCAACTGGTAGGCACTGTACTTTCCTGTAGTTTTTAATTATCAGCATTACAGTCCTTAGAAGAGTCGTGAGTACTGTACACTATGAGCCATACTGAGCAGTTGCCAGTCAGCTGGGCTTGGACCGCAACACAGCAAAAATATAACACCTGAATCGCAACTAACTAACTCATCGAGGCCCCTCAGGTCATAAGGTTGAGGTTAAGGTGTCAAGGCTGTATCCGCCGAACGAGGTCAGCTTAGCCGATTGTGAGCCTGCAGTGGGGTTTGAACCCCAAACCCACAAGTTGCGAGGTCGGACCTCAGGACATAAAGTTTTTTGCGGACGCTCTCAATTTGGTACTCTCTGCCAGCAATGTAGCAGCCTCTACTCATGCATATCTGTGGCACCTTCAGATGTGACCTCCTCTGACTCTGAGGACACATGACCTCCGATCCATAGACTCAGCCCCTCTCCTGATCCCCTACTCCCCTTTCCCCCTGCCTCCATTGTTTGGCCCAGAGGCATTCTCGCTTATGCCTGCCTCAACAACAGGTAGCTTCCTGGGCCTGCCCACAGGCTTGGGAGGCGGGGACCAGCCTGTAATGGCTGCTGCTTTCTGCTTCTTATGCTTCTCAACCCGGCGAGCAATATCAGGATTGAGGCGGATCCAAAGCTCCCTGGGCTGCCCATCCATCTCTGAACGCTTCCACTTTGTGCAATTTACATCAAATAAGGCCCTTTGTCCCTCTGGAGCATGAAGCTCCATAATCAGGCCTGAGCCTGGCCCTGGCTAAACCTGAACAATTTACGAGGTCTACAAAATAGTGACCCCACATGGTATACTTTGCTGTGATCTTGCCCTTGCGTGCTCGTGAACTGCCTTCAAATGTCTTTTGGTTTCAGTTTTGCTATTCACCAAAACATCTCGCTTCCAGACACTACCTTTCTTCTGATTTGAGCGCTTTTAGTTTTGGTTTGGGGTTGCAGGCCTTTTAAGCTAAGCTGCCCTCGTTCGGCGGATACAGCTATGTAACCTAACCTAACCTAACCTACGCCTGGTAGTCTTTCTCTCAGTAGTGGGGACTTCTTCTATAGTATAAGCTTTCTGCGAAGTTAGCGCTAGTTGCTGACAATTATAGCGAGCAATGTAATCAGAAAGCAGTGACATAGCCTATGTCATATAGGGCCTGATCAATAGAAACACCAGGCACTACTATTCGAATCCATTTGAATCGACATCAATCTACTTTTGTAATGACCCCTGTATCTACACCTGAATTTCAGGGCAGCACGGACCACAAAATATCAGTACCTTGCCATCATTTATGAGGTGCCAACTTGAAAGCCTCGAGGCTTTTAGTCCAAGAGGCAAATGCATACGCATTTTACAAACAAAGATGAGCCTGGACAATTTCAGACAGAGATCAGCACAGATAGACAAGCAAGCAACGCATTGAGGCCTGAACTTGAAGGTGGTCATTATTCCTAGACATTCCATAGTCTATTGTGTTCTGGAGATGCTTGAGCATGCCAGGTAGGAAATGGATTGGCACATGCTCTGCTGGCGCTGCACGCCTCTCCACTGTAACTAAGAGTGAGTGAAGAGAGACCAACATTCCGTAGAACATGGCTTTATGCAAGAGCACTGTGCATCATATCACACTTTCAAGGATGCACTGTCATTTGGTCATCTGACACAAGTGCTTGCATGAGCCAACAACGCAGAAGACATTAAAGGGAGTAGCACGCAGGAATGAAAAATGGGCTCATGTAAGGAATGCCTGAGAAGTCTCCTGCTACAGCATGACGAACCAGAACAAAGAATGATGTAAACACTGTACAACGAAAACAGTTGATGATAACAAGCCAAAGGTGTAACCCTGCAGTGCTTCAATCAGAAACGGTGACGGCGCCTGTAAGCTCAGGAAAATGACAGAAAAGAGAAGAGGGGAATTTCTATGTATCTGAGTGCGCCCTAGCTCAAAGGAGCCTCCGAAGTTTCCTGGGCTGGTGCGACCTCAGCATGCGGCATGACATTGAGTTGAGCTGCATGTAGATGAATTTGCAAAGATGAAACCCCACTTCGAATGCTGGGGGGGGTGGGCAAATGAACATGGGCATCCTGGATCTCATCTGAAACATCTGCAAGCAACAAGACAGATAATGGTGTTGCGAAAACTTTGAGCATACAGGAGCTGACTTTTTGACTTGGTGCGCGGGAGGATCAGTTTCTTCACATGCTCCCTTCCTGCCCCCTAGCACTTCTACTCGAATGTGCAATGCTTTGCAGATGTTGAAGCGGCTGCTTCTATGAACCACCGTGTGCCCCTCCAGAGCTGAAGCGGCTGCCTTCTCTGAGCATCAATCTCTTATCATCCTGGGAGGCTTCATCAGTTCACTTATCGTCAATTCACCACATCCCTGATCCTATCCCAGATATCGCAAGCAAATTTGCAAGTCCAGGAGGTTCTCTCTGATGCGGGAAGCACCAACAATTAAACGCGCTTGCAAACAAAACAAACCTCATCCTGGAGAGTATTGTCGTATTTTTGGTATCTTTGCAACGGCACTTATCCCACATTTCCCCTCTCCTTCCCCTTCTCTTTCTATCCTGTCCCTTCATGTAATTGAGTTTTATAGTGAAACCAGCTTAAACACCAGGAACACACCGGGGGGCATCACTAGTGTCCATAACTTATGGCGCACATTCAGGTATGTTAATTTGTTCGTGGGACCCATGATGCTGGGCAAATCCTTGCAAAGCTGCAAATCCAAATATCTATCATCTTGGGACTTGACTGGAGGGAATGACAGGGTAGACACCATGATGTTTTACTTGTTTGATTCATTTTATGCAGCGTAAGGCCGCAGTCACACACAAAAAATTTCACTATTTTTTCACCTTCATTTCACTCGGAAGTGAAAAAATTTGCGGTCACACACAAATTTTTCACCCCTGAGCGGAAAACTTTTAAGCGGTCACACACAAATTTTTACACTAAAATTTTTAACTCCGCCTGCACCTGCTCACCCCATGACCGTTCTCTTCCAGCATTATTGTTGGGAACCACACACTAACGTTTCCTAGCTTCCCAAGACCAGCAATAGGATCCAAAGAGCTCTTTGCGACAGGTCCTCATGTCGCAATTAGGCAGCAACATGACACAGACTGCACTATTCATAAGGAGCCTGCAATGCTGCAGACGCCCTCGTTTAAGCACTCGGTTTATGGCCCGTAAGGTCTTGCATGACAGTCAATCGACCCTGAGCCATTAGGGGAGAGTGTCAGGACAGGATATGTTCAGAGCGCGTGGTTGGCGCTTGAAAACTTCTTTTTTCCCCCTATGCATGTGGCCATGGTGCATCAGAGTCCTTGCCTTCATATGAAAGTATGTTCTCACGCATTCAAAGAAAGTTGTCTTTGTGCACAAGTGCTCTTCGAATTGACAGTCTAAGGCTAGGAAATGTCAGTGATGACTGTCGATCTCATTTATTAATTTTCCTGACATTCATCACCACATTTGGCACCCTGCAAGTGCAAGCCTGGCTAACACAAACATGAGACATAATCTCAGTGCACTGTCGGCCTGGAGAATCATCACCAGCTAGTGCTGCAGCTGCATAAACCGCATGTGTAACCCTTGTAGGAAAACCATGTCTCCTCAGACATCCTCCCAAGGTAAATGTCCTTTCCAACATACAAAAACCCAAACAAGGGGTTTCTAGGGGTCATGCACGATTGGGACCCTCCCTGGGGGCCTCCTGAGACCACCCCCCATTTCCCAAAGTGAGAAAAAGTGAACATTGTTTTGGGGTTGAAATACTTTTCGTGTGTGACTGCGTTTTTGTTTACTTTTTTTGGGTCGAGTGAAAAAAGTGAAAAAGTTGAAAAATATGTGTGTGACCGCGGCCTTACTGCAAAGCACATTAATTGATCAGACGCACTGGGGTCAGACAAGAGACCCTGCTGGCTTGGGCATATGCGCAGCCCGGATAATGGTGCAAGTCATCATGGACGGCGCACGCTATTAGCAACCACATCCCTTCCAGAACCTTTTCCAACCCCAGATTACAAACTGCACTCATTCTCTATGTCAGAGAACTGACCATGTCAGTTGAAGTTTTAGCTGGTAAAAATGATTTTATAAGAACCGTTCAGAAGCCCATTTGGCAGACTTATTCCAAGCATTGCAGAACATCTCACTAGCCACAGGGTCTTCATAACCCATTGTTATGGCATCGATGATTGAGCTAGACCAAACAATGAAAGCAAACAATAGTGTAAGGTGGTCTGGGTGAGCCATGCGAATAAGGCATGCACTTCAAACAAGCAAGATTTACAAATGGTTTTGTCAATCTTTCTAAGCTGCTCATTGGAATTTTAGTTGCAGGCCAAACACATCACAATCCATCACGCACCAGTTGGCCTTTGCTGGTCGTCCAAAGCTGCCTTGCCATCAAGCTTGGGCAGAGTTTGTGGTACTTTGCTTAGGAGGCCAGTGGGCTTGAATACTTTTTTTGAAAGGGGCGAGGTTGCAGCGGGCACGGCTCCCCGGATGGCGAGCAGATCATCCAGTACTTCGGCAAACGTTGGCCTGTAAAGAGAGGAGGCCAAGAATATTGACCCCAGCATAAGATTTGCATTGCCTGTTTTATTTTAAAGCATACTATATGTACTGCTCCTTTGATCTTACGACTCCAATGTCTTGCGAGGGCCTAAAGAAAGCACAATCATTAACATGCGAGTGCTACAGCTTCTAAGGCCTCATCAATTTGACCATTTGTCACGAACTTTATGCTTTTGGGTAGCAAAAATTATACACAGAGGTTGCATGTACATACCCTGCGCTCTTTGCCCAAATCATATCTATAACTCAAGCCAATGCTGCAATGCATCGCGAGGCATAAGTAATCATCCAGCTGCTATGTCTGCTTCTCTGCCGTCCGAAGTGCGGGATATTGTATGCATATGCACTGTGTGTGCGCCCACATTTTGCAACCCATATCAAACCGTGCCCTGCGCTCCTCTAGAGCGTGCAGAGCATGGTGGGGGGGCTGAGTGAGGCAGGGGCAAATTTTACAGATATTAAAAAAACAGTCAAATAATTCTTACTGGCTGTTATTACTGTATTGCTTCTTAAATGATCACGAGTAATTTGATTACTTTTGGGGGTCTGCACTATGAAATTGGTTTGTTAACAACTTTAAGGTAGACCTCGCAAATATTTCAGGTTTAGCCGGGGCCAGGCTTGGGCCTGATTATGGAGCTCCATGCTCGTAAGGGGCAAAGGCGATATTTGATGTAGGCTGTACAAAATAGAAGCGTTTAGAGACAGGTGGGCAGCCCAGGGAGCTTCGGATCCGCCTTAATCCTGATAGTGCTTGCTGGGTTGAGGAGCATGGAAAGCAGCAAGGAGCAGCCATTGCAGCCTGGTCCCCACCTCCCAAGCCTGTGGGCAGGCCCAGGAAGCTACCTGTTGTTGAGGCAGGCACAAGAGAGAACGCCTCTGGGCCAAGCAATGGAGGCAGGGGCAGGGCGGGGGGAAAAGGGCATCACGAGGAGGGCTGGGCCTAGGGATCAGAGGTTACGTGTCCTCGGAGTCAGAGGAGGTCACATCTGAAGGAGACACGTATGCACAAGTAGAGGCTGCTACAATGCTGGCAGAGAGTGCCAAATTAAGAGAGTTTGCGCTAAATATGTTGAGGGGCCTCGTGGACACCAAACAGTCGCGGGGAAATTAATGAAATTATCTGAGGAACTTGCGTTTGGTAGGACTCAAAATACCATCGGAGGGACATGGTAGTAGTCGACCAAGAGGAAACAATACCAGCAAATCAAAATTATTTGAAGAAAAGGTTAAAAGCACAAGTAGACTACCTGCAACTTCATCAGGGTGTATGTCCATGCATGCTTGAGTTGTAAAAACTTTGCATGTGACTTGATTTTATGCGGGCAGGTTTCTCAACTTGCCATCATGCCTGTATTCATAGTGTACATGTGCATGTGCCTATTCGATGTGAAAAGCAAGTGTGCTCATTAGAGGCTTCATGCATTGTGTGCTCACCTGATTTCTGGTTGGTGGTACCAGCATTTTGTGAGCAGCACCCTGTAATCTGTGGGCATGAGTTGAGGGATAGGTGGCCTGAGATTCTCTTTGGCAATTTTATGGCCAAGTAAAGCTTTTGGCACTCCTGCATGTGGATAATTCACAGCACACAAAACAAGTCAATTCCCACTTCCTTAGCGCGATGTCCTTGCTACATAAAACCAGCTATTATTTGGTGTTGAAGCACACAATTAAGAGTAAGAAGGCAGATATTTGAACGCAAATTCATGGCAAACCAAAAAAGAGTAGTAGGCATTTTGGGGGAGCTTCTGACCTGAAAGCATCCACGGCTAAGAATGATTTGAGATGACTGCAGAATCTTAGGCAGCTTTAAATGCGCCATGCTACTTCTTTTAAATCTTTCAATATGCTGGAAAAGTTGTTCCAAACACGGTGTTTCTTTGTCTAGGTCTTTTTATGAGCACATCTAAATTTTTGCATGCCTGTGCCCATTTTCAATGTGCGGGGCATCTTCGCCATCAAACGTGTACTCCACCATGCAAGCTTGCTAGACTTTACTGAAGTTGTACAGTTGTCCAGCATCATCAAACATTGCACTGAGCATCCAAGTTGCCTTATTCTGTTAATTTATTTTATACTCCACAATGTTTTTTCACTTCCACGTGAGGGATTGTCTTCTCTTACCATGTTGCTGCCTGTGCCTGTATCTTAACAGTGATGGAGGGATACCGCACCTTTGTATGCATGCCCAGCTGTGAAAAGCTCCCACATTGTGATGCCAAAGGCATACACATCCGCAGCCTTGGACACCCGCCCTTCAAGAAGCACCTCTGGCGACATGTGTCTGTGAATCAGCCATAAAAAATTTCAACAACACGGGCACTTGGCAAATGGGCTCTGCATAAGCATGATGGCAAGTGACTGTGTCATAACAGAACTTTTCAAAACTCAATTACGTGGACTCTCAGGCTGCAATGATGCCTGATTCCACCTCACATGCATACGTTCTACATTTGCATACGATGGTGAGATCAGGGCTAGGTTTGGCAGAGAGGCCTTTGGCAACTGCGGCCTCAAATTGGTGCTTTTCATATGTCCCAGGAAAATTGTCCTTTATCTGGCAGGTTTAAAATGGTTCAAGTAGATTAATAGCTTAGCTCACCAGCTTTCAGGACATCTGCATATGAAGTTAGTGGGACACACATGCCCACACAGCAAAAATCCTAATGTTTCATGAATTTGCCAAAGCAGATAACCCAGACCACAGAAAGATGTCTTTCCCAATGCCTTCTTTCTTTTTTCAAATAAGATGTTCTTGAAATTCATGATAGATGGAGTTAAAAGACCCACAAGTTGAATTGCCCAATTCAACCCACCTTTCTTAAATCAGTACGCCAAATGGCTTAGAGAGCTAATATCGGCCAATTTCAAACAGGAATGACATCCAAGATGTCCTTCAATCGAATGTTGGCAGACATAAGTTCAGAAGTTTCTTGTGAAAACTAAAAGCCCAGTTTTTTGGGGTGTCCAGGACTTTTGGAATGAGAAAGACCCCATGAATGCCTTGCCAGACAAGCACTTTTCCTTGACGGTGCTCCAAGTTGGAATCACGTAAGCGTACATCTGTCCCCATACAGTGTGAAGCAATCTGAACAAGCAGTGGTGCCCTTGTTGATTAAAATGATGAGCTCTGCCACCTTTGTGCCAATGCCTGCACAATCCACTTTCTTGTATGCACCCAAGAGAATGAAAATTATGCTGTCACTATCTACGGATGACAAGTCTATACGGGAAGTGCTGATGATAGTACATGAAGTTGAAAAACATGGTGTGCTTTAGCAGAGTGCATATCATTTGTGTTGATAACAAATGGTTTAAGCCAGGTTCATGATTGAGCAAGCAGACACCTGAGCAAGCCCGCTTGCAACACAAAAAGCGAGAGTTTGGAAAGGAAGCAATCCAACTAGGTTTTACAGGCTGGACATTTGGACTTATTACCCTTCAAAATCCCATCATGGACTGCGGCAAATGTAGGGTTGCTGGAAGCTGAGCATGGATACTGTTTCGTAACTCAAACCGTATGTGTACCCTGTAATTGTATACCAGACAAACCATAAGTACTAGGGATCTTGATCCCCCCAAATCAGATCCCCAAGGGGTGTTATTGCATAACTCTCAAAGAGCAGAGAGCGCATAACCAATCACTTTTTTCAAGGGCTTTTAAGGGCACTTTTTTCAAGGGCAACCGGTACGACAAACGGTCACTTAGGAACAGCGCGGGCTGCACCACATCTCACCAGAACCAACCATTTTGGCATTGCAGATTCCGTACATAAACGGAGCAAATTGCACACATGATTCAGCTGTTTGGGTTATACTATTTGCTTCCTCTCGTGTACTTACGGCATGTTCTGTAATATAAATTAAAGTTTATTTTGGTTACACAGTATTCAGCAACCTTACCCTTCAGCACATCGTGTTCTTACTTATACTTTGGTATCCGTCAAAGATTATGGCTTGCTGCCCGTTTGTGGGATAAGTCACCTTACTCATCACCTCACCAAAGCATCATATGTAAAGCATGCACGTATAGGCATCAAGACTACAAGCTTATAGGTTCATAGGAAAAAGAATGCACACATTGGCACTAAACTTACGTGACAGTCCCCTGATTCATGCCAGACATGTGTGTCTCCATCTGCTCCATGCGCACAGCCAATCCTGTTAAAGGCAACAACAAATCAATACAAGCTTGTGCTTCATGGATCTGTCCTCTGTCAAGACAATCTACATGCGCAATAATATCATGCGTGCTTGCGCTGTTTTGTGTTGTCAATAAAGTTGGGCGTAAGTACAATGTTGGCACGCTTCAGAACATATTACACTTTTAAAGGTTTGGAGCAAACTGCGTACACTCAACTTCTTTGACATAGCATGATCTACCTGGCTTTTGAGCTGGCTTTTCAGCTGATTGCCATCACTGAAGCATCGACCCTGTCTTTTAAGAGTTGCCTTGGACTCACCAAAGTCTGCGACTTTGCAGCAGACGCCCCTGTCCTCTGTGCCAGTGCTGGCCAACAGCACGTTGCGCGCTTTCAGGTCCATGTGAAGCACGTTGTTGCAGTGCAAGTGCAACATTGCACGCGCAATGTCCATTGCGCTGTCCAGGATGGCCAGGTAGTTGAGGCCAGCAGGGCTCATGAATGCACCCTGGTCTAGGGCATCGCGCAGGGTCCCTCTGTCACAGTACTCCAGCACGAGCTGGACCTGTCAGACCCCCGACCGGAGTGCAATGCCAGTATGAAAATTTAGTGCGTCTGTGGAGGAAAGTTAGGTAGTTACACATAAAGCGTGAGGTAGGCAGTGTTGCTGAATGAATTCAATACAGGGCTGGCTAGGCCGTACATTTGCTGCGTTTCTACATTTGTCTAGTCCTGTAACAATCATAACCATCACCAAAAGAAAGAGCAGTAGCATATGCAGAAAGTTGAGGAGAGGTGCCAGCATGACAGACTGGCGCCAAAGACTGATGCCAGAAACCAAGAGAGCTGCAAACTCGCCCTACAGTATCCAGATCTAGATTGATTTGGAATTTGCTACTCTTCTAACAGCAGCCTTTGCTTATTGCTCGAAGCTGCTTGTTCACTTCGAGTACACATTGCTCGGAAGAAATTGACTTGCCTCAATTCCATGAACGGTAGAGTGGTGCACCCTGTCAGACCCTCTGCCCTCTGAACTGATAACCAGAGGATGGTCAATTGCTCTTCTGCCGTCCCCAGCCATAGGTCTGCAGACAACAAAATGACCGTAATGAGGAAGAATGACTGTGGTCGTCCCCACCACTGGACCCCCCCAAACATGGCCAATTAGCATTTCCGCCCACTTGCTGGCCCCATTTCCAGACCCAACCATGCACAACATGTACATATGTCATAAAAAGTCAGGCTGTGTGAG
>LFCJ01002422.1_pt1 | contig 13446 bp, 19 predicted proteins | sample 643141 | NCBI WGS metagenome assembly LFCJ01 (sample SAMN03766243, study PRJNA286221) | soda lake metagenome | biome: soda lake; feature: Kulunda steppe; material: water; isolation source: sample B1-Br-g2 brine of Lake Bitter-1 | place: Russia: Kulunda steppe | collected 2010-07 | reverse complement strand
GTGCCGTCCTCGCGATCGGAGCGCTCTTTCCGATCGCCGTTGCCATCGGCGTGACTGCACTCGCGTACTCGCAATATCGTGCACTCGGTGTCGATCGATGGACGTGGCTCTTTGCGGTTCCGTCGCTTCTCTTTGCCCCGCTTTTGGGGATCGCCGGGATCGTTCGCCCGACGTTCGTCTGGGGTGGCAGACGGTACCGCTGGGACGACCGGTTCGATGTGACGATCGTCGACTGAGACGGGGCGGCGATCGACGGCAGGTGAATACACCAGTCCGGACGGGCCGGATGCCCCCTGTTTTATCGCCGATGATCACGACCGATCGAGTATGGCGATCGACGAACTCGCAATCACGATGGGAAAGCTCGGCGCCGGAGAGTGGACGCTTCGGCTGGAAGACGGCGAGACCATCGACGCCACCCTCGATACGGTCGACGTCAGCAAGGAGCATGGGTTCCACGCGGAGGGGCGCAACACGGACGAGGAGATGCTGTACGAGCTCACAACGGGGATACAGCCCGGCGGCTCGATTCTGCTCCGTCAACGCCCCCTCAACGAGGACGAGTGGGAGCCTGTCGGGGATGTCGTTGATGCCACCAAACAGGGGTAACTGGGACTGGCGATCTCGCATCGGCCAGTCTCTACCGAACGCCAGTCGCTAAGTGTCTGGCCATCGATCGGTTCTCTATGGCAGTTGACCGTCCGACCCGTGACGAACTCGTCCAGGGAATGACCGTCGAGATCGAACAGGAAAACGGCGATCGCATCATTGGTGAGATCGGTGCCATCCTGACCGACGAGCGGACCCATCCCGAGGGGATCCTGGTCAAACTCAAATCCGGCCCCCGCGGACGCGTCACGCAAATCGGGCCGGAGACCTGAGTCCGGCCGTACGTATCGTCATCCGTGGCCCGCCTGTAGCGGGGATAATCACCGTGGCGAGCCGACTCAGGATCGACTCGAAGACCGATACCACTCCGTCCGGCTGCTGGACTCGGACGTGCCTCGAACGAACCGTCAGCGTACGGACCCGATCGATACGGACGCCGTCCACATCATCTGCCGCGAGTTCGACGAGCCCGACGCCGACCTCACCATTGACACAACCGATCGATCACCAACTGCAGTCGTCGATCGCATCCTGGCGGAACTCGACGCCCGGCAGGCGATCTGCTGATCCCTGTCATACGGATTACTCTCATGAATCACCACTGATCGGCGAACCGTCTTAGCCGATCGGTGCGAACGACGGACACGAATCCGTATCAGGTATCCGTCGGCCCCAGTTCCTCGCGCAATGCCTCGAAAATCGCTTCTTCACGGTCCGCGATATCGCCGACCAGCGTCGCCGCTTCCTCGAAGAGTGCCGGCTGTGGATCGTGTTCGAGGAGGTCGTCCAGCCGCTCGGCGACCAGTTGCCACTCCGAACCGACGTCGTCCAGCCGATCGGCGAGTGTCGCATCGAGGTCGGTTCGTTGCCCCAGTTCGGCAAGCGACTCGGCAAACAGCCCGCGAAACGCCATCCCCTCACCGTGTTCGTCGATGCTTCGCTTTGCCGCCTGAATCGGCCTGGCTGGCTCCGGGAGCTCCGGCCACGTACCGAGATAGTCCCCGAACGAACGGACTGCGGGGAGTCCTTCCTCTCCCGGACCCCGTGCGTCTCGTTTGATCTGGAGTGGATCGAGCATGTCGGTCGCTGCCTGTCGAAGCCCAGCCGCAACGGCATCGGTTTCATCCGCCGTCCGTGCTGCGCGAGTCACGACGAGGGACTCGTTTTCGAGCTGGACGAACCCGTCGTGTGTCCAGGCGTCTTCGAGCGTCGATCGGGAGAGTTCCTGTCGTGTGTCCATCGTCCCATCCGAGAGCAGTACCCGATCGTTGTCGTAGCCGATCAACACGGCGACGTGGGGCGGGAGGTGGGTCGGTGTCTCCGGAAGATAGTCGAGTGCGGCCGGATCGAGAAACAGTATCACCGGATCGTTGTCGTCGATATGTCCGGTGACGGTTTCCCAGGCTGTCTCGACAGCCGCTCCCCCGCGGTAGAGGTGGGGGATACCGAGCCGTTCGAAGAAGGCTCGTTCCAGCCAGTTCGGACTCGTCCGGAACGTGACCCAGGGTTCTTCGGGATGCTCGTAGAGGACGAACGCCGGACCACCCCCGATACCAAAACACGCTGCCTCGCTGTCGTTCCACCCGTAGTACGCCGTGACGTTTCGGAGCGCAGCCGCCCCGCAGTGAACGCCCGGCTGGTGGTCGTAGCCATCAACACGTTCCATACAGGACGGACGGTCGACGAGCAGACACGTAATTCCCCCACCCGACTGGGCGAGGTGGGTGGCCTTACGATTCGTTTTAATTGACTCGGAGTCGAAGACACGAGTATGAAGTATCTCGTCGCTATCGACGGCTCCGAAGAAGCAAACGCCGCCCTCGCCTATGCGACCGACATCGCGGACGCGATGGATGGTTCGATTACGATCGTCCACGCAGTCGACCCCGCCGTCTACGACGAGGGCGGCTCCGAGCCGATCGCGTCGCTCTCGGACGCTGATCAGCGGCTGATCGTCGAGAGCGTCGCCGACGCCGAACAACGGGCCCTGGACCGTCTCGAAGATGCGTCCGCGTTCGCCGCGGAACTCGGTCACGACGTCGAGACTGAACTCCTCTATGGCGACCCGGTTACCGAAATCGCTGACTACGCCGACGAGGCGTTCGACGCCATCTTTGTCGGCCACCGTGGCCGATCGGAGCGGACGGATATGTTGGTCGGGAGCGTTGCAAAGGCACTCGTCGAACGGGCGACCGTTCCGGTCACCGTCGTTCGTTAGTATCGCCCGCCGTGTGCTGAGGGGAGCCTCGCTGGCTCTCGAGGGTGCGTGGTGCCGTCGCTTACTCCTCGAGGAGCCAGCCGAACCGCTTCTCCCAGAACTCCTCACCTGGCGGTTTCTTCGTCCGCCCGTGGGTCTTTTTGTCACGGATCTGGCGTTCCAACACGTCACGGGCCTCGTTGATCGCGTGACTCGCGCCGTACCCCTCACCCGAGGCGATGTAGAGGCCGCTATCGGTGTGCAGTCGGACCCTTGCGAGCAGGAGTGGTCGCCCGCGGCGCGTTTCGTCGTGCTCGTGGAGGTGGACCTTCGCGTCGAGGATGTTCATTCCGTGGTCTCTGTCATCGAACTTCTCGACCATCGCCACGATTTCGTCGTAGCTCATGTCGTCGACCATGTCGATCCCGTAGACCTGGACGCTCCGATTACCACCTGCCTCCCACGTAAGCGAGTCGAGGACGTCGGTTTTCGTGAGAATGCCGTGTGGGGAGCCGTCGGTCGTGACAACCAGCGACGAGCCGTTTATTTCAAACATCGCGTCGACGGCTGTGTCGAGGGTCTCGTCGGGATGAATGGTTCGCACTGGTGAGGCCATGACGTCTCGAACTGGCAGTCCCATCATTTGGTCGGACTCTCCCTCTCGGGCGCCGAAGCCGCCGCGGCGCGCGCGAGCGGTGCTGGAGGAGATTTCGCCGCCGAACGGATCCGTCCCCCCAGCGTCGCCACCCTGGCTCTTCACTTCGGCTCGAACCGTGATGTCGGTCACGTCATAGAGGCTAAGGATCCCGACGGCCGAGTCGCTCTCGACGACCGGAAGATGGGTGATGCGATGCTCCCGAAAGACGTTGAGTGCGTTGCTAAAGGACGTCTCCGGGCTGATCGAGACGAGGTCAGGAGTGTGAGCTTCGGCGACGGTCGCCGCATCGAGGAACGGTGCGACTTTCTGGAGAATCGCATCGACAGTGACGACGCCGATCAGTTGCTGTCCCTCGAAGACGGGCAGTAACTGGGAGTCGCTGTCGATCATGAGCTGTGCCACCGCACGGATGTCCTCGTCTGGTGCGAGTCGAGGGACGTGCCAGACGAGCGAGCCAAGCTTTTCATCGGGCTGGCGATGTGACGTGGCAAGCTGTCTCCTGGTGACGACCCCCTCGAACTCGTCGCCGTTGACGACGACCCCTTTGACGTCGGAATCCGAAAACGTCCCAACGAGCTTTGAGACGGTCGTTTCCGGGGTGAATTCGACGTACTCCTCTGAAATGATATCAGCGATATCCATGATGTGAGTGTCTTGTTCGCAGTTGGTTGGGTTCCGGTACCGCCAGAACTGCACTGTCAACAGTGCCTTCGTCACTCATTTACAAATACACAGTGGTCGTTCCTGATGTTTGGGCGTCCACCTGTTGGTTTTTCTCACTGTCGTGCGTACTGGAACCGGAGCCGACGGCGTGTGATGCTTACGTCTCGAGATACGACATCGCCTCCTCGTCGGTCACCTGCGGGAACTGCTGGTAGAACTGCCCGACCCCTCTGAACCCCTCGGGGGTCTCGAGACAGACGACGTCGTCGGCCTCCGATCGTAGTTCGTCGATCGTCTCCGGCGGGCCAACGGGCACTGCCAGGACGATCCGATCGGCGTCCGCTCCCTGGAGTTTTTTAAGACAGGCCCTGAGCGTCGACCCAGTCGCGACGCCATCGTCGACGACGACAACCGTTTTGTCGGCCAAATCGGGCGCCGATCGATCGCCGCGGTATCGATCGGCTTTCTTCCGTGCGTTCTCGGCTTCCACCTCACGCTGTTGCTCGAAGTACGCTTCGTCGCTACCCGCCCCACGAAACGCCTCCTCGTTTCGCCAGACGCTCCCGTCGCTCGCGACGGCACCGATCGCGTACTCCGGGTTGCCTGGAGCGCCGATCTTCGATGCGACAACGATGTCGAGCGGGACGTCGAGCGCGTCGGCCACTGCTCGTCCGAGTGGGAGGCCGCCCCGTGGAATGGCGAGGGCGATATCGGCGTCGATATCTCGGTCCTTTAGTTCGGCTGCAAGCTGTTCTCCTGCTTCCGTTCGATCAGTAAATCTGGAGGAACGTGCCATCGGTCTCGGGTGGGAACACGGAATGAAACTACATAATATTCTGGTGGGGTGGTGGATGGAGGCTCGTGATTTCGGAACGTGGATCCGACCGTCTGCTCTCGTGGCTGGTCCTACAAGTTCGCACCAGCCTCAGTCGTCAACGATCGCGTGAATGCGCATCAGCCTCGGTCGTCCACGATCGCGTGAGTTCACATTGATATTACTCGTATTCGATCCCCTGGAGTTCGTATCGATAGGTCCGTGAATCCGTTTTGATGACGAGATACTGTGTGTCGTTTGCTCGTTCCAGTTTCTCGAAGTGAGTCCCGAGATCACCGGGGTTCACCGAGGGAGCACCGTCGTCGGGGGCAAATCTGAGGATTGCCTGCCGCCCGCGAACGTCGTCTACCTGTCGAGCGTGCACACCCAGCGTCTCGCCGGTGTTGCCGAGTGTAACCGTTCCGGTGAGTTCCCACATGTGATCGCCGTACTGTAGCTCCGTTCCGTCCAGATGTGGCCACTCTGTTTCGACCATACCGTCGACTACCTCGACCAGCGCAATCACTCTTCGGTGGGCCCCCGCGATCGGAGGCGATGAAACGTTTATACAAACGATCGTTGGAGTGGAAGTTGCGATGGTGATCCAGAGACAGCTACTCACGAACGATAGTCAGTTGTGGAACCAAACGGCCAGTCGGCGAGCCTCCGATGGAGCGCCGACCGAGCGTCAGCTGGAGGGGTGGCAGTGACGTTTCTGGTCCCCTACGACGAGTCCTACCTGGCTGATGCGGCGTTGACCCGTGCCAGCGAGTACGCGGAGGCACTCGACGAGGACGTCGTCGCGGTCACCGTCATTCCCGAGAACGACGAGACGTACGCTCGAGAAAACGGCTGGATCGAAGAGGCAGAAGAGTTCGACGTCCAGACGGCCGCGAGTTACGTCCACGAACAGGTCGTTAATATCGCTCCCGAGGCATCGTTCCGGTACGAGCGATCACCCACGTCGACTCCCGAGGCGATCGCGACCGAGATTCAGCGGGTTGCCGACGAGGAGCGACCGTCGGTCGTATTCCTCGGTAGCGATAACGCGGGCCAGATCGTGACACCGGTCACGAGTGTTGCGGGAAACGTTGCCGAAGACGCAACGTACGACGTTCACATCGTCCGGTACTTCTCCCCAACGGCGGTCCAGGAGATCGAATCAACTGGCAGCTATCCTGACGAAACGAGGTGAGCGCTCGGGCACAACCAGCGAGGCCACTCGATTCGCTGTTCGCCGGGCGCGTCACCGGAGAGACGATCCAGAAGCCGCGGTCGTCGATACCGGTTGGAAAACGGTCCGAGCCAGTGTCGTCGACTGCGCCAGAGCAAAGACCCTGGTTGCTGTACAAAACAGTATGTACGAAGATGTGCTCATCGCGACCGACGGAAGCGAGGTCGCAACGAACGCAGCGACGGTGGGGCTCTCGCTCGCTCGGACGCTCGAGGCCACGGTCCACGGCCTGTCAGTCGTCGAGCAGGGACGGGACAACGCGGCGCGGCGCAGCGAGCGCGAGGCAGCTGCCGAGTCAGTCGCGACTGATGCAACGGAGGTGGGCTGTAACGCCACCTCGGTCGTACGAGAGGGACGGCCCGCGACCGAGATCCTGGCGTACGCCGACGAGGCCGACGTCGATCTGCTCGTCGTCGGGACGCATGGACGGACCGGGGTGAGACAGCTGCTATTCGGGAGCGTTGCGCTCGAAGTGATTCGGGAGTCGCACATCCCAGTGCTCTCGATCAGCCCGGCAGTTGCCTGGAACGTCGATCGATCGGTCGACGACGTGCTCCTCGCGACGGACGGCTGGACCGGCTCCGACGCTGCGACCGACCACGCGATCGAGATCGCCGACGCGTGCGACGCCAGACTCCGTGCGTTGTACGCCGTCGACGTGAGCCCCGATCCGCCGAACCATCAAGACGCGTTCGAAGAACACGGCGAACAGGCGACGGCAGCCGTTGCGAACCGAGCCGAAGAGCGTGGTGTCGAGACGACCCGAACGGTCGAACACGGCCCGGCGGACGACGTCATACTGGACCACGCAGAGGAGCAGGCCGATCTGCTCGTCATGGGAACCGAGAGCAAGACGAACCTCGAACGGCTCGTTATCGGGAGTGTCTCCCAGCGCGTGGTGCCGAACGCCACCGTTCCTGTCCTCACCGCACGAACGGTCGACGAGGAGACCAGCTGAACCGTCCACTCAACCGATCGGATACCGTCGTGCGGTCGGTGTCCACTGTCAGCGGGTGGCGACTGCTGCGACACGAGCAGCCGGTCGACCACGACCCAAAACGGCTCGTCCCCCGGGATCCGTGATCACCGCGACGAGGAGTTATAAAAGTCAGCGTGCGGTTCGATCGCGTCGACGTTGGGTGGCTCTGGCTGGCGGACGACGAACACGTCGTAGGCGTCTTCGGCTGCAAGATGGGCACCGACGCTCGTCAGTGGTGTCACGACGCTTCCGACGTTCTCGCTGCCAAGGAAGACGACGCTCGGATCGTACTCGAGGGCCAGTCGCTCGATGTGATCGGCGATCTCCTCTTCGGGAGGAAATTCGCGGATCCGTTCGTAGTCGAACGTCACATCGGGCGCAAGTGACTCGATCTGTTCACGCAGGGTATCGATGACTGCGTCGACGTCGTAGGATTCGTCCGGTTCGATCCAGCCTTTTTGACGGGCGTAGCGTTTTCGCTCCGGGACGACCGACACAGCGACGACGTCCTCGTCGAGTGCAGTCGCGTACTCGACAGCTCTGACGAGCGCAGCTTCTGCGAGTTCCGATCCATCGAACGGAACGACGAAGCTCATACAGGTGGCTCCACGCCGCCAATAATAACTTCGAGGGTGCATTCGAGCCGCGGGGCGATCGATCGGTTCGAGAGCGCAACGATGTGCGTCGATCCGCAGACAGCGATGTCGCTGTGGAGACTCTTTTTCGCCGATTTCGGTGTTGGAAACCAACGGTTACTGCGTTATGAGTTACAAACATACAGTCGTAAACTCATTGAAATGCGACCGACGTATCACGGGACCAGGTCGATCGAGAACGCCGCTGGTCGAAACGATCACGTAATCGAATATTGCCCTGTCACGATCGTCTCGTGGCGTAGCCACTGACGGTCAATGTACACCGGTAGAGAAAGCTGTTGGACGCGGTCGGGTCGTCCTGACCCGGATTCATGCTACTCCGTTTCGACGGTAATATCTCCGACCTGTGTGGCTTCGTGGTACTGGCAGATGTACGTCGTCATGTCTTCGGAGGCAACGACGCCTTCGAGTGTCGTTTCTTCACCCTCTTCCTCGACATCCTCGCTCTGATAGTCGTCGATGACCTGGTCGTCGCCGTCGCGAATTTCGAGGTTGTGTAGTTGGCCATCTACATTGATCCATCTGAAGTCGTACTCCTGGCCTTCGATGAGCGTGAGCGTCGGGTTCTCCTCGTTCTCAATAATGTCCGGTTCGATACCGCCCCAGTGAGAGACCTGCCCGTCGAAGTAGAACTCCTCGATATCGGCCCACTCCTCGACATCGACAGCTTCCGGATCCTCTTCCGGCTCGTCGGCAGGGTCGTCCTCCGGATCCCCGTCGTCAGCACAGCCGGCAAGCGCTGTGGTCCCCGTCATTGCAGTTACTGTCAGCACTGTCCGCCGCGAAATACGCTGTCTGTCAATCATTGCACCTGATACACCACGCGATCGGTAGTAAAGTTGTGTCTGGCCGATCCAGACACTCACGAACTGCGTACGAACGGCGATCACTGTACTGGATCGAAGACAGCAGAACTGCCAGTGGAACGGAACCGGAACCACCGCTTGCGTCCCCGGCGTCGATTTGGATCAGGCAGTCAGCACCGGCCGATCCGCCTTCCGGACGACGCGTTCGGCAACGCTCCCGATCTTCCCCGTGCGCTGGTGGCTCTCGCCCTGGAATCCGAGGACGATCAGGTCGGCATCGATCTCCTCGCTTCGCTCGCGGACTGCCTCCCAGGGCCGTCCGTGACAGACGTTGGAGGTGCAGTCGATACCGGCGTTCTCCGCCCGATCGGCAACGTCCTCGAGCAGCGCCGCTCCCTGGTCTTCCAGAGAATCGATGACGATCTCAGCACTGCTCAGTGCGGGTTCGCCGTACCGGTGTGTTTCGACGCAGTACATCGCGTACAGTTCTGCATCGTACCTGTCTGCAATCTCCAGTGCGTGTTCGACCGCTCGGTTCGCCGAGTCACTCCCATCGGTCGGGACGAGTATTGTATCGTACATCAGTGGGTATTCAACGTCGAACGCAGTCAAATAGCTCATACCGGGATCGCTGATAGGTCACCGGTTCCCGGTGACCCAATCTCCGGGCCACGATCGAGCGGGTCACCGGCGACACCAGCCGGCGGCCAGATGCCCGTCTCATGCCGTGATCACGGGCCGATCGACGTATCTGACCACCCGTTCTGCGTTGCTGCCGATCTCGCTACTGCGGCCGACCCCTCGGTTGCCAATGACGACCAGGTCGGCGTCGATCTCGTCGGCGTACGCGCCGATCTCACGGTGGGGTCGTCCGTCACGAAGTTCGGTCGTGACGTCGGTGTCAGCTCGCAGTGTGACGTCTTCGAGAATCTCTCGGCCGCGCGTTTCGAGTTCCGAGACGGCTGACTCCGATCCACCGCCTAACGACGAGCCGTACCGCCGGGTATCGACGACGTAGATCGCATGGAGGGTGGCGTCGAACGTAGACGCGAGGTCGAGTGCGTGCTCTGTCGCGCGGTTCGCTGGCTCACTTCCGTCTGTCGCGACGAGTATTGTGTCGTACATCCGTCAGGGGAGATCAACCACCGGCTGGACCATATAACCTCCCCCCGGTGGTCCCAAGGGTCGGTACACGTCCGATCGCTAGAGACGCACGATCGGGAGCCGTTGTCTCGAACCGTCACCTGCGATCGGCACGACGCGTCGTGGGCAGCTTTCGACGGCGTCGGCAAGCAGAGAGACAGTTCACTGAAACATCCCTGTCTGGGCTGGCTGTTGTTGCTGACCGGCCCCCTCTTCTGCCATCTGCTGGTACTGCTGTGCGACCTGTTGCATCTGCTGTTGAATCTCGTCAGCCTGCTCGTCCAGTGCAGTCGTATCGATGTCGAACTCGACGAGCGGTTCGAGTGCGGTTTCGATCACGGATTTGGCAGCCTGTGGATCGGGGAGGAACGGATGGGAGCGAACGATCAACAATGCAGCCGGGACATCCTCCTGGTAACACTCCCGGACGAGCGAGCCCGTGATTCCGCCGACGAGTCCCGAGTCCTCGGGAACCGGAACCCCGGCGTCGACGAGATCGGACTTGATCGCTTCGGTCGTCGCGACGCCGGTCACCTCGCCGATCTGTGCTTCTGATTCGGCCGGCGCCCCCGCGAGAAAGATAGCCCGGCTGAACTCATCGGCAAGCTCTGAGAGCACACACGTAGATAGCGGTTCGTACGCTTGCGGTGGGAGCGCAAGGTCACTCTGAAGGGTCATCATTGCCGGCTCCGAGCTGGCGTAGACGCGAACGAGGTCCTGGACGAGCCCGTCATCGTCGAACGTAACGACCGGTGGGAAGTCGTCTGATGCAATGTTCCCGCAGTGTTCGAGCCCAAGCTGATCGGTTAGCTGGTCGACAGCGATCGCTGCGACGAGTCCGTGACCAGGTAGCCCTTCGATAAGCGTCGGTGAGTCGGCCGAGACAGCCGCAATCTGCTCGAACGACGCAGTGTGGTCTGTCATACAGGACGGTACTCCGGCACCGACTATGATTGTGTTGTGTGGTTTCTGTGACGGTCACCAGAACGGATCGTCACGATGTCGGCTATCCGACAGCAGAAATCGCCAGAACGGCCAGGATCGCATGCCAGACGATCGCCGCAGCCGCGACTCGTGGGTCGGTCGCTGGCAGCGGCGGGTTTCGGAAGATGGCATCGTACACCAGAAGCGTCGCGACGAGCGTCCCAATAAAGAGCCCAGTCTGGAACGCGATCGTGGTCACAACCCCGAGCAGGGCCCCAGCCAGCAGGCTCACCGCGATGCCGACGATAATTTTGTCGTAGTAGGCGAGCATGGTGATCCCCCAGTAATGGTATGTACGCACTCGGTCATCGAAGAACCCTCGTCGGTTCCCAGACTGTGGGAGTCTCCCAGTGACGGTGACACTCCGTGGGGCCAGAACGACGGACACTCAGTATGGCCAGACCGACGGGGTGAGACAGTGTCCTGTAGGTATTTCCACGAGCGAAGCGTAGCCAACCGTATGGCCAAAACGGTCCTCGTTCCGACCGAAGGCTCACCGCTTTCGACGAAAGCACTCGAAACGGCGCTGACCGACTATCCCGACGCTGAGATCGTCGTCTGTCACGTGATGGATCCGATCGGTTCCGGACTCAGCCTCATCGACGTCATGCGGCCGACGTTCGACGATGGGTCTCCCCCTGGCTCCGTCTCGCCGGAGTACTGGCGCGAGTGGCACGAGAAGGCGGAGGCAAAGGCAGCAGCGGTCTTCGACGAGGCACAGGAGATCGCTGGCGACCACGACATCGAAACCGTCCTCGAGTTCGGCGAGCCTGATGAGGTCATCCTCGACTACGCCGACGACCACGACGTCGATCGGATCGTGATGGGGAGCAACTGCCGATCGGGCGCAGAGCGGTTCCTCGTCGGGAGCGTGACAGAACGAGTCATCAGGCGATCTCCGGTTCCCGTGATGGTTGTCAGGTAACGCAGTACCGTTCCGAGCGTCGACGTGTGAGTCGAAACGGATACCCGCCATCGGTTCGACTCACACGCTCAGGCTTGGACCGCCACTCAGCGCCGGCGTGGCCGTTCAGCCTCGGGATCGAATTCGAGGGCTTGCTCGTGGATCGACGGGCCGTCCTCGGCGTCGAGTCTCCAACTGGCCCCGTTTCGGTCGAGGAGTTGCACGTCGGCACAGCGGACACATCGGAGCGGGTAGACCGGACCAACATCCTCAGTGACGATGACCTCGTGGTCCCAGGGGTGGTGCCAGTCGTGGCCGTACAGCCGGCACTGCCAGTTTAGGTATCCCATACCGTGTGGTACGATCGCACAGGGGTTAAATAATTCGGCGAACGAGCGGGGTCGGGCATCTCGTCGCATACATTTGTCGTGGAACGGATCGACTGGTCTCCGCCTGCACCCCGGATTCCCGACGGTGCAGAACGAAGTAGGCAGGTTCCTGTTGAGACTCATATCGAGTAGAACGCACGTACACCGGTGTCCCGTCTCTGGTGAGGAGTTCGGCGTGGGTCGCGATGAGATCGTCCCGATCCGATACCTGGAAAGCCAGCCCACTTCTACTCAACAGAGTATTGCGACGAGGTTGAAACGCCAGAAGTAGCACTTCGTCACCCCTCCTGGCGTTCGCGTTCGGGCAGCGAGTCGCCTGTAGAGCGATCGGACCCCACAGCTTTCAAATCGGTCTCCGCTCTGTTCAGCTCACGACGGTGACGGGTACCGGCGCCCGAAGGACCAGCGATTCAGCCACGCTGCCGAGGAGGATCCGTGGCCATCCGGAGCGTCCGGATCGGCCGACGACCGCGTGATCGACGTCTTGCTCGGCGACGTATTCGGCGATCGCTCGGGACGGATCACCGCGGACCGATTCGGTCCGGATCGTCGAACCGTGGTCATCCGCGCGCTGCCGTGCCGTTTCGAGGATGGTGTCGGCATCGGTAGTCGTCGCGAACGACTCCGACGGATCGACGACGTGCAAGGCGGTGATGGTAACGTTCGGGAATTCGCTCAGGGCGAACTCGAGCGCTTCGTTCGCCTGGTCGGATCCGTCGACCGCAACGACGACCTGTTCGGGCGGCGTGATGTCGTCACTATCGACGCTCCGCACTACCGTAACGGTCGTCGGCGACCGACGGATTACGGTTTTTGCGACGCTGCCGACGAACACGGTGTCGATGCTCGAGCGTCCTTTGCTTCCGACCGAAATCTGGTCGACATCGTGTTCGTCGGCATAGTTGATAATTTTCTCGGCTGGCCTTCCGCGTCTCGTTGCTGTCTCTCCGAGTAGTATCCCGCGGCGTTCGGCCATCTCGCGTGCCGTGTCGTGTATTTCATCGGCCTCACGCTCAGCTTTCGATAGCCAGTTTTCGTCGTATCCTGGTCCCTCGTATCGCTTTTTTGTCGGATTGATTACGTGCAGTGTGGTGTGCGTCGCGTCGGGAAACGTCGCGAAACTGTACGCCAGTGCGGTGAATGCCTCGTCCGATCCGTCGATCGGATCGAGAATGCGATGTCCCATCTGGTTCTCCCTCTCGTGGGAGCATACCCTGGCAAGCGGTATAGTGCTATCTGGCTCCCCCATGCGACGCTGAATCCGTCGAGGGGAATCGCCGCGAAATCGTGTGCGCTTCGTGGCGCAGTCGTGAGCGCAGCCGTTGTGTCATCTCGATCCGATGCGTCTCCCGTTAGCGATCGATTCGACACCGATCGTCGTACTCGACTTCGTCGATCGATTCGATCCCG